>Ga0123354_10003843_pt1 | contig 20972 bp, 14 predicted proteins | sample TergutLab28metaG_2_FD_97872 | JGI IMG/M metagenome (GOLD analysis project Ga0123354, IMG submission 97872) | Labiotermes labralis P4 segment gut microbial communities from Petit-Saut dam, French Guiana - Lab288 P4 | ecosystem: Host-associated > Arthropoda: Insects > Digestive system > Gut ... | reverse complement strand
TTTTCGTTCTAAAAACGTGAACCACGCCCACGGGTTTTGCACAAATTTGAATTAAAATATATCTTTCATTAATTAAAAAAAAAAAAAAAAAAAAAAAAACCAAAAAAAAAAAAAAAAAAAAAGTACTGTAAAAAAACAAACTACATTTCAACTACTTTCTTTATAAAAACAGATGTTTACTGCACAACATAAAAAAATATTGTTGTATTTTAAAAACTTCTAAATAAACTTTTAAAACTCTCATTTCATGAATCTTTCTCTGAATGGACAACTGTTTGATGTATGCCAAGAACTTTCACCAAAATGACCACAAAAATTAAAATGTAACAAAAATATCACACATTGTACCTAATAGTGAATTGTATGTTATGATTCATTGTTATGCCAAAGGTGATTTTATAACTGACAAACCATTTATTACCAATAAGCTAAGAGTTCATGATTGAAACAGGCGCAATGAAACTGAGATAGGCATGAATGGTTCCAAAGATTGGTTTAGTGCTTGCAGTGCTGGAACTTCCATGATGTTCGCCATAAAATTCAGTGGCTTATTAGTTATAAATTAATATATATATAAAATAGAGCCCACCAACAACTCTGGTCGTAGTGCTCATGAAAGAAGTTGCATGTCGGCAGCTTCCTAGGTTATGTATACTGAGTTGTTATACAAAACACGTGACATCCAGTATCGCAGTAATTATAATTGTCATGTAATGACATGGAATGCATTGTGAGATCTTTTGTCCTTAGAGAGGTGTTCATAAGCAGCAGCAGCAGCAACATCAGCAACTGGACTTGCAGTTATGAAGATGTTTAGTGCTTGATTTCTTCAAGTCATCATCAGGCACTTCGGCATCACCACCTACGTTCTTAGATATTAGATATATTGATCCAGATGATCTGCTTACAGTACTGGAAGAAATGCCTACTCCTTAAAGTGCCATTTTTTTGTCATTTCATATTTCTTGTACATTTTACATAAGTATGACTATATCTTTTTATTTGGTCAAAATAGATTCTCTGGAACTATCCTCCCCATTTGAACACTGTATTTATGGGAAAAATCTGTCCTTACATTGTGTTCACTAACATCACCAGTCTTGGAACCATCCACTTCATGATTCTGGGCAATGACTAATATGAAATGACCCTGACATATCAGTCATTAACTAAAATGCAACTACCAGAACAAATACTGAAATAATGGGTTTCTAGAATACAGCCTCACCTTGATCAGCATTTTTCATACGAGTAATCACATCTTGCACACCAGTTACACGAGTCTGGTTGGTGAGGAACGATTTGCCTTCAGTCTCGGTACTGGGTGTTCTGCACGTGCCAGTTGGAATTGACCCTGAATGCATATCCTCATACATTGACTGCTTGAGATTTGCTGATCCTGAACAGAAACCAACATAAAGAGTGTAACATCCAGTAAATTTCATTATTCAGATAAAAGTAAAGGTGAAGTTGTGTCGGTGCATGCCATGAAAGATATGGGGGAGTGGAAGTAGTCTCTCCTACCCAGTAACCTCAGTACAAGGGGTACATGAGTCACAAGCTTCAAAATCTTTGCTACTTTACCTGCAGAAAAGAGTCCTAGTACCCACTGAATACAAGCCTGGAAGGGCCTCACAGTGAGTCTGGAAATTTTGGAGCACAGACAATTCTCTTGCCCACACTGGGAATCAGATCGTAACTCTTTGGTCATATAGCACATGGACTAGTCACTATACCAACTACACTATCCCATATCTCTTCATTATCCAGGAAACAATGATGAATCTTACATCATTATGAATTATTCTTATAATAAAACCAATGAGATGCACTAATTTCTCAAATTTATTTTTGGAATAGAACTCTACATGTTTCGGACAGGTTTTCTGTCCATCAAGAGGAGCCTAGTATTGTGTACACAGTGGGAATGATCCTGCTAGCAAGCTGTCAGCAAACCTCTATGACCTATACCTACCGCTGTGTGTACAGTGCTAGACTCCTGATGATGGACAGAGATACTGTCCAAAACATATAGAGTCCTATTCCAAAAATAAATTTCAGAAATTAGTGCTTCTCGTTGGGTTTTATTATAAGAATGTATCATGAAGCACAGTCCTCTTAATGTCAAAATCATTACGAATATTTCACTACTTGTACAAATAAATTATAAATTACCTGATGTCCAAAAATTTCTGTGACAGTCCTTCAGTCATTTTCAGTCAATACGGCACTCTAATTTACATACAAACAACTGAATACACAATGTAAGACTAATTACAAAGTGATCATGTTAAACAATTCACCATAATGCAATGAATGCAGTAATTTATTTATTTACAGTACTGTAACTGATTCTTGTGGATCTGATCTACTGTAATACAATCTATATTATGTAACAGTAAATGATGTTTACACAACACAACACAAGATCACCTGGTTGACTAAAATCTTGTACCACACTGCCTAATACTTGTGGGTCCTCAGGATTGAACTTGCTTCAGATCACCTTTCTGATGCCTAAAATTTTGAGGTGACTGATAGCATTAATCAAACACCATAAACAATACATTCTGTACAAACCATCTGCGTTAACAAGGTAGTGCTATGGCACACAACATATCTTCAGTCTCCATGTTTGCTCTACAGAGACATGTCATATTACCAGTATTATCATAAAACTGATATGGTTTATAGCCCTGAATAAACCACAAACATTAGCAAAGTGATACCATCACAGACACCTGTACTTACAATGAGATACATCTCATACTTCTGTAACATCTACAAGTAATGAATATCAGAATAAGATCAATTTGTTACATGCATTTACAATCCCTGCATTTAGTCCATTCATTATGTGGCCATCTGTTGATGCCAAATCAACAGATCCAGCTCTTTAGTAATGACTGAGCCACTGTACAAAACTGTCAATTCCGGCAGCCACACAGACAAACTGAGGAAAATCATGAGCTACCTTCAAAATACAAGACTGCTGTTGAATATTCAAGTCCGCTAGGGTGTTCCGCCATGTAAACTGGTAAATATTTACCAGAGAGCATAATGCCTCCAAACTCAGGGTCACATAATCCAAGTTTGGGCTGTGAAATATTCATGACTATTTACCAGTCAACAAAAGTGTAACATCCCACAAGACTTAAATTTCAATCAACACCACTACGAGAATCTCAAACCTTGCATGAATATTGCTCTTTAAACTCATTCACTCTCCATATTTGCAAATGCCCTAACATCTACTCTCCTTCGTTTAATATGAAGAATTTTATTAGGGCTTCATAAATTAGTTCAGAAGCACCCAGTCCTTTCATAAAGGTGTGTCAGTTACCTGGTGCCTCCTCCCCTGTGGGAGTGGTGGCAGGACTGGTACAGTTGTTTAGTCGGAAGCTTGATGAGCGGAAGATGAGCCCAGCCTTGGGGTAAGACCGCTGCGAGTGAGTGTTGTCACTGCTATTCGCCTCAGCTGCTAGGTCATGGGGTCAAATGTTATGAGTGGTAGTAGGTAAAGCAAGAGGATTTTAGACTAGTTTTCAGTGTACATTACTGATTACTGTTATACTGCTCACAGACAAGACAAGGAGTATTAGCTATGTTACATGCTGTACAGGGGAGACACTGTTTTTTGAAATAAACTAATTTTCAGTTCTACTCTTTGAAACAGATGCGTAACTTAACCCTAGAAACAAATATATACCATTTGGACATTCCATTAAGTAGACTTTCAACTGAACTGAACACTTTCACAGTTTCATGATCCAAACATGAACTAATTAATATGAACACATCACTGTCACACGTGTCCACTAGCATTCAGGTCAGCACTCAAAATTCTACGGTCAATTCTCAACATATTTTTTGTTGTAGTCAAAGACAGTTTCCATAATTGCCACAAAACCTCAAAACTAAAAAATTATCAGGAATCAGAATATTTATCAATTTTTGAAAATGTATTCGCTAGATACATTTCTTGATAGAACTGAAATGGCTTCTTCGAGCTTATCTCTATGGTTTTCAGTCCAATGGAATAAACCAGCATAGAAAATTCTGAAAGCAAGAATGTTGAGGAATTATTTGTGTTTTGTAGAATACAAATATACAAAAATCCTAATGCTGCTGGATTAATGCAACAAAGAACCTATTCATGACAGTAAGAAATATGTACTGCATATTAACAGAAATCATTTACATAAATATCACAAAACCACATGCATATAGGCATATGGGTCCAGTAGCTGCTACCATGCAGTGACCCATGTCAAACTAACATTTCAAGTAAATGCTGCATTATTGAGTTAAAACAGCTATTAATGTGGAAGGTGTTAGTACTACTAAAACTATATTCCTATTCCCTCACCAGCAGCTTGTTGGAACTTCTGTGACAGGGCTCGAACAGAGCCCCCACGGGCAACCCTGGAGAATCCTGAGCTGCCAGTGCTAGGTAAGGGTGATGCATCCCGATCAATGTCAGATGTGGCTGACGATCTCCTTCTAACTGATTCAATTATCTGCTTCGGGGTTGAAGATCGAGAAGTGGTTGTCTCAACTGTTGTTGTGACTGCACTATGGTTCTGGGTCACTGAGCTGCTGCTGCTGTAGCAAACTTCTGATCTCTGTACTTGTCCATCAGTGTCTGCTTCATTAGAATACCTGTCACACCACAACCAATCCAAGGCACTAAATACACTGTCTTTGTGGCGGGGTGAGAGGGGTGGCCAGCCCAGGCTCTGTGTACTGAGCAGTGATATTATCTTGTATGTTATATTTGAAGAATTTCAACTTAAACCCAAGAAGTAAGAAACATTTAAATTAAACAATACAGACACAGAACAAAAAAATGCACTGGAAGTACATGTGGAAGAGTTACATCTTAAAGTACATTATTAACTTCACAACCCCAGAACAGAGAAAAGAATACAGTCTAATAAATTACAGCTTGATACCACTAGCGTCAACTAAATAAACACACAGATTATGACCTTTCATTCCATTTTTACTGTTGTAAATTTCCCTAATTAAGGTCCCACAGACTTTTTCACCCAGCTTTTGCATTCCTGTCTGGACAGTCCTGGTACTAGGCTTAAATTTCTGTCATTACCTTCTGGCTCACTATAATCATGAATAATAGGTATATCTCCTGTTTGGTGTTAACAGCCATACTTGAAAAAGAAAATTCTGAGACCATAATTATGAGTTACCCATATACCATTTACTCTTATTCCACAAGATAAAATATTCCCTATATGAGTACCTTTGAGACGCAACAAGGCAACTATACAAAATGCATGACCTCACTGAACTGCAAACAGTACTCAAAATATACCACAAACAGAATAATGCTTACCACAAATTAATTACACTGTTTATCCATACACTGAAATTGTAAACTGGGTTACACCTATGAATTTCATAACCTTCAATACATTCTGCCTTCATTTCTGGTTAGCACGATAATATACTGAAGGCTACGAAATTCAAAGATGTAACCAAATTGACTACATGGTTTCAATTGCTGATTGCATTGTTATGCCAAAATATGATGGAGTGAAGTGACTGTTACATCACGTACTGTAAGTGCATTTAGTTGGTACAGTAAATAAAAATATTTATTCAGAATGCATGGAGTAAATAACTTTAAAATTATATATTTTTTTCTAACAATATAAAATGCCAATACTTCATCAACGAATACATCTCTCAAGGAATATAACTGCTGTTCAGTCCTGCATCATAAATTGTTTCAACTAGCAACATACCTTCTTGATGCTCTTGGTGTGTCCGATTCAGTCACAGTTCTCGGAACGTGTCGGTACCCGTCACTCTCGTCATCATCATCACTATGCTGTAACCTGCTGCTCTCACTGCTGCATCTACTTCTCTCTGAGTCCAGCAAATAGCTTGTAACTGCCTTCCCTGCCTCAGATCTGCTAACTGTTGTACTGGAATAATTTCCATATCCAGATGCTGATGTCTTCCTTGTCTCATCAAAATCATTGTGCACAGAAACTGGTGTTGTTCGAGTTATTGTGGCTGTGGTGGAGCTTGTATATTTCCCATCTCTTAAAGTGGAAAATCTGGCTTCATTTTCAGTCTTGGCAATGCTCTCCCTTTCTAGAGATGAACTAGACAGTATCCCACTATTTTCATCTGTCACTTTCTGTTGTGACAGAAAGGCTGTTGCTGAACTCAAAATTTTCTCATCTTCTTCAGATCTCTCTGTTGACACCTTAGACCCTCTACTGATATCATCATGTGTAGCAGTGCTTCTAATCTTGCCATACTTACTTCTGTCTTCTTCAGATATCTTTGACCTTCTAAAACTGTTGCTGCTAGTAGCAGCTGAGGTCGTTATCCTGGACAACTTCACATCACTGTCCAGATGTCCTCGTTCTGGTGATGGAGTCTTTCCACTGGATGATCTTCTACTGGATGTACTAGATTTTCTTGTACTATCACTGTGGTCACCATCATAAGATGATGCTACAGTACTTTTATCTTCTGGAGTACTGTAGCTGTACTGTGTCCTTGTTATCCTTGTGACAGGCTCCTCACCTAATCTGGACAAAGTTTCACCTGTTGACAAATGAAGAACAGTAACCACTTAGCTCATGTATTTTTCTTAACATTTAGACCTAGTTTAGTTTGGTGCAATCTGAATGACATGATACACATAAAGTGAAACATAAATTTTGTTGTGCACATTTCCATGGTATTCATTAGAATTATTTTAGCAACAGGCAATAAAAGATAAAATAAATCAAATGTCATTGCACTGTAACATCAATGAGTCTGTCTTTTGTCATCTGAATGACAGGATGCGTTATTATGTCTCATGTCTTATTTCTTTTAACATCTTACAAGTTCAGAAAACCGCAAGTAAACTTACTTCTGTTTAATTTTCTCAAAAACCTTATGACTTACAGAAAATCTGTACTGCGTATAAAATATATGTTTCATTTTGTGCAGTTTTGTTTGAAATATTTTTCACTCCCTTAAATATTTAGTAAGTTATGCTGGAGAAACATACAGAAGTGCATATGCGTCTTCTTGTAACACGTACCTGATTTTTGCCAGATTTCTCTCAAAACTTCAAAGGCTTAGCACTTTTATACAAGCAAGATATATATATATATATAGTCTTGATTTCAAACTTTCGCTGTGTTCTGAATGTTGTATGCTTTCTATCTGTTCCATCTTCATATGCGGGTACCTACCTGCATATGAAGATGGAACAGACAGAATGTTCTGAACGTTGGCATATAAAATTCAGACGCCAGGGAATTACCCAGAAGAAAGAATACAAAATATATATACATAAAATGTCATGAACATCCATTCATCATTTTTGGGTTGTTACTTGTTTACAAGCAATTTTAAGAGGTACTCTGTATGGATGAGAATGTACTAAGTCAGTGTCTATTTACAAAAACAGCACACACAAAATAGCCAGTGCATATGAAGGAAACTAGTATATGACAAAATTCCCAAACAAAATGTAACTGCAGTCCTTGTCAGACTGAATTTTGTTGTTTGATGCAATAATGTTTCTGTTTTTCTACCACAAGGCCAATGACGGTAAATGAAATAACAGTTGAACTTGTGTCATATATAATTCACCAAAGGAATTTGCATTTAGATAACTGACCCCTCTAAGAGAGAGCCAGTCTCTTTCCTGTGAGGTACAAATTGAATTTTTAAATATTATTAAAAGAACTTTCATCAAGGAGTTCAGTCAAATATTACAATTGTCATTCAGAACATTTCATAGTTTGATTTCCTTACCTACACCTCCTTGCACAGCATGAGTATTGTAGACTACAACCAGTGAACCAAGGAAAACCACAACCATTATAAAAATACCGGGAAAAAATGTCCACAGTAACAATATTATCACTGCTATCACAAACAACACAAATGCCACAGGGTGGCCATTGGTGTCTGATGTCATTTCTTCCTCATTTTCTGACTTATTCAACTTATCACATGATAAAGCCATTATAAATATCTGAATTATGTCATTATTTTTAAAATCATTTGCTGTATTTTCTCTTCTGCAACTTCAGACTGCAACAGACGCCCATTTCTGACATTATCCAGCAAACAAAACTAAAAAGCCAACTGATTTAACAGTATTAGATTGGAAATGCTTCAGCTGTAGTACTAATCTTATTTAACATTCCTGCTTTAATTACATTATCATCCACAACATGATTTTGAATTTTGCACACTATTTTTACAACATCTAAAATCCTTTCCTTCACAAAACTGTTTTGAAGTATTATATTCTGATGAATTTACTTCCATTCTCTTCTTTCAAATTCCACAACCACTTAACAGACATATTCAAAGGTCTTTTTTTTTTTAAATTTTGTGCTGGTTTCTGTTGTCCCCCCAGTTTTCCATGTGACTCTTGTAAGACACAAGAGCACAGTTCTTCCCACAGGGTCTACCAACCGACTGGGCTGAATGTTTTGACTAAGGTTTAGCACTGAGGTAGCCAAAATATGAGTTCTTAAATAAGGCAAGTTGCCAACTCTCTCTTCCATTAGTTGTGAGCGCTGAACCAAGTGGAAGCTTCATAAAGCCATGCTGCAAAACTTTTAAAATGTGCAGTGTAATACACTTCACACAAGACCAATGCCCCATGCCACGGCTCTTTCTACTAATGCCAGACAGCAGTGTGGCTATTTTCAAACTCCAAGCTACTCTTCATAAAAAAGTGACACAAATCCATCCTACATTACTACTTCCTTATGTAGCGACATGAAAGAAACATTTTAAATTATCAGAATAAAATCAACTAAAAATTCACGTTACCTCAAATTCAAGGTTATCACAGTAGTGACTATAAATAATACTGCCTTGTGGCATGTGATGCCAACCTTGTAAAACCTGAAGAAGGGAGACCAGGTTCCTCTAAGTCACTAAATTTCTGAATACAAAACAGCATAATCCAGACTTTTCGTTTTTCTTATTTTATTTATACTAGAGCTGATACTTTTACTAACATTTCCATTTCATTCTTATCTGACAAGCTGAAAATGTTTAAAATTTGATCTTATTGCTGTCCACTTTTATTTTAATGATATTAAAGGCCAACTTGTCATAAACAAAGAAAACCCTGATATGGAACAGTTTATATAGTACAAAAGTTTGTGTACAAGTTCTAAAAAAAAAAAAAAAATGAGATTTAGTGTAGACAAATAGGCTGCACTGCTAATATATATGAGTGCCATGTATGCCACTCTTGACTGAAGAGCAGACGCCCACTAGTTGCCCAGCAGTACCCACTTTCTACACAGAGTTATTTCCAGAGTTAGTCCTTGGCAATGGGCCTGACCAATAAGATAGTAGACCTTATGAACACTAATGTTGACATAAACTCAGCATCTACACAATTTACTGCAAACATACATCCCATTCCATCCTCCTGATATTAAAAATATATAATTCACCATCACTACAAAAACTTCAAGGTCCCATAATGTTGATGTCAAAGTTTCTTGTACAAGATGTAAGGAAGAATAAACACCAAACACTAAAACACACACCAGTGCTAAAAATCTGCTGCATGTCTCTAAAAATCCTCTGAAGTTATTTTGTAAGACTACAATAGCATAGCTTCCTTCCTACATTTTTTATCATCAAGAATTCACAATGGTTCATTTATCAAGCAAGGTAATTCTTAAAGTGAATTCATTAAAGACCCCAATGCTGGTTTGAATTTGTTCTCATTTTTTACATTCATTCTCCCATAGAAAATTACAATTAAAACTTTTGAGTACTGTCACTTTGTCACACAACAAATTTGAATAACACAATGCAATAAGCCATTATGTTACACAAGACAAACAATCTACATTTCCAAATTAATAATAGTAATCTCATACTAAAATTAGTTTACTAATTCATGTAATCCAACATCTGAAAACACAAAAAGGGGTTCCTTACCACACTCCATTCTGTAATTAAAGTATGTCTCCAGTATCCTGTTCATACATGAGAACCAAATCACTAACTTAGGTGTAAACTCTTAAGAACAAAATTACCACAAGAGGCCACTTCACCTCTGCACTTTCACTCCCCAGTTTTCCAGTTAATGCACAACCTTGAAATTTTGTGTCACAACAGGTCTTTGTAAACTACGTGAGTTTCATTACACCCACCTTGTTTCACAGAACACGAAATAAAAGAGTGGCCTAGAATTTCCAGTTTAATGACTATAACTGTGATATCACTGGGGCCAGGAATGTTCCATTTGTACATAGGTAAATAATGAAAATACCTACTAATTCTTTATTAAATATTGTTTACATACCCATATGTAATCACAAAAATGTTGATGATAGAACTTTATGAGGTTATAACACAACAAGTTAGTACTGTGAGAAACTGTACTAGTGGGTATTAGACACATATATAGATCACTTTCTAAGCTAATCGTGCAGAAAAACAGCTGAGCAAAAAGAAGGTATCAGTGTTGTATGTCCATTTCTTACTGCACACATTTTCAGTACAGCAAGAAAATAAATGAGTTTTGAAAACAGTGCCATGGGTAACATGTCACTTTGGCTGTTTGCAATAGTCAGGTTTGGGTGTTCATTCCACAACACCATTGAAGTAAAAATCTGACTTGCATGATTGCTGTTGTCACAGAAACAATGCAAGCAACAGGACAAACACAAAATTTCTTTCTTTTGTGAAGATATTCATATCCAACACTTGAAAGCTTGCCTACAAATTTCAACAGCAGCAGATGGATGAGACATGATTTTGTGATGCAAATATAAATTATTTGCTCATTTGCTGATGTAAGAATAAAGATGTTCACAGATAAAAATGTTTGGCTTCTTATTTCCAGTACTATAAATCTGTTACACCTTAAGACTCAGAAGGTTATGTGACTTAAAACTTCAGCAAACAGCCTTGTAAATGCCAGGTTTCAGCTGTGGCCAGAACACTATTCAACCCAAATTCTGACTGCAGGACTATGTTTTCCCTTTCAGACAAAAAGGATATACATTTAATGGATCAATGCTGTCCCATTCACCCATTAAAGGGTAAATTACAAAGCAAATACTCTGAAAAGGATTAGTATAAGGATTAGTATAAGTTGAGTTTTAAACATACATAAAATCATACCAAAAAATCATAGCAATCAAATTAGTATGTTACAAACTGCAGTTTCCAATAACAAAATTCTTTTAAAACAATTTATTATTTGCCAATTATTCAGCAATCTAGAGACTTTATCAAAATATGAAAATTTCAGATCTCAAGGGCTAAACACATACAACTCTTATCTTTCTCAAAACTTACCCTGGATGATGTCCCTTTTCAGTGAGACAGTGCCATCAGATTTCAGAATACCCCTAGAGCTGATCACAGTCGTACTACTGGTGCTGGTACTTTCTGTTACCACCTGGTCACTTCCATGCGCCTTCTTCAGTATTCCAGGCCGGGATGATATGTCATTATCCCCTGGTTGGTTTAAATGCCAATGTGTCCAAGAATTAGCCTTAATGTCACAAATAACAGCTGCACATCCAGTCCTTACATACAATGAAGTGGATTTAACACTGGCCAAGCTGAAGCAAGATATTGTGCCAGCTAAAGAAATGGCCAATCTTAAACAGCTTAGCTATCATTCCTCAAACATAATTAACCCTTTAACCTCCGTGGTTTTCAAACACCCAAAAGAACAGATTTTCCTCTTTGCAAACACAGACATAAATATTTCATGTGTTACTACTCATTTTGTTACTCACTACATGATACACCTTCATTTCATTGTACATTTCCTTTCCAATTTTGAAGGTAAGTCACCTAATTTCCTTACAAATGTGACAAAAAGTGACCCTATTCTATGCAGCTGGAGATGGGATAGAAGCACTTACTGTGTATGGGGGTTTCACACTTTCAGCAGATCACACAAATACAGATGCTCTATTGCAAGCAAGCATAAAGGAGAAACAATATTTCATAATCCATTGATTGGTCAGGGAGAGTAAAGGTAAAGGTAAAAGTAAAGCAGTCCCATTACAGGCTTGGACAGGCCCTGAGGGTTATTAGGAAGTTAAGGTTCCCAGATTTCGTGATAAAGGCACAGGATGGTGGTAGGTTGTCAGCCTTATGCACCGGCCGCCTTTATCCCCAGGAAATACTCCTGGTACTCATATCTGGTAGAGGCGCAGGGAGAGTAATCCATCACCATATGAAATTACAGTATGGTAGTATGTGCTCATCTCTACATCAGGCATATGGATGATGTTCAAAATAGAGTGTCCCATGTCACAATTGCCACTTGAATAGGCCATGCCCACAGATTTGTAATGACAGGCAACTGAGGAGGCATGTGTCCACATCTCTTCCCTTCAATTCAGGAGTGAGTTGTCTAGGCACCCACCATGCGTATGCTCTGTGAAAACTATAGCACCCTGTGTATGATGTGGTGAGCTGAACCATGACTTGACGTCTAACATGGCAGCAACATTTTTTAATGATACAAAGCAGAAGACGACAGCCTGCTGACACACATTGCGACTAGAGATGACACTTGTGTCCACTACTTCCAGCCTGAAATGAAGTGGTCAGGCAAAGAACTGCAACATGCCAGCTCACCAAAACGCAAAACATTCCACATGCAGATATTTGTAGGGAAAGTGATGCTGACACTATTTTGGGAGCACCAAGACCCACCTGGAAAGCCCTAACATGTCCAAATGGACCTGTCCCCAGTGCCTCACATTTTCACCTCCATGGAAGTCACCTGAGACTAGCCATCACATCAAAACTTCATGGCTTGCCCACTGCTGGTGTCATGTAGCAGCATGATATTAGGCCACACACTGTCTGTGCAACAGCTCACATAATCAAGTGCATTCACATCCAGCATCTCCCTCATCCTCCACACTTGCCTGACCTCACTCCTTTAAGACTTCCTACTTTTGGGCCATTCAAGGAGTCTCTGGGTGGAAATGTTTTCCAACCTGATGATGATATGTATGAAGCACTGCATGAGTGGCTATGCATACAGCCTCAAGAATTTTTTTCATAAATAATGCAGGCATTACTGAAGCACTGAATGAGATGCAGTAAATGCAATGGGGGAGTGTTAAAATATTAAAAAAAAGGGGGGATGTAACAAACCTCTGTGCACAAAATTGGTTGGTAAAAATGTTTAATGCTATTCACTTGTCTCACGTCCACAGTCGCAGTTCATAAGACTCAGTTACCCTCAGCACCTCTGCCAAAGCCACACAAACTCTGCCACAGATGCAGCTTCATTAAACCCATAACAAATAAATCTCCTAGATGTTTTACATGATCCATGATATGTGCATTATTTGAATATATACAATAATGTTTCCCACACATGCACAGATGAGGCATGCAGTAACACAGTTGGCTGAGGCATTGCACTACATCCCAGAAGGTCACGGGTTTGATTCCCGATGGTGTCACTGGAATTTTTCATTGACATAATCCTTCCAGCCATACTATGGCCCTGGGGTCGACTCAGCCTCTAAAAGAAATGAGTATCAGGAACATTTCCTGGGTGTAAAGGCGACCAGTGCATAGGGCTGACAAACTTTTTACCTTCATGTGCTGACTGTCTTGAAATCTGGGAGCCTCAACCTCCTGGAACCCTCAAGGCCTGTTCAGGCCTGTATAGGGATTACTTTTACACATGCACAGAAGTACATTAAAATTATTTTATATACACATTGAACTCCTACACGTTTTAGCCAGCCATGTGGCCATTTTCAGGGATGTAAAATACAAAGGCTAGATACATCACAAATACAAAACGAAATTATGAAAGAATCAGAATGAAACCTTGGATCCATTCTGCTACTTTCATAATTTCATTTTATATTTGTGATGTATCTAGCTTTTGTATTTTACATCCCTGAAGATGGCCACATGGCTGGCTAAAACATGTAGGAGTTCAGTGTGTATATAAACTAGGTTTAATGCACTTACGTGCCTCTGTTGTTACCACTAATGTGTATTCTCCTAGATGTTTTTCACACATGCCCCACAATGCATTTTCAATCTCATTGTGACTGGTTTTGAAGGTACAGGGTCAAGCTCCCTTACCTGCATCAGGGATGTCTCCATCTGAGCTAGGCACCCTGTCATTTCTGGTCTCATCTGCAACATGACCATTCAAATGTATTCAATACACTGTACACACAATGTCATCTACAAAAGGATCATTATTTACCCCCCAAAAAAAGAACGAAATTTTCTCTGATTCTTAATCTGAAAAATGAGGGGTCAACTTATAATCATGCATAAATTTCAACGTATTCTCTATAAGTATTTCCCTGACAAATGAAAATTATATAGAGTATGGGTACACAAATCCCACGAGCTGGCTGTTGAGTCACAAAGCCAATTAAATTTTGTCTGGTAGCATCTAATACAAATGGGTCCTCACATTGGAATTTGTTTCATGTCACACTTCTGGCACCTAAAATTTTGATAAGGCTATGTTTTAGCAAAACTTGTGCACTCCTACACTCCTGATAAAGGAGCAATCTTATGTGTAGAACTGTCTTATATTCAGTTAAAATGAACTACATTCTACACACAAATAGAAATATTTACAAATTAGGCGTATAAATGAGATGGTCAGAACCTATATCAACTAGCGGTTTCTACAAGACATCAAATTTCATTATTTATGTCTACACATAATCATATCTAAATGATGTACCATAACATACATTTTCCAAGACAAACCAAAATAAAACACTAAACCAATAAGAACCAAATCTGTGCTGTACCCCACGGATGCATGAATTATCCTGCAGAACTTTGCTGAGAGGAAGTCCTAATGTCAAAATATAACCTGCACTCCAATGTCTTCAACTAATCCTATACTACCCTGAAACAAATTAAATTTATATGTGCTCCCTCAAGAGCTCAGAACAAATTTATATCTTTAAAAATAAGACCTTAGTTTAACAAGGGACTAAAAATGACAAGACAAACTACGCAATAAGCAGAGTTAATATTAATTTTTACCTTGGGCAATTTTTTCATGCTTTTGGATAATAGATCTGAGAGAATTCACCCTCTGTGGGATGACGCGTGCGTCTGTCAGCTCTTCGGCTGACCGCTTCTCTGACTCACCGTCCTGAGAACGTTGAATGAAGCTGTCTCGCAGCTTAGCACGGGGTTTCTGGCGAGGTGCAGATGGCTGGGATATTGCATTGCCACCTATAAGAAGAGAATAATATCTGTGCACAACCAGTTAGCTTCTACTTGGTACTGTCCTTATTGTTTTAACACTGAAACAAATGGGTTGTAGTTACCCACATTCAATCAGCCAAAGAACTAGCTGGACTTCGGTAAGAGGAACAATTCATGTGCATGCATCCCTTTAACAGCTACCAGCTATGTCATTAACTTAATCAAATGATCTCAACAACACTGTCTTCTGCAAGACTTGTGTCTGAAGTAGAAAAAATTTACATTAAATTACCATCAAAAATAAGTATTAGTGCTTCATAAATAATGTAAAATCAATTCAAAAGAATTGTTATATTAGTGGGGAATTGAAGCTGACTTTAGTGTCTTATGTAAATGCAGAAAAACTGAGAATGGACAGATATATATGAAAGAATGTGAAGAAACTGAGTTCCCAACACTAACGTGAAGTCTGTTCATGTTTCGTGACCAGCTCACGGAGATGTGAGGAGACACGCTGTTCTCGAACATTGCTATTTTCAGCACTAGGAGCCTTGTCTTCATCCTGGGGAGTGCTGCTACCTTTACTAGGAGTTGCAGTGGTTGCTTTTAGTGCTCGTAGACCTCCAAAGAATGGCCGTCCACTAGAATCGCAAATTTCTGTCGGTCTGCTCTCCACCTCCTGTGGCTTATCTTCTGGCTCCAACTCACTCACCGGCACGCCGTCAGCAGCATCTACAATTGGCAACAAAACTACTATCAGTCTACAGAACTGCTCCAAGTTGGCAAAACACTATGGAAATTCTCTCCTACTTCATGTATCTTACAGTTGCATTAGCATGCAACACTGTACTCTGTAACAGAGCACTCTGTGAGATGGTCAACAGACCAATAATCCAATTTTTATATGTACTTTTTCACGTAGAAGGTAAAGCTCCCTCAATATGACACTAATGATACCTGTTTCTAACAGCCTTCGTTTTCAACACACACCTTAACAAAACAAGTGATTCTGGAACTCCAAATGCAGTTAACTGAGTGAAACTTCTTCAGATCAAACACACTATCAATACAAAGTAGAATTCTCTACAAAACAAAGTATGGAAGTATCCAAAACATTGTTTCATTTTCTTTTAAATTTAACATGCACTTACAGCCATTTCTTAATCATGCACATGTTATGCAATATCTCTCCAGTCTGTCACGGTTGCAGATGTATCATAGATTATGCCCTCCAACCTGCTGTAATTCTGAATTTAAAATAAATTCTTTATAGACATTTGTTGAAAATCCCTAGGTGGGATATCAGAACATTGTAAGGGCTCTAAGCATGTAAGATAACACATGAAAGAAAAACACATCCATCAATGCTCATGTGGGACTCAAACCTACATTCCCAGTCAAATACACAGGTTTCTTATGATGGCTTCTGGACTTGGTCCATCATCTAGTATTTAGAAACTGGATGTTTCCATTCTCAAGTGAAAGGGCACAGAGGCACCTACCCAGCTGGTTCAAAAAGAAGAGTTGTTTAGTTCAGAGCAAGATAATGACTCTTTACTTGACCAGACTGAATATACGAGTCTCCATGAGAACAGAACAGATCCATTTCCTGAAACACTGTGATCTTTCCACAAAATGCTAGACAACAGACAAAGTCAATAACAAATTAATCCTAATATACAATCCCAGCGTTTGAGTGATCACAGGCAGTTAGCACCAATGATGACTGTATTCAGCTGCTATGATTTTCACATAAGAAAAGACAATGATAGTTCAGTTAGAACCAGTTCATATTTCATTGTGTTACATGCAGAAAATATGGCAAAATGTGTAAGAACCGAAAGGTAGCATGTGTTTATAAGCTTATACAAAAAGCGTTTACCGAAACTGTGAAATAAAATGTAAAGTTTATCATCTGTCTATGAGGCATGTCATGAAGGCATAAAGGCTAACCTCCAGGTGATGAAGATACGTACTCAGCTATACACTTAAACAGATTCTTATTCTTATAATAAAAGCCAACAAAATGCACTGTTTCTCAAGTTTATTTTGATAAAGGGCTACATGTTTCGGACAGATCTACCGTCCATCATCAGGAGTCTCAACACTGTATATACAGCAAGAGGTATTTGTCGTACTAGTAATGTTGACTGTCTGCTAGCGAGGTCAGGATGACCTCGCTAGCAGACAGTCAACATGTAGCCCTTTATCAAAATAAACTTGAGAAACAGTGCAACTTGTTGGCTTTTATTATAAGAATATATCACAATGCCAGGTCCTCTGAATGTCAAATACTTTAACAGCTTCTTTAAAAATAATTAAATACACCAGAAAGTGTGGTAAAATATACAAGGACAAAACCTAGGGGGAGTTCCATACTGTATAAAGATTTTTGTTTAAAAATGTCGACTTGAATATTTGTCTACGGTTAAGTATATTTACAATGTATATGTAGCTAAATTTTTCAAAAATCCACTAAGAGCCTGGAAAATCCACGTATCTCCCATATCTGACACGCAAATGTTGCCTACCCTGAGGTATCTGAATGTTGTTGTTGGTACTCTGTCGCCGACGTAATGCACTCAGACCAAACAGTGGACGCCCATTTTCATCTGTGGGACCAACACCATAGCTGGATGTGACAGAGTCTGTGGGAAATGCTTCTCTTGGTAGTTCACCAAGTGAAGACTTCTTAATTGGTGACTTTACTGAAAACATAAATATTATTTACATCAACGATTTATGTTTAGGTACAACGCCAGCTTGCATGATGTGTATTGTACTTACACCAGTATTTTAAACTGCAGACCTGCACATCTGGCATACATTTGCACAGACACAATGTAATTATGAACATACTTTCCAGCAATACTAAAGATTAAAATAATGCAAACACATATTTCTCTCTGAGATTTAAGGTTCTTACAGCAGAACTGATAAGCATTCAAGTCTTCTGAAATGTTAAACCATACTGACTTATAAATAGTGACTGACATTTCTGAGGAGTGTAATACCTCCAAACTTTGGTCACTACTTATCAGTCAAGAGCGTAACATACTATAAGAATTGAATCATCACATACTTCACATACGTGTGTGTATGTATGAACATATGTATTGTATGTGCACATGCATGTGTGTGTCTGTGTGTATGTATGCAGTTACACACACACACATACACGCTGGCATGCGCGCGCGCACGCACACACACACACACACACACACACACACAGAGTTGAAGGAACTCAATATTTGCCATTTTTCAGCTTTCTTCCCAGTCCCAACTTAATTCATTTTTTAAACCTAGCACAAAATGCACTATTCCGGGTAAATTTTGGAGAACCGTGCATCTGATTATAAAGATAAATCTGTTCTGTGCAGGGAGTTGCTTCATTTGTCTCCACAGTTCACAGAATTTAAATAAAAACTTAACGTTATTAACGGGCTTCGTAGAAAAGTGAATAAGAGGTAACTTTGCCAGCAGACAATATATTTCCATATCCATGTGCCGGCAATAACATATTTCCATATCCATGTGCCGGCAATAACAAACTCAGCTATACATTTCTTAAGCGTTCTGTCGGCAGACCTACCAGTTTGTTGCATTACAAATGTTATTAATTAGGATACAGCAGTAAATAATCAGTTTTGTTGCATGGTCTGATTCGTGAACAGGCAGTTTAACTCTCACTCATGCTCTGTTTGGCTTCACCACGACCGGCACAGACGACCTCATTAGAAGAAGACGTCGCACTAAACATAAATGAACTGTCGATGCGGTCAGCTGGCTTCTTGCCACGGTCGCCTTCTCAATGTCGCTTCTCTAACTGGCCGCATGGATAAAAAAAAAATTGGCAATTCCTTGTTTCTCTTTGCTTCATTCAGGTACACATTGCAGCGCGTATCTCGGTAAGTGTACTAACAGAGTTTTTCAACCTCGGTGGAAGCAATGAGGACGCTGCAGACTGTTTCCTGGGTAGAATGAGAACGAATTAAACGGAGTAAATCAACCAGCAATGACACTCGTACAGGTATTGCTGCATCATTCACGCAGCTGGAATCAGATGTGGACTGGACACCGCTACACAACTGGTTCCAATAAACCTACTTCCGCCCACAATGCAGGTTTAAACAAGCGTGCGTATCGTCGTTTTAAATAAAATGACAAAACTATATCTATTTACATTGCAATTGTTTCCTGGAATATGTAACGACCATATCTCGAATACGGAGACCTGAACTGAAAGAATATGATAGAAGTCACAATAAAATTCTGAAACAATGGCCGCAGTCTGCTACAATTTATCTTCTATCACGAAACACTGCAAACTTCGACCGGATGAAAACAGATACTTTGTTGCAGATTTCTAGTTCCGAGTTTCACATTCCCCTTGTACTGCTGCCAATCCCATGTCCAAAAACTCCCAGCAGCTGTTCTACACGTGGAACTGGTCTTTTTCTGTAAAATAATGCATCGTTTTGGTGCACAAGTACATTAAATAAATGAATAATAAGTATGAAGACCCTCAATCTGCGAGTACTCCCCCAAGAAATACTAAACAATTGCTATTCAATTTCGTATTGACTGTTTTAGTCTGTACGAGCACACAGAAAGCTGTCGCTTCAAATTTCTCATACTGTGAAGTCAGAACTCACTCTTCCCTGTATCGTTAAATATTCACATAAACTGAAGGCGTTCGCAATCAAAGCTGCGGATCTCAGCAAGATCAACATTTTACATTAATCAAATTGTTTTTATTTTAAAGTATTGTCGAAATACCCATAAATCTGCAACAGATAACCAAAAACTTTGTCCGCTGATATTTGCTATTTTGTTCCTCATCTCGACATATACGTTTCAGCACTACGGTGTTATGCGTACAGACGCCCCGTGCACGGTGACCGCACTGTTCGTTCCGTGGTTCAGAGTTGGCACTGCAGCGGTCCAGACTTCGAATAAGAGAACGGCAGAGGAAGGGTTTTGGGGGGGGGGGGCTATTTAACAGCGCTCTCAGCTGCTAAGATTATTGTAACATCGGTGACAGTAATGAAACAATACGGCGCACTGATAGACCGACAGAAGGAAAACGCAATACTCGAAAAAAAAAACTCCTGTCCCAGTACCACTTTGTCCACCACAAATCCCACATGAACTCGGCTGGGTTCTTCAAACAACACTCAGTACTGAGATGATGCCCTTCCATAGCCACTTGTTTCCATACAGCACGATCCAAGTAACGAAATCTGTCTGCATCAGGATTCAGTCAAGCAATACACGTGGGACCGTCTCCCTTTTCCTTCTTGACGTCCTTGAAGTTCGAAATCATTTGCCACTCCCACCTTGAACGGACGTCCTGTGAACTGACAGCGTCCTCGGACGAGTTCAGTCACTTGTTTCAACTAGTTTCCATTAATTTCTAATAGCCTCCTAGTTCTTTTAGTAGGTGGCAGAGGTGCACAAATGCCGGGCATCAGGTCGCCTAAATATTGTAAGGTGGCAGCCAATATTTTAATTGTAGGCCTACTTCTGCAGATTTTCCCTTACACACAAATCTGTACCAGTTCACACGCACCTAGCAGAAAGCACCAGGTAACACCGACGTTCACAGATCATCCCAGAATTTTGTGTCCTCAATATGGAATTTGTTCCATGTCAACCTTTGAGTTCATAGCACTGGGGGGGGGGGGGGGAAAAAAAAAAAATTTTTTCCCTCCCCCCTTAAGAGACAAAAAGGGGAAAACAGAGAAATACACCCC
>Ga0123354_10003839_pt1 | contig 20977 bp, 18 predicted proteins | sample TergutLab28metaG_2_FD_97872 | JGI IMG/M metagenome (GOLD analysis project Ga0123354, IMG submission 97872) | Labiotermes labralis P4 segment gut microbial communities from Petit-Saut dam, French Guiana - Lab288 P4 | ecosystem: Host-associated > Arthropoda: Insects > Digestive system > Gut ... | reverse complement strand
TGTATGGGTGTGAAGCTTGGTCGCTGACATTGCGGGAGGAAAGAAAGCTGAGGGTGTTTGAGAACATGGTGTTGAGGAGAATATTTGGACCTAGGAGGGACGAGGTAACGGGGAATGGAGGAGATTGCATAACAAGGAGCTGAATGATTTGTACTCCTCACCCAATATTGTGCAGGTGATAAAATCGAGAAAAATGAGATGGGCTGGGAATGTGGCGCGTATGTGAGGAGAGGGGGGTGTATAGGGTCTTGGTGGGGAAGCCGGAGGGAAAGATACCACTGGGGAGGCCTAGGTGTAGATGGGTGGATAATATTAGGATGGATCTCTGGGAGGTGAGTTGTGGGTATATGGACTGGATTGGGCAGGCCCAGGATAGAAATAGGTGGTGGAAGCTTGTGAGTGCGGTAATGAACCTTCGGGTTCCATGAAATGCGGGGAATTTCTTGACTATATGCAAGCCAGTTAGCTTCTCAAGAAGGACTCTGCACCATGGAGTAAGTAAGTAAGTGAGTATACTCAGCCACCATGCCACGTCGAATGCCCCCCGTATGTCGAGGCTTATGAGTATTGTAATGTATCCTTGTCTGAACCCCTCTTCTATGTATTTTTTCACTGCTAGTGTGGCGTCTGTGGTGCTCTTTTTGTGGGTGAATCCATATTGATTAGGGTCCATGAGATTGTTGCTATATAAATGGTGCATGACTCTGTTTATTAGTAGTTTTTCTAGGTCTTTGCCTCCCACATTTATAAGGCATATTAGTCTGTATTTAAATGTGTTCTGTACTTTTTCTTTGCCTGGTTTAACTATTGGGATTATTTTGGCTCTTTTCCATCTCTTGGGGAAATATCCTGCTTGCAGGCGTATACTGTATATTGTGTACGTGAATCGGGGGAGTAGCTTGAAGACTCTTTTGTAGATTTCTTCCATGATTCCATCTTCCCCAGGAGCCTTTTTGTTTTTGAGTTCTTCAATTGCATTCTTGATTTCTGCTGGGGTGAATTCTCTGTCATCCTCTGTTTGGTTGGGTTCCATGATTTCCCTCCAGATTCTTTTGTGGTAGTCTGTGTCATCATTTCGGTCATCTTTTGTAATTAAGTGGTCTAGTATTACCTGGGCTGTTTCATTAAGGTTAGATGTGTAATAGCCGTCGGGTTTTAGTAAGGTCATCATAGGTATTACTCTCTTATATTTATTTGTCGCTATTTTGTAAACTGTGTTCCACGGATTGGTGCTTGGTGTTAAGTTGCAGTATTCCTTCCACAAATTTAGTTTTTCCTTTTTTATTGCTGCCTGATGCCTGGCTTTTTCCTCCTGGTATATCTTTTTACGGGTGTCCCTCTGCTCTGCGGTACGTGTTCTTTGATAGTCTTCTTAGGGCATTCAGTCTTTTCCTTTTTATTTAAGTTCCTGTGTCCACCATGGCACTGATTTGTATTTCGTCCAATTTTGATTGGTTTCTGCATTTCTAAATGAGTTGTTGCATGCCATGGTGATTGCTTCCTGTAGTTTGTCTACCACTATCTCAATGTCGCAGGTTTTTTGGCTTGTGTCACTAATTCGTTGTCCAAGCGTTGAAGGTCTGTTACTTTTCCCTTTTGGAAATTAGTTGCAACTGATACTATTAAATTTCTTTCAAATCTGCTCAGGGTCTGTTCATTTATTATGTATCTGATGTGTGTGTGTGTGAGTGTGTGTGTGTGTTTGTGTGTGTGTGTGTGTGTGCGCGTGCGTGCGTGTGTGCGTGCGTGTGTGAATTAAGACTATTTTTCTGACACTACCACGCCAAGGCATAATGCCACAAATCTTTAAGCTGAAATTTCCTGTGCATACATAGGGCCCAAAACAGAACTGTAAGTAAAATAAATTGGAAATTATAAAACTTTTAAGTTAACTTCCTACATGTAAGCACTAAATATTTCTACTTAATCTTTTTTTGAACTGAAATATCTCTGATTTATTCGCAACACAATGCACATTATTTCATTTAACAAGCTGTAAATGCTAATTGTCAAACACGCGCAATGATTTAAAGGGCCATTGCAGAGAAAATTTTGTACATGGAGTACGAAGACTGACTTAAAGGTCCGTATGATAAAGGTTAAACATGCGATACCTCAGCTGTGCCTCAGATGGGATAGTCCAATATTTGCTGCCACACACTTCGAGCCTAGCGATGTGCGATTCAACATTAGGTGATCTACCTAATGGCCTTGTTACTCTCCGCTCTGGTCCAGCATGTGCCGACATATTCCTTATGAGGGTAAATAAAAAATCTGTGTGAAATTTTCTTACCCCTACATGAGGAATGAAGAATGTAGCTATTGAGAATGGCCAGGTCTAACAGATGAAAGAAGTTTTTTTTTTGTCCACTTGAGTGCGCGACAGCTGATGGAGTAACTGTTTGCCATTCTGTCATCCTTATGCACGTAGCCCATATGACAATTATAATCCCTCACACTTTGTGGCTTTATGGCTTTTCCTCCTTCATTGCAGAAATTACCTTCCACTGGGCCATTGTGAATATTCATCAACATGACAATGTCTCTCATGTCCTGCCACAGTATTGCTGTCTTCTTACAAACATGTCTCCCTTTTTCAGTTTTGATGTCTTGGGTACTAGGTCTTATGGCATGCCTCTCCTATTCGCCTTACAGTGCCACAACAATATATCTGTTTCTTGGCCAAGTCATCAAATAATTTAGGGGAAGAAAAGAAATTGTCCTTGTAAAATTTTGGCCATGTCCTTCTAGCTTCCTCGTCAGTTCTGTCACTGTTGCATGGGTTGCTGTCATATTCTGTGCCATGTGCTGTCTATCCTTCTCCAGGTATACTTTCATGTCATATATGTATCCAGTCAGGTCGCAAAGTGAAAATTTTGATTCCGAAACACTTGCGTCTCTTTGGTAGGTAGTGTTTGAAAATCACCCTTCCCATGAAGGGAGCAGTAACTTTGCCAATAGCCAGATTTTTGGAAGGGTTGTAAAATTTGGAAAATGTGATATTTAGAATTTCAAACAGATCTCGTATCTTCCATAGTCTGTCAAAATTTTCATCTGTCCTGTCATTTTCATTCCTGTTGTCAGTAAAATGTAAGTAACTAAGGATGTGAAGATACTGGTTCCATTTCATCATAGTGCTGTAGAAAGGTGTGTACAGCTGGTATACTGTTGGCTCAGTAGTCTGTCAGTTTGTCTCTTATGCCATGTCCCATCTGTATTGCCAATGCCAGAGACATAAACATTTCGGCTTCACTAATGTCAGAAGAGGGTCCATTGTCAAGTCTCTCTTTGTAATCGTGGTAGTAGTGGTTAGTCTGCGCCACCAGCAGAGTGATAATTCCTGCAAAATACAAAAGGAAAATGCTAAGTGGATTTGATCTGTCATTTATGTTTGACATTTCATTGTCCTTCTTTCCTCTGGGGCCCCCTGTGTATGTGTGTGCTTCACTTGTGTGAGGGCATTGTAGGGTTGCTGGCTGTTGAGTCTGTTCATCTGGCCCACTCTCATCAGCATCCTCTTCGTCAGAGGCACTGGACGAAATTGAACTGCTGGACTTGTGACAGTATGCTGTTTGGCAGTATGGTTGAGGTTGTGACACCCCTGGCATACTTTCATAATCTCCCTCTACTAAATTGATGTCTCTTGATACTCTTGCTTCATCACTATCAGTGTCAACAATCAGTTCAGATATTTCACTGGGCTGCAGCAACCATGGCCTCTTGCTTGTTCCATTCATCACGCTACCACACACACTGACTGTCAAATGCTTATTTGGACGAATAACAAGATATGTATGCAGCACCGGATGTAAATTCAGCCTGAAGTCTGAGAAATGAAACACAATATGTCGAACTCTTAATGGGGCCCTTCAAAGAAAAGGATGATGGATAAAGGTCTGCTTTATCACTGGAACCCTCGTGCTGCATGGATACACTCTCCAAAACAGTCACACACAAGCCAGATGAAAAGAGCAGGAAAAATAAGCTTTACATCATTGCCACTACATCCTTACTGGCTGTAGGTGCAAACAGCATCATAGAAACATGGATAATTGGGGGTTTTTATCAGGGGCAAATCAGTCAGAGCATCCAGCTGAAAAAATCTAGTGTGGTGCTAATAATGAGTGAAGTTTCCCTAAATGTCCCATGGCATTGAGAGTGAAATATTTAAATGGCTGAGGCTCTGGCTGTCCCATATGTAGGACGGTGGAGCCCATGGGGATTTTAAATGCTGTCCTATTTCTAGGATGCATGGACTGTAAAGGCTGTGACCAATTGTTTTACTTCAACTTCAGTAATTTGCAGTATTCTGTGGGCAGAATTTATGTACTTTTTTGTGTTCACTTGAAATTGATGAGTGTACAGTTTTCTTAGTGAATATCGATCAGTTATTGAACACATGATCAGCATGGCTGCTATATGAAACACTGGCATGAAACATAGGCTGCCCCAGTTTAAACAAAAGCTGAATATTATAAACATGGTAAATGCTACTTACGAGTTTCTTTGCAAACAAAATCACCTAAAAACTTTATACTTCTGTGTCAGCTTAAAGTATGAGGCATGGTACTAAGTCTCCAAGTAAACAGCTGAACCAGTAATAATGTGAAAACCAGAGATTATCATAAGGTAATAGTGTTATCTATGAAATAGTTACAGCGTCAACTTGATGTTCTTCATTTATGCTTTAAAAAAATTGTTTTATGGTTAAGAATATGTGAAAATCACTAAAGAAGGTACGACTTGAAATGTGGTTCAGTGATGAAAATTAATCACTTAATGTGGAATTTGTATAAAATAATATTCTGGTAAAGGGAAGGTCAATTTCAATACCCAATTGAAAAATATTGTTTTCAGGCATACCCTTTGAAAATTTTTTCCCATTTAACAAGCCATATTCATTTCATTTTTCTATAAACATCTTAAGGGGGTTTTTACTGTCTAGTGGCCAAAGAAAACATGAGTTGAAAAAGACACCTGATGGGATTTTGGTGTGTGTTTCTGTAATATTGTTATGATGGTCTACTGTGTTTTGACACTGTTGTTGTAGATGGATACTTATGTTTTGGAGGATCATGCTCCTTCATCTACAGGGTTGAGAGATATTGTTCAAGTTTGTCACTGTGTCATCATACTTGGATCTAATCCTGTCAAAATCTGACGGAGTGCAGTTTGAACAGTCTCTGTCATGAAAACCTGTGAACGTTCATTAGTATTTCCAAATTTAGTGCTTGTTGTGTGAACAAGCACTGATAAAAAAATGATAATGTTTTGACAAAATACATTCTGTTGTATTTGTAAACTCAAAAGACAGTAGATCTTAGTCAAAACATGACATGTATTTTCTCCCTCTAAATAGCTACATGTTTTGGATTGAACAATTCATCGAAGGGCTGATACAAGACTTAACTGTAGGTTATATGCAGTTACATGCTGAACATACAGTGTATCATTGTGTTTTTTTGTGGGATCCCACATCATATGAATGTTAGTACAATAAATTGTAATAGAAATGATGAATCTAAGTAGTTTAAAAATTGTTTAAAACATTATTTTTATGTATATAAGTTGGTGGTTAATTAACAGGCATTGAAAATACAGTAAAGTATGTGTTTGGATGTGCAAGAAGTAAGAGAGTTTTTTTAAGTGTAAGTACAGAGAAATTATTAGTCTGGCTGAATTACAAGAGTTTTTTCAGTTTTCTATTCCATTTTTTCATATATTGACACTAATTTTTAACGTTTTTTTGTCATGATGAACTATGTAAGAGTCGCAGTACTGTATCCTGGTATGTTTGGAATTCCCACACCAAACAATGTAAGTCTGAATTCAGTCATGGGTAGCTGTTCAAAGGAGAAAATATATATTGTGTTTTCACTGAAGATCTGTTATCTTGTAATAATGTCTTCATTACTCTTAGGGATTTGTCCAAATGGTGGTACTGTTTTTCCTTTTGGATGTTTGAACTGCTGATGGATTACCAAGAGTGTCACAGGATGCAACAGTACTGCTGCTCTGCCCATAAATGCATAAATCTCACCATTAGCCTTAATTTGAGTTGGCATTTGGAATAATTAAGATAGTTGATTACCTTGCTGGTTTATTGTACAGTAGCTTTCTTTTTTCAGTTCATTACCTCATACAAGGTGTTAGAATTTTTTACTAACATTTTGGTTGGATCACACTTGTTGCTATGTCTGATCATTGAAGCACTGAATATTCCCATTTTATGTTTTGTGCTGGGAATCTTGATTATAATTATAATAATGTTTTTTTGCATTAGAAAGGAATAGCATGACTCACACACCATTTAAACATCTTAAAATCATGGTCCTGGAAAATTAAAAACCAGTTATTGTATTCACAATACATCAAGGCATTGTTTTATGCCTTTCTGCTTTAATGCCCCTTGCTGCTTCTTAATTTCTTCTCCATTTTTCAGTTTAATGCTTTTTTTGTTGGTTTAGTGCCATGTACAGGGTGAGCATAAAGCCTTTACCTGATTACAAACATTTATTGCAAGAAAACTACTGCACGTGGAATACAAACGTTTTTTTTTTCAAAATGTAACTCAAGAAGTTTTTTTTACAACACATTAGTACACTTCAACATGTTCTCCTTTTGTTGCATGGAGAACGTCTAATTGATAATCAATTTCTCTCCATGTTTTCTCCAACATGTCTTCAGTTATTGTAGCAAAAGCGTCTGTTACTCTTGCCTTCAAATTTGTAATATCTGGAACTGGTGTTGGAAACACTTTGTCCTTAACATACCCCCATAAAATGAAGTCAAGGGGGGGTAATATCTGGCCATCGTGGTGGCCAGGGTGTCAGACCATCTCTCCCAATCCACCTGTTTGGAAATGTTGCATCCAAAAACCAAATGTTACAATAAACACATGACATAAAATTTTAGAGACTAACTTGAGTAATGGTAAAAAAATATGTTTGTATTCCACATAGTTTTCTTGTAATAAATGTTTTGTAATCAGGGAAAGACTTTATGCTCACAGTGTATTTTTTTCTTTTGGCAATATTTTTTATTTATACCCACTTTTTCTGGAACACAGCTGTGGCATAAAACAATACCTCGGTGTATTCACTTTCATCTTACAATTTTTTTTTCATGATTCACTGGTAGAAAATTAAAGTACATTTCATTACTTTATTAAAAAAGCATTATTTTAAGTACTGTATAAGCGGTCAATAGCTTTGCCTAAAAGTTGACATATCATTTATGTTTTGTAGTGGTGATCCAGTTTTCTGTGTGCTGTGACAGCGCATGAGCTTTTTCTATCTAAAATGTGCTTTATATTGAAACATTTTATGAGTGATAGTAACATTGAATGTGTATTGAAGTTCATGTCATGTGTGTAAGACCTTCATGTTCTGTTGAATTCATTTAAACTGTTATGTTACAGAATCTAGAGCCTTCCTCTGTAAGCAGGCAGTATGCAACACTGCTCTTGGATGCAGCTTTGGAAAAGTGTAAATGGGAATTGTCTAAAGATCTTGTACGATTTCTCAGAGCAATTGGTAAGTGTACAGTTTTACATATAATGTATCTGATAACCACACTGTAGTTTGAGTTGTGATGGACTCTTTGTTATTATAGATCCAAATGATGTTGAATCACCTCGTGCCTCTTTCATTCTGCCGTCCAAGTATGGAGTGAATCCACAGACTCCTCCTGTCAGCCCTAATGAAGAGGACCTTTCTCTTGTTCTCGGTACAATGCAGGTTTGTACTAAGAGATGCAAAATTTTTATGCAGTTTGTGTGGAAGTAGATTTATAAAGGGCATATGTTTTACAAACTGAGCAGGGGAAAGTCCTGTACCTTAGGCCATTTGTACCTGCAGTCATTAGCCATTGCTGTGCCATCTACAAGCAAATGTATACACTATTCCTACTTACTTTAATATTGCTCCACCATGAAATTTTTTTCAGAGTTCTTACTTTTGTTTATGTTTGAAGGCACAAGGAAGGTTTTACTACTCATGCAGTTTAATTTGACATAAATAGTTTGCCTGTTAAGCTAAAATAACTTTTAAGTTTGCCTCCTCCTCCTCCTCCATCTTAATGCACATAACTTTTTTTTTTTGGTGCCTTGGTCACAGCTTCAGAAATGAATGGTCAAGCCCGGTTATATGATATGGATTTATATGACTCCTCACTTACATCATCAGATATTCTACGGTACCAATTAATTTATCACTTTTAGTCATAACATTCGACTTATCAGCTATAATGACACTCTCACTTATAGTGGCACAAAATATTCAGTCCCTTTCATGATGTTTTAACTGAGTTTGACTGTATTTCCTTGCTAGGACGATAATATGATGCATGTCAGATAAAATGAAACAAAAGGTAGATTCATTAGACATAGAATGAGCCTTAAAAGATGATATTAATAACAAAACAGAAGTGAGAATAGCAGCATGTAATTGTGGGATCTCAAGATTTATATTAAGCTGTCATTTTGTGAAGTTTCTAGATCAAGGAACCACTGATTGAAATACACAGCCAGAAATGGTGTTAAGACAGTACTCAGTGCTATACAGGATTTTAATTGGTTGAGTGTTTTGGACAGGTTGCAGAATTACTTTATAGTCTCACAAGGACACTCTGAAACTTGCCTTTCATTATGGTAAAGGAAATGGTGTAGGTATGCCAGAGAGTTCAAGAAAATTGTGTGTACTGGTAAGAGAGGGTGGGGCAGCATTCATTCATCATTTTGAAAGGTGTATTATTTGACCACAGGTTATTGAAATTTATTCATAGTAATTTGAATTGAAAGATAAACATTTGCCATTAATTAGGAACTCTATAACACAGTCGCTTCTTAAAAGTGACACCTACCAAATATCATCTATCAAGATTGATGCACTTAATTTGTAACACTTTCTGTCACACAAAGTGACATGGCCAATGATTTGGCATTAATTTCTTCAGAAATTCTCCGTTCAGTGTTACTGTATAATTGCAATATGAGGTTTTTTCCTTAAATTTGGTGCTTAAATATGTGAGGTCTTAAATTCATGCATGAAGCACTGAATCAGACCATGCCAAACCACATCACTCTGAACCAAATCGTGCGAAACCAAACCAAGGCATGTGTTGCCAAATCATCATGTATAAACAAAAGAGGGGACAGAGCTTGGCTAAAGTTAACTGACACAGTCTTCTTTTTTGGGACTTTGTCCATCATCTTATTTTGGAAGCCGACCATCTTTCCATTTTCAGACAGAGAAGCACCTAACCTGGTGGACCTCTTTGATTGAGCTATCCTTAGTCACTGGACACCATAGAAACAGTAATTTGTTAAAATATGCACCTACAAACAGATCTAGGCAAAGGGTAATAACAGGAAAATGGCTATTGAAAATTAAAAATTGACTACGAGACTCACAATTAAAATGTGGACCAATCCACAAATTGAAAACCACATAAAGAGCTATTTATTTCAAATTAATACTGTTATATTTTTTGCAGATCATGCATGTGTAATATTAATGGAACAATTGTGTTGATATGCATTTGATATGTTTACATGCTGTCCTGAATTTATAATGTAGAAAACACACATTTGACAGGTATCTAGGGGCCGTAGTTACAGTACCACAACTTCACCTAAAGTTCAGCAGATTGAGTCCAGTACTTCATCGATGACAGGACATCACAGAGACATGTTGCGTTCAAATAGTGGTAGTGGAGAGTGCAGCAAGTCTGTACCTTTGAGACGTAAGAAATCTGTTCCTACTGGACGAGGAGATACCAGGTATGGCACCACTTATAAAGTTGACAAATGGTACAACTTCATTTCCATTGGGAAGCTTGGTAATATTATTTCCATTTGGAAGCTTGGTAATATTGGCATGGAATGATCTGGAAAACCTGGCTGGTGTAACAGTTTGTTAGTTTATCCAGTTAAGGCACAGAAGATCCAGAATCTGTTTTAACCTGCAGATATGTTGGCATATGCAAAAGTTGTCAGACTGAATCAAAAATGATATGTATGCTTATAGTGCACTGCATGGTTTCTTGCCGGTGGAGGAGTTGGCGAAGCTGGCAGATGGGCCTACTGGATATGGTGACATGACAAGGGGTAGGTGTTTATTTGCCAACTGTACTTGTGGAGGCAGAAAGGACTAGACCAAACATGATGCCTTTGTTCTGTTAGTGACTTGCTCCTAGCCTACTGTAGGAAGATTACACTGGCCAGAAACCATGCACTGTACTATACCTTTAATATTGGTTGTTGTGGCCTTCCAATGAGTCCCCTTCCAAGTTTATGCAACATTTCCAATGTTTTTCTGCCGCTGCTGGATGCAACATTGGTACTGATTGGAATTGCATGTAGGATGGTCAGCTATTGCGAGCATCCTAGATGCATGCTTGGCAGAGATTCACTGCATGTGCAAGTCCTCCCATAGAGTTTGCTAGAGTGTTTCATATACTGGCACTTCTCAGAGTGTTACTTTATCAGTCTTTGTTGACAATTTGGCAAACTTTCTGCAAGATTTTGTCTGTGTGATATAGGGATGGATAACCTAAACATCCACATTGTTCAAATAGGGGGAAAGCCATTCAAAGACCTCTGTTCTCATTTTGGCATTGTTACTGAAAGCTGTTTTGAGCATTTTATGCTTCTCTGATATGCTTTTTCTGAGTCTGAAGCAAATTGTAATGCACATGTGTTTTGCCTTCAAAATGGCCATTGGAAGATTTGTATTTCCCTAGTAATTTTATGTTTGTAGTTCTGCACATCGTAATTCTAGGTTGAAAAAATCCAACCAGATACAACAATATGCAGATATTTATTTACTGCTAAATTATTCTACACGTTTCGGGCGTCCATCGCACCCATCATCAGGAGTACATAAAACTGTAGTTGCAGCCTCTGGTACAGGTCATACTATCTGGGAAGCAAGCTTCTTCAAATGTGACCAAATAAGGACTTGTTGAGACAGTCGGTCATAGATTATGCCATCTGTTGGAACATTCTAAATGTAGTTTGAACAGCTGCTTGTTGAGCTTCAGTTTTTTTATGTAGAGGAACTTGATTTCTTGATTGATACAGCATTTGGTAGCTGTTTCAAGAGTTCTCTGGCATTGTTGGTTATTACCATTAATGCAGATGTTAATGTAGGCTGGTGTTAGTCTCCTTAGTCTACATGTTTTGTTGTACCATATGTCTGCATTTGTTTTGTACAGTTTTTTCTTGACATTTTTTAATTGGAAGATCACTTTTGTCTGTTTGGTGTCGATAAATTTTATATTTGTAGTTACATGCATCATAATTCTAGGTTGAAGAAATCCAACAAGATGCAACAGTATGCAGATATTTATTTACTGCTACATTACTCTAAATGTTTGGGCATCCATCGCGCCCATCATCAGGAGTGCATAAAACTCTAGTTGCAGCCTCTGGTACAGGTCATACTATCTGCGAAGCAGGCTTCTTCAAACGTGACCAAATAAGGACTGGATGAGACAGTCGGTCGACTGTCTCATCCAGTCCTTATTTGGTCACATTTTAAGAAGCCTGCTTCCCAAGTAGTATGACCTGTACCAGAGGCTGCAACTATAGTTTTATGCACTCCTGATGATGGGCACCTTGGACGCCCGAAACATGTAGAGTAATTTAGCAGTAAATAAATATCTGCATACTGTTGTGTATGGTTGCATTTCTTCAGCCTTCCTTAGCAATGTCAATAAAAGGAGACTACACTGTGTAACAACATTCCAATGAAGGGTTTAACAACTCTTCTTCACTTTACCTTACACAACAATATGAAGAGCAAATACTAAACAAAAATAATACAAGGAATAGCTTAATATCCAGGAAAACCTCTAATTCATTCCATTGGCATGCGGAGGAGCTTCTTCCATTTGTCTCTCTTATATACCCTTTCCTTCCACCCTTTTCCACCAACTAGTCTTCCATCCTCCCTCACTTCATCTTGCCATCTATTTCTTATTCTCCCTCTCAGCCTTGTTGTTTCCAAATTCATATATAATACTTTTTTGGGAATTCTGTTTTCTTCCATTCTCTGTACATGTCCAAACCAACAGAATCTATTTAACCTTATTGTCTCTGTTATAGTGGGTTTTTTAGTCCTTTGAGTAATTCGTAACCATGGATTCTTTTACTTCGAAGGGGGGGTTAGCCTGTTGTAAAACATTTATCCTGAAGGGCCAGGATTTTTAATCAGGGTTTACTCCCTTATATGACTTGCTTTCACCACAGCTTCCAGAGTGTCATCTATCCTTGGTTTGATTTCGGAGTGTCCTTCTCCTGGGAGGGTTGCAACCAGGCTCAAGGATCCCTCCTACGCTATCAGATAGACCCTTATGGTTGGGTCCATCAGACCCCCTTGCTCTGTCTGCTCAGTGACCCATGCTGCTGAGGGGTTGGTTACCTCAAGCTTAGCGTGGGTTTCTTGCCTTAACAGGACCCACTGCTAGTAGGTAAGAGTGGGGTAGGAGTGGAGAGGGTTGTAGATTTTCATCTTCATGTTGAAAATCTTATTAGGTATCTTGTACCTTCACAACACACACCTGTATGGGTCCCAGGAAACCTCTAATTCAGAACATAATTCAGATTATTACAAATACAAAATTACAGAATGTGCCCCTTGAGGGCAAACAGCAATGTATCACAGAATTTTAACTTTGACCTGGAATTACTAGACAGTGATTTTAACTTTTAACTATGTAATTTTAAAGCAATCTTTTTATTACTTTATGTGGAGCCTGTATCTGCTCAAGAGTTAAATGAATTCTTTGTATCTTGTGTTACAAGAAGTGTAAAGTTGAGATCTCAACTGTATATACTAATGTGAACAACAGTTTGATTGTAATTTACATGATGTCTTTTATTTGCTACTCTAATTTTGTCTGAGGATGGCTTTCTGTAGTTAGGCCTAAACTTGTTGAATTAAAGCTATAACGTGTAACCCAGTTTTGATTAATGGCCTTTACCCCTTTACTCTGTGCATCTTCACAATGCATTGTGTCTCCTAATGATACTTGTGATAGTGAAAACTTTTTATTGGAGCCAGGCATGAAAATGAAATGTGCTATCTTATGTAGCATAGTTTGGTAGCAGTATTTTTTTCATCCAGGACTTAATTATAATTTCATGACATGGCCATCTTGAATGAATCAGTGGCAGTTCCTATATACCAAATTGAGTGGTTTATAAAAACATTATCTTTGCTACTATATATTTTCTGAGGTATATTTGATATGTACAGGGTTCTGAGAGTTGGCTGTACTCACGTATTGAAGTAATTTATTCTCATTTTCTGACATATTTTTCATTTTATAATTGAAGCTTTTACAGCAATTGAAAATCCTCTCATGGCCATCTGTGTCTGCATGGTGCAGAAGTTTGTTTCAGAGACCATTTCATCCTCCACTATCAGCAGAAGGTATGATGAGTTACTATCATTGGTTATTCATATAGGTGGTTGAAACCCTTTTCTCACTATCGCCCATCACAACATCCAATGTTAAAGGGAGGATATCTGAAACATTGGATTTCTGCTCCAAGTTGACACAGCTGATCACCTGAGAGGTTTTAGTTAGGTTTTTCATTATATACTTTGATTGAAGTCTATAGACAACTGTTGGAATTAAATCCAGGACCTTAGAAGACCAGGGCCACATGTTAGACTTTTAGGCAGTCCAGGAATAGTTGCTGTGAGCGTGTATTTAAGATATTAATCCCAATTACAGTAAATTCTCAACTTACACAAATTTGAGTTACATGAATCTGTAGATGTTCAGATTCATCTGTGTGATGTTTATATAAGCAGTCCAGGTACTTCACCTCATATGGTCATTACTACTGGACACACAGGGCTTATGTATCATAATAAATTACAATATGTTATGTGATATGTTATTATGGTACATTGTTGTCAAAATTATAAGTCTGTGCTTCATGGATACTGAAATGTGGTCATTATTTATGGTTCAAATTACAGAGAACCATCAGGTTCAGCAGAAGAGTTCTTTATAGATGTTATCTTGCAACGCCATGCTCGCCGCCTTCTTGCAGCTCATCATTTAATGGATCTTGGACACTTTGCTGCATACTTGGATTTCCACCTTGTGGCATGGCTTGGCAGAGAACGGGACAGGGTAGCCAGAGTGGATGACTTTGTGGCAGCTCTCAAACAACTACATTTGGACTTTGTCTGGCCTTATCCAGTGCTTGCTCATCCTGTATCATACTACTTACAGCAGAAAACTTCAGCTTCAGGTACGGTTTTCATGAGTTTGTCTTACTTGTAATTATAGACAAGTTAGGATAAGCATGCCTAGCATCCAGTTGCAGCATATTTGGTACCTTTTATGTAATATCTCAAAAACAAAGACTTTAGTCAGGGTTTCACACGCATCATGATCATGATGTCTGCAGAAGTTCACGTAAAGCTATTGTTATTGTTGTATTTTAACAATAATTAGAAAGAGATGACAATTTTAGTCAATCTGCATGGTGTCACATTTCATTACAATCTGTTTGATGGTTGTTGAATGGTTATATGCAAACAGATGTTCAAACATGATAAAATTAGTAGGAACTTTTTTGCATCTTTTAATTGTGAATACACCAAAAAAGTTCAGTGAAGTTGTGTTTAATGATCCTGTGAGTTGGGACATGGTTCTGAATACTAAATTCTTGCAGTGAATTCATTGTTTCTCATATTCCTTGATTTAAAGCCTGTGGTCATGTCTGGCAATAGTGAAGGTCTTCTTGGCCTTTGTGTGTTTGGCAATAAATGGAGAAATATACAGCTTATTGTGAGCTCTGAACCACAGTGGGTGTCTTGTGTGCTTCGTATTCACAAAGTTTTAGCTTTCTTCTAGATGTGAGAGGTGGAAAAATGTATGCTAAAATTGTGGACTCAATTCAGCCATATTCTAACTCAGGAACTTCACGATGTCATACTAGTGCCTAACCCCACAGATCATGAAAATATGTGACAAACATTGGTTGAAAGTTAACTCAGATAATTGGCCAGGAATGATATGAATTTAACCCTAATTTAGGAATATGAAGTTGGTATTTTATCATATCTTTTGTATCAAATATGCCTTTCTATCGTACATCTGAATGCATTCCTTGTCTTTCTCATCCTAGATAGAATTCTAAAGGGGGGTTTTTTTTTGAATGGTAAGTGCCCAGCTGACGTTCAGATAGAATTATGTCATACGCTGAATTTTGGGAGGTTCAGCAGGCAGTGAAGGAAACAAGAAAATATTCGCTGATAATAACCTTCAGAAAGGCTTAATAAATACTCACCAGTGTTGCAGCAGATGCTGAAAATGCTGCCTTCCCAACTGAATGCACTCAATACAACTGCAGAAGATGATGGTTACTGTCTAGAATTCTTCTCCATAAATTGTTGAAATGTCACATCCAGTGCTGTTGCTTAGTTCTTGCAGAGTGTGAGGATTGGTTTTCTACATTTTTATCACTTAAAATCCTCCACGAATAAAAGTCACAAGGTGTTAAATCAGGGGAATGTGGGGGCCAAAGATCATACCTAAGTATGCAGCCATGTAAGGTCTGTCACACTGTTTTCAAACAGGAGTGTAACTTCAGTTGTTGGTCATAACAGACTTGTGCTATGAATCATCTGGTTTGTTGCTGGTAAATGCATGTCTCAATCTTTTGCTGGTGGAGCAGTGTACCTTGACTCAGGTATAATATTGAACTGTGTCTGATTTTAGTGCAGCTGTGTTTCAAATATGAGTCTGCAGGAAAATGCCATGGAATATTTCTCAGGTCAGGGGATGAGTGTTTTGAAAACATTTGCGTGAAGGGCCACAAAATTGTTACGACTGTGGCCATGTCAGGCAGCGGTAGTTCATATTTGAAGGAACATGATCCCATTGCAAGACTGTAGTTTTGTAATCTGTTTCTTAAGTCTGTACAGGATGGAGAAGTTGAGCCACACTTAGTGATTTTCTCTTATGAGCCCTGGTTTTTGTTAAGTGGAGAGGTGAATTCTCAGGACATCCAGTAATGGAGTGCAGAAAATCCAGGACTTATTCATGAATTCCCTCTTCTTGATGAAAAAATTGGTGTTTGGTGTGTGATGAGTGCAGGCTGTGAGATTTCAACAACTTCCAGGGAAAAACTCTTGAATGTAAATAATGTGCTCTGCTGGGATACTGACTGCATTTGGTCAGGAGGGCAGCGTTATTTAGCATCAGTGTAGCACTGGTGAGTTTTTATTAGACTTTCTAAAGGTTAGTATCACAGCAAATCTTTTTTCTTTCTCTTTTTTACTGACTATTATACTTCCTGAAACTCTGTGTATGATGTAACTAGTGGAATGTCAGGCGGATGCATATCATTCAAGCAGGAAAAAAAAACCCCTTTATTTTAAAAGTCTGATTTGACAAAATAATTTTTTAGAAAGGCAGGAAAAGGGATGAAATTTGATTTCATAGAAATTTAATCATACAGACAACAGTAAACATTTGTTGAGAATGTAGCTTAAAGACAATATCAGATGTGTAAAAAGAATGTTGCTGTGAGAGCAAAGGACAAGTGAGTGTGAGTTACAGTACTTTACAGTACTTCTTCAGTCGATGACAGGAGTGTGAGTGATTTGGTAATCACATCACTTATGCATGAAAGTGTGCAGAACACTGCTTTGATTAAGATAATTACAAATCAAGAAACTGAACTGAAGAGGTTGTTGGCAGGTTCCTGTTCTTCGTCTCCGACGATTGAGGATCGTATGAAATCCCTTACAGTGGATGTGGTAAGCCCAGGTACTAATGGAGGAAGCAGGGTTGGTGACAGTGGCTACATGAGCTGTGGAGGTTGTCAGCATGACACATATCTTTCTGCTGCTATCCCAGCTCCAGCAGTGGTGCAGTCTTCACACTATACAAACACTGTGTTGATGGCCAATGAATACCATACTAGTTCTATTGTTGAAGCTCAACTTATGCCACATCTTCTGCAAGGTATACTACGTTTTATGTCATCTGCATTTATTGATTAGGTCGTGACATCTGTTTCTGATACCAGTTTTGTTTTGTGATAATTATTATTATTGTTAACATCACTGTTGTTTCTGTCATTATGTTTGACAGATATTCCTAGGTTATTTCTCGGATATCACATCATCCAGTCATTCACTTCTACATACTGCATTTACTCGAATGCAATGTGGGTTTTTTCCTTAAATTTGGCACTTGAATAAATGAAGTTGTTTTAAATTTGCATATGAAACGCCGAACTGGACCGCACTGAACCAGATCATGCGGAGCCACACCAAGGCCTGCATCACCAAATCGTGTGAGGTTTGCGCTCCCCTGAGATATCACATGGCAGAGAATGGTAATTCCGCACCGACGTTTCAGGACAACCTATCATTCCCAGTTTCAAGGATCAAGAAATACAAAAGAGAGTACAGAGCACCAGGGAAGTTAACTGACACGGTCATCTTTTTTTGAAAATTTACCCATCATCTGATTTTGTATAGAAGCACAATGTTTTGGAAGCTGGCTGTGTTCCCATTTTCAGCCAAAGAGTAACTAACCTGATGGACCCCTTCGATTGAGTTATTCTCAATCACTGGACAGCACAGAAACAGTGACTTGCTAAGATATATACCTGAGAACAGATCCAGTCCAAGGAAAATGGCTATTGAAAAATTAAAAATTAACTGCAAGCCTCAAAAATAAAACCCAGGCCAATCCACAAATTAAAACCTATAAAAAGAGCCATGAAGTCAGACTGATCAGACCACAGACATGGCATAAAAATCCAGAACACATATATTTAAATTCTTAGCACCACAAACACCATCTGTGGAGAAAATTGTGAATCTTCATGGATTCAAGTTAGTTTGTAAACCAGGAAGTACAAATGTAGTATTTAGTTATTGTGGATCATAACAGCATGGCAACACATTCACCAGAAGTGACTGTGCAGGGTTTTAAGAAGTGCTCTATATCTAATGCAGTGGATAAGACTGATGATGTTATGTTGTGGAATGGCAGTGAAGAGGATGGGAATGTTGGGTGAGTGTGTGCAAGAGGAAGGTATTGCTGTAAAATTGGAGACAGTGACACTGATTGGTAAAGGTAGATAGCATCTGACATGCTTTGTGTAAGTGTATGCAAGTAATAGTAAAATATTTTTTCTTAGCTGACTTTTATTTTTGGGGGTCGTGTTAGATTTGGATAAATACATTCTCCCTAGGCAGATGTGTTTTTTTTTGGGGGGGGGGGGGGGTCATCTTAGATTAAAGTCGTCCTGCATTCAGGTAAATACAGTATTATGCAGCAGCTACTTGACATATAGCTGCCATATAATACAATACACACTGCTCACTAACCTGAATTTTACATCTGGTACATATTTTGTTCAGTTCGCTGTAGAAATGTGTCAGTTGTAGGATGGTCCTTTGGGTGCTGAAACATGTCCCAGTAACAAAGTGCTAATAAAGTGGTGTTAATAAGGTAAGTGTACGTTAGTCAGCATTTATTGAAATACTGATATCAGTGCATGGAAATGAACAAGATAAAGTTTAAATGATTACTGATTATTCAATATGTCCTATCACTTGACATTCTATAATGTGAGCTACTGAAGGTCATACTGCCCTCATGCATTACATGAAGGCATATCTGGCAACAGAGGCATAGCTACATGCATTCTTAACCTTGACACTACAGAAAGGTAAGTGGCCAACTTCAAACCTTGGCTGCTATACCCCCGGTGAAAGAGACATCATTACTTACTGAAAAAAGATGGCAGGCTTGTTCCAGAGTTCCCTACTGGGAAGTGAACCACATTTCCTCAGTCAATCAGCCCACAACCTAGTCACTATGTTGATAATATTATCCTGACAATTTAAGCAGTGATGCTGTGTTAGTATACACCTCACCTGATTCCACGTATCCAGAGTTGTTTGTCTTTTGGCTTGTGGACCTTGAGTTCAAACATTTCAGGGTCAGCCGGATTGGAGGAAATGAGGTAAATACCCCGTGACTCCTGCCCTGCCTTTTCTCGAACAAGAAGCTTCTGCAGCGAAACCACGCCAGCCTGAAATTATAAGAGTACACATAAACATCACAGAGGCAAGGAAATACATCACTTAGCATACCTATACAGTAATGGGAGAGTATTAGACTACAGTTTATAAGGATGTGAAGGTTTGGACCAGAAAGTATTAACACTATGCTTCAGGACCTACATGCATGTACAACTTAGAATTTACCTTTTTAAATGTCAAACACAATACAGTTGATCAACCATTTAACCTTGATCATCCAGCTTTAATTCCAAACATATACACTAAGGACTAGGGCTTCTTTCCATTTAAATGCCCACTTCTGTGCCTGTACATATTACCCATTGTATTTCATGAATTTTTAAAGCTAAAAAAGTTCAAATACATGCTACAATTTTAAAAATAAATATATCTATTCATTTCTGAAGTTTTAAATCAATCTTCTCATTTTATGCAGTTTACCTTATCACCCTCTTTAAATTTTTCTTATTTTCATGGTAACATATTAAATCCTGCACACATACATACATATATACATACAATGGAATGTATCAATTATATCATGTTACTATGCTGGTTGAGCATATTCTGAGTAGGCACTATCTTTGACATAAGCAACATACAAATCTCCGTAGTGTAACCAATGTCTGGTCTTTGGTTTATCAAAAGTTAGACTAGATGTTGCAACAAAGTGCAGTGTTTATGAAGTAAAATGCTCAAATTTCCTCTCAGATTGGTATGCAGTAAATGTTTAGATCATCCTGTAGCCCAGAGCTCAAAATGATTGATGCAAAACGGGACAAGAAAAACTGTCTTCATTCCATGAAAATCCTTGCCTTGCTCTTTAAGTTTTGTCTTAAATTTTCTTTATCATGAATCAGTAGACAATGACAATGAATACCTTCTTCCATTATTTATTGTAAGGACATGTACATATGTTACTGTGTACTACAATTTTTATGTTTATGAACATCTTCAACTCAGTTCAGTTTTTCCTATCCCAGACAAGGAACATATCAGACATAAACACAACAGGAAACTCGAATGGATGGCTAGCCATTGATGAAACAATATATCACAAACAACAATAAATGGTTTGTGATAAAACATGATTCTAATGGCAATTTGTTCAATGGCAGGTCAAGGGGTCGTGGATTTTAGAAAAGGGTTCATGAAATAAACATAAGCCATGTTGAAGGGTCTTCATACATATCTATCTCATTTTCATGTTTTTTTTAGGAAAAAAATAAACAGCATGCATACTTGGAGATGCTTATAAAAATTCATGATTACTGCAAAAATCATCGAAGTGTCAGTAAACACCAGCAGCCAACAAAAGTGGACATTGCAATATGAAGTAAACTACAGACAGTCTCTGACAGGGGTTGAAGCATTTAAGACAAACAACAACAACAACAATACTAATAACAATAATAACAACAACAGCAGCAGGAAATTGTAATAATTAGGGTTACCGATATAGAAAAGAGGACATTATCCAAGATAATGACCATAAACAACAGCACACACCTGCAAAAATGAGGTTGAAAGAGACAGACAAGTAGTCACACTCTTATTAAATAAAGTCCCTCACAGTGTTTCTCTGTTAATATTTCTTTAAACAGCATGGGTATGAAAATCAGAGACAGCTGTTCTTTAACCCTTCAGAGTGGGAGCATTTAAACCCCAGTTCATACTGTGATGTGGGAAGGTTTTTCTATAGGGCATTTAAATTTTGAGCTAAATTGTGCAGGAGTCTATTCAAAATAATGTAGTCTTGTTAACAGTGGTTGGACTTCGATGAAACTTGAAACAAAATATTTAGGAATGTCTAAGCTTTTCGAATATCCAATCAAATCTTACCTTAAAAATTTAACTTGGTGTGAAATGCCTTGAAACATTCTTCAACACATAGGGCT
>Ga0123354_10003838_pt1 | contig 20977 bp, 18 predicted proteins | sample TergutLab28metaG_2_FD_97872 | JGI IMG/M metagenome (GOLD analysis project Ga0123354, IMG submission 97872) | Labiotermes labralis P4 segment gut microbial communities from Petit-Saut dam, French Guiana - Lab288 P4 | ecosystem: Host-associated > Arthropoda: Insects > Digestive system > Gut ... | reverse complement strand
GCAGCGCCCCACAACCGCAGCACACCACGTGCAGTAACACACGTCTTGTTCTCCTGCAGATGGGCATAATGATGCCCGAAACATGTTGAGAAAGTATTGATAATAAACATCTAACTGTTGCATTTTGTTGGTTTTCTCTTTCACTTCACAATTTGCTCACGATGCACGGTCACAGAAACCTAAAGAGTTCAGATATCTTACACCGTCGTGAGAATCCTATAGAATAGTGTAACTGCAGGCCGTTCTTTAACTCGAAATTATACAAGAGTCTTGCGTCACACCACTAGTGAGTTAAGACGGAGTTCTGTTGGACTGTAAGCTCATGTTTTCTCCACCATGTTGGTCTGTTGGATTTCGTACGTTACGTTGGCTTTTTCGTTAGGTTTTATACAGCATTCCTGTGTGGGTCACACTTGAGCACGCGCCGTTGCCTGGGAGTTCTTTACGCCGACGGATTTGTTTAAACTTTAATCAACCAAACGAATGCGTTTTTGCAACCTTACCCTGCAGCAGATGTTTTAATCTGGAATAGACGGTTTAAATTTAATTATTTATTTTATTTGTTGAATGTAGCTGTGCATATGAACAGCGTTAGGTTTTGCGTATGGCAGGAATGTGCGAAGGTCTGTCAGACATAATGACAAGGCATTTTCAGGTGTGGCGCTGGGGTGTGTAAGCCGATTTCCAGTTAATTGTCCCCCAGTAGGCGGTATGCAGGGGCTGTGTCGGGTCCAGCTTGCTCTCCTCGCGTCCCCTTCCTCTCCCTTTCTTCCCAGCGTCACTGAATGCTAGATAATCTTCTCTGTTTAATCTAGACACGGGCCTGCATGGAATATTAAACGATTACAGATTGGATTTCTACTCTTCAAGTGTAACATTGAATTAAGCTCTCCTTTGACCCTTTTAAGCACGAATTTTATGTAAGAAGTGTTTAAAAATTGAGTATTTACGTTGCGTTAAACACCTGGACTCAAAAATCGGTCAGTTAAATACAGGAAAATATTTGCCGTGTAATGTGCGAATCATGCAGAGCACGCACATACACCCACGTGAGTAAAACGCTTAGGTCTTTGAACTTTGAAGGTGGTGGATGGTGCTCATAGCAGGGTTAAGACATGTGCACCGTACACGTATTTTCTCTTACATGTCTGTGAGTTTCATATTTGACGTAATGAAAGCTGCTGCTAGCCTGCTGAATCAAGATTAGGTTCTTGGGCTTGTGAAAAAGTTCTGTTGTCCGAATTTCTACAATAAGTGTTCTACAGTGGAAGTTGAAATTAATGGCGTGAAATCATTGAATCTGGAGTAGTTGGAAAATTCTATCGTCTGGCTAGATCCAAATAATTTTATGAATTACGTAATATGTGAGGAAGTGTGTCGATGTTGCTGAGGATAACGATGATGATGATGATGATGATAATAGTAATAATAAAAATAATAGAACCACGTCGACCATAGTGTTCTTGGTATTATCTCTGCCCCTGCTCGGTAAATCTTACTGCCTCATTTGGTTGTAAAATAATCTCACCTAGTCAGTCTGGTTCCTTCCACGTAATATCGCTGTGCCTGTTGCTTGAAACAGCTATTGCTACCGTAAGTCACATGACAGCGAATGCGTAGCTGAAAGAAACTGCATGTCTTTATTTTGGACTATATTAAGTGCAGAAATTCGCGACGAAAAGCAAGTTGAGTGGCGAATAACGGGTAGAATCTTTACTTTATATATCTCGTTGTGACATATGTTTAAGGAAGTAGCAACTGTACCACCGATTACAACATAAATGTGGTGTATATATATATATATATAATTCTTTACATTTAAAGTAAGATTTTTATATAATTGCTTGTTGATGCATCAGACATTAACGTGAAATTGTATAAAAATATTATTTTCATTGTGAAGAATGGACTCTATTTTTATTAGGAATTTTGCTGTATTTAATTTCCTCAAAGTATTTTATATTGTGATACTTAATGATGGCTGTATTTGGGCAGAAACATGTTGTAACGTGTCGTTCAAGAAGTGGCAATGTTTATGTTGTTATCGAAAGTTTGTATATGAGTATTACTTCCTTGTGAAGGGCAGAACCTGTATGCTTTTTTTTTATTCTAGTCTACGTAGAAGGGATCTCGTGTCTGTAACACATTGCCCAGATTAATTGTGCATTGCCATTTATTCTCATCAGAGCAAACATCATGAAATCCACGTGAGGCTGACGATAAAATTAGAGATGGTAAACGTGTCCTTATTCTCGCCTTGAAGGCTTACGGGAGAGTGGAGATGTTGGTCCACTGATTATTAACTTCGGCAATGTCCGGAGGTGAGTGGTCAGCGTCACGCCCCGACCGCTTTATCCCCTAGTATACTTCCACTGTACCCATTAAGTGGGAGGCTAAGTGTCTTTCGCAGGCAATCTAGACAGGTTGGAGGATAGAAAAACCTCTTCTAGTACTCCGGCTTTAGTATCGTAAGTTTCTTTATACGCCTGGACTGAGACGGAATAGTGAGACGCTGCTCCTGTCAAGTCGGGTCGACCCAGAATACATAGCACGTCACGCTTTGGCTGTATAACTTGACTGTAATGCGTGAGACCAAGAATTCGTGGCTGATTGTGCAGAATAACTTTCCGGTACTTGAATGAACTCTCCCGAAAATTTCTTCTGTGTGTTATCGGGTCAGTCGTGCGTTCGGTTCGGGCGGTGACTGCAGTTGCAATCCAAAAATGTTTCCCGTCACTATGATCCTTTCTGCCACAGCTTGTTGTTAAAATTGTTTACCGCTGATGATGTGTTACACCTTTGAAGAAGGTGAAAGTCTGCTGTTGTAATTGAGTTGGTTGTGAACGGATAATTCATTAATTTAATGGAGTACGTACTTTTGTGTTTGTGGATAATTCAAAAACAAATCGCTTACTGTCCGTCGAACACAGCTACTTTTCTTTATTTCGGTTGTTTTTGACCATTTGCGGGGTATTAAAAAATAGTAGTTGTGTTCGACGTACAGTAGACGGTTTGTTGTGGGTAAACATTTCTTATATGTAGGTAGTTTTCAGAAAAGAGAATGCAAGAATACATGTAAGGACTAGCCACTTCTCCACTCTTCTGATTTTCTCTGTCAGTGTCACGGGCAACTTCTTGCGCAGGTATCCGTTACCAGTTCTTTGTTTGGCTGTTCTGAAACCGACCTGGCGACGGTAAGAAATGCTGATTGTTGAGGTTGTTTTGAAATATGCTTAAATGAAAACCAAGTTTTAGGATCGTCTACTTTTTGGGGGGAAGACAGTTTGCGGTCTTAGGTGTTACAGAATTGTCTGCCTCAACTTCATACTTGTACCAAATTGTTTGCAGCTGATAATAAATAAATACTGACGTAAAAAAAAAAAGACATCCCTTTAAAGGCAGAAATGGGCGGTGTGTTTTATGGATCTCATGTGGAATGCAGTACAGGTCTGCGTTGTCCGTTACAATCAGATACTGTAGACCCTTAACTTTAAAGGATGGCTGAAATAAAAGAGAAGCATCCATCAATAGATGAAAATATGACCGTCCATTACGGACATTACTGAATAACGATCTAATCTGACTTTTACGGCTGAGCCATAATACTTGCATGTTCGTCTGTTGAGCAGCGTTGCTTGATGGCCCTGCTAACCTGTGCCGCTTGAAACAAAAAGAATCCATCATTACGTTTGTGAGCCTACTGTAAATACCACGACAGTGTTTGTGGGACTGGGTTTACAGGTTATGTCCCTCATTGTCTGAAATTGCAGATGCAATAATAAAAGGACCGTTGTGTGATATAAATTAGTCATAAAACGAAGCTTTTATGATGAAGAGATAAATCGTCGTGTAAAAAGGAGCGTACAGTACATACATCTAACTTTTGAGAGTAGGACAGTGAAATGGAGGAGGATAGGATGTCGCACGCAAAGAATAAATGAGAAGTGCATGCAGGATTGTAGTAGGCAAACATAGAGGAGAAACTGTTCAGTACCTAGGAGATGGAAGAATTATATTAAATGGATTCTGAGATTTAGGACGTTAAGTTGCGAAATGGTTTTAAATGGTTCAGGTCAGGATGGGGACCCTTGGCAGGATCTTGTGAATACAGTAGTGCTGTGGTTCCCGAAGTGTGCTCGCGACCAATTCCCAGGGGATCCGTGGATACATTTTTGTAATAGCTACTTTTGAAGTTTGCTAATTTTTTTAATTAAATGGATCATGTTTTGTTAAAAATAATTGAGGAACTTCTTTAATTGGCGATATGTTTATTTCGTATAACCGTTAGAATACCAAATTAACAAACTTCCTGTACCCATGAGGCGAGCGGAAATCATTTTAATTAAGGTGAAATCATGCAATGCGTTGTTACATATGCTACCGCTATATATTCATAGCCATCTAGAGTCAGTGGTGTGATGCAAATTTTTAATTTTGGATACCTGTCATCAGCACACTCTATATTTAAGTGAGCAAGGATGTGAGGTCCTGTGGTTGTGTTTCGAAGCCAAAATGGGTCCGCGAGCAAAAAAAAAAAAAAATTCGGAATCACTGCCGTAGTGCTTCTTCAGGTAGCGTAAAGGTAGGGGAATATCTTGACCAGCTGACTGATTCATATGCTTACATGAAGGATACGAATTATTAGGTAGGTGTTGAAGCGATTTCCATGTTCTGCGTTAATTTTATGAACTAGTGCAAATAGCGCGTAAGTGTAGTCTTTTTGTCTTGCTCTAGAAACTTGTATTTACTTTCTCCTTCCTAATTTTTAATGCCAAAAGTTACGAATAAAATTTGAGGTTTGCTTTTCTTGCGGCATCGCTGATATTTGATGGGCCGGGATAGCTCAGTCGGTGTAGCTACTCGCAACGGACTGGACGGTCCGGGGTTCGAATCCTGGTGGGGTGAGATTTTCCGCACTGTCCAGACCGGCTTTGAGGCCCACCCAGCCTCCTTTTCAGTGGGTTCCGGGTTTTTTCCGGGGGTAAAGCGGCCGGGGCGTGGCGTAGGCCACCCACTCCCATCTAGCGCCGACGTGTCAGAAAGAGTAGTGCTATACTTCTGCACCCCCTTTGGGCCGTCGTGGTCTATTCTAGGGTGAACTTTACCTTTACCTTTATCGCTGATATTTTTTTTTCTGTGTGTCTCAAAAGAAATAAAATTTCAAACTGGTTTTCTAGCCTAATCAGAGGGGCACTGAAGTTGTGCTATGAAAATCCTAGTTTTGTCTGGACCACTTTTTCTTTGAATCACGTAATTCTGAATTCCATGAGTAGACTTATTACATGCCGCGGGTACTTATTCGGAGTTCGTACATGTAGAATTCAGGAATGCTGTGTGGTTGAATGCCACTTCAAAGAAAGTTGCTGACATCAATAATCCAGGTTTTGACAGGAAACTTGTAGTGATAAATGTCTGTTACATGGAAGGTAGAATGAGGGCATCGTGGGAGCTGCTGCTTCTGCTGCAGACAGCAGTTGCGTATGTTATAGTATAAGTGAAAAAGTAGAGGAAGAGGTCTGGAACAATAATTGGGTGTGCCATATAAGCGGAATGAGTTTGAGGTTACCACGAGAAATAAATTTTAAAGCATGGACATTTTGGTGGAAGAAATGCATACAGCGGTAATAAGTTGTGAGGTATTTGTGGCGGTTAACTTTCGTGCCCTGTGTTACTGTGTTATAATACTACAATAAGATGCTCTAAATTGACCGATTAACATTCGGAGTTGCGTCATGTAACGATATGTCTGTACCTATAGAAAGAACACAAGTGTCAGAACAGTAGTCACTCTGCTATCCAGGCTTACGGGGGGGGGGATGTGACCCAGATTACCTGTAAATCGGGATCACCGAGTGGAAACTTCGGGGTGTAGGTAACACAAAAATACTTCGCGTGATGATGATGATGATAATTATGATAATAATAATAATAAAGTAATAATGCACTGTCATTATAATTTCAATAATAAGTACCAGGCTAGAGTTGGCCCAAAATTATCCGGGCATTCGGATTTTCGGGTTCCGGATTACAGGGGGACCACTATCTTTAGGAATATGCCGTTGCAAATTTGAATTTGCATAGTACAGTCTTTCTGTCTCAAATCTTACATACAAGTAATTATAGTCACTGCTATTTTAACCTTTGGGTTAGATCCCTGAAAATCGTAACGTAGCGTAGAGCTACTTCGACGGAGCAACGTAGAGCGGAACATTATTTCCCATAAGAATTAAGTGAAACGCTCGTGAGTGTGTCCGTTGCAAGAACCCAACAGCTACCAGCGAAAATAGCGTAAATTCGATTCCGAGCAATCCTCGTCGAAACTTTTTTCACGGGAATTGCCAACGTTAATGTGAAACAACATTATTCGGGGCAGCGATGAGAGAGGAAGACTAATGTATGCGCGAATTTATTGAAATGAACCGTCTTTACACAACATACAAATAACAGTTGCAAATCTACAACTGGTTAATTAAGCGACATGTTTCGACCTTGTTCGGCCATCATCAGGCTTACAAAGAGATGGCGTTAATTAAGGTACATTCAGATGCAAGTTTAAACCCAGTCAGGCACTCTCCATCTACCACTACAAAAAGTTGAAAATTAAGATACTAAAATGTAACGAACGAATGTACCTTAATTAACGCCATCTCTTTGTAATCCTGATGATGGCCGAACAAGGCCGAAACATGTCGCTTAATTAACCAGTTGTGGATTTACAACTGTTATTTGTATGTTGTGTAAAGACGGTTTATTTCAATAAATTCGTTACATATACACAAGGGGATGGAAACAATCAAGTTCTAATGTATGCGCGCTGCTGAACTGATATTGATTGTTAGTTTTTAGAATGCCTTGATAACAGTCCTTGTAGCAGTCCCCCACCCCCAGCATTTCTCCTCCACGGTGTAACAGCCTGTAGTGTTCCAGGGCCTTCTGATTATCGAAGCTTCACGATCACACTCAGACACGCCACCCTCGGTAGGACTCCTCTGGACGAGTGATAAGGCCGATGCAGAGACGTCTACCTGACAACATGCGACACTCACAACAGACATACATCCATGCCCCCGGCGGGATTAAAACCCACAATCCCAGCAAGTGAGCGGCCGTAGTCCTACACCTTAGACAGCGCGGCCACTGGGATCGGCCCATTTAGCAATTAGCTATTCAAACAAAATAGTACAGAATTAAGCGATGTGGCTAACACCATAAACGACCTCTTACAATACTATGAAAACTGTGTGCAGTCTGTCTTTGTGGCTGTCGTAGATAGCTACTGTGAGTGAAATATGCGATCCTGGCTTATCGTATCGAACACGTGTACTTGCATAACTAGCAAAACAGGAAACGCGAAGGAAGAAGGGTGCTTAAGAGGTCGAAACGTGGGGCTGAGGTCAGTGTATTAAAGGGGGCCTTAAACAGACAGGATGGGACGCTTTGAACTGGGTTTGAGTGGTTCAGGACATGTCCAATGCGAACTGTCTTGACCTAGTGAACTCCATGGAATAGAAAATGTAATAGTGCTTCAGCTACTCAAGAAATTCCTATAATTTTCTGGAATCTGAATGTTCATCACCGCGTTTACAGCAGCCCACAAGTCGCTACCTGGAGCTACATCAAGTCCAAACACCCCCATCGTGCCTCCTGGAATCTATTTTATCCTGCTCTTACGCCTAGGTCTTCAAAGTGGTGTTTCCCTCAGGTTTCCCGACCAAAGCCCTTCCTCTCTCCATACATGCTACATGCTTCACCCACATTTCTTTGTTTGATCTCTGAACACAGTAATGAATACTGAGTTTCCAAAAAGAAGTAGGAAATGTCTTCACAAGTTGAGTGACAGTCTGCTTTCGTCGAAGCTTTATGTTCTGTAGACATAATTCAGAATGTGGAACTCTTTTCACATTTCTTACTTTTAATTGTAAACGAAGTATTTTATGGGCCTTACATGTAGTGCTGTTGGAGGATTTTTAGCTACAAATGAGGAAAACTTTAATTAAGGTGGTCTTTCCTGATTCTAACTTATAAATCCTTATGATATTCGCATAAAGTAGAGATCTCTTCGCGATTATGTTTATTGTAGGCGGTATTAAATTTAATTCAAATTCAAATAATAGTCATATTGATGATATATGCGTAGAGTGAAGGACACGGCCCCCCCCCCCTTGCATGAAAATATTGCGTTTTGCGCTAGGTTACTTCTGAAGAAGCCACGAACTAATTTATAACATGAACAATTATGTGTGACACAAGTGTCCTGTGCTGGTTGGCGTTTAAATGTAAGGAGCCCCTGCTGTCGTATTATAGAGCGATAAATTCAACATACCCATTGCTTTTGTACCTTACCTATTACCTACATATAGCAGAAAATCTCCAACCCTCACTTTTCTGCAGCAAGCAGGGTTGCACATGGTCCGGCACATTCATGTGCGGTGTCCTGTAAATGATTGAAAAGCAATGAGTTGCTAACAGGTTTAAGGATCGGTCAGTGCTTCAGAATGCAAGGGAATTAAATTATTCGGCCTTTGCACAGGATTATATCGGTCACAAGGGTCGAGGAAATGGGTTGGTCTTATTTATATACAATAGTATTACAGGGGACAGACGGGACAAGCTTCGAATACAATATAACAAACGAACCCACTTTCCTTCTATGAACTGTCCTGATGACAAGAAGACGTACTGTACCTGAAACTGTATACAGGCAGTTGAAACTGTAACTGGAGCGCCACTGGTTTCAATATCTCCAAAATTTAATGTCCGTTTCTGCACACGCTGTAAGGGGAATAGATGGTGTCAATGGTGTAAGGTCTAGGGGTCCTCAGACCCGGTTTGAATCCCGTTGGAGGCATGGACACGCGTCTGCACTCTTTTGCCTTAAGTAATGTCAGTCGGATGTCGCTGACTGAAGATCGAAAGCCGCAGTTGGTTTTGCGTTGTTGTTGCTGCTGGTGCTATACTTCTTAGTCCGTTTAGGAAGGAGTGATGTATTTCCTCGTACTGCGTAGTCTGTGAGTGCTTAGACTATTAGCGTGCCATATTTATTGCACAGTAAATGTTTGAAATATGATATACTGCCCGTGGCAGTGTGCTAAAGTAATAATATTAGCACTTCCACCAGTACACTGCACACTGTACACTGTATACACACACACACACACACACACTGGCGCGCGCGCGCTTACACATTCATACACAAACTTCTGAGAGGTCTAAGCTCATCTTACTCATACGGGCACGTTTGGCTCGTACTTTACAAAGAACACATCTGTTACGATGTTAATGCAGATAGTGATGAGGCTGATAGTCTTCTAAGACGTGGCGCCGTTTCGGCTGCTAAATAACTGACAGTCGGCACAGCGCCGTATCTTTATCGACAGCGCAGATATTGCACACCTAAGGCTGTTTGTTTAGAGAACCATTTGATACTAAGAAATACTGAATGGTCGAAATTTTGAATGCGTCGACATATTTTACTTTTTGAAATACTTTGTTAGATTGTTTTGTTTGTTATTTGATGTGCTGTAAGGGTTTCGTGATTGTGTTTGGTCATTCGTGGATGGTTAATGTTTGTTATTGGTATCGGACACACCCGTTCTTCGTCCGGGTTTTCCTCAACATTAGCTGCACTTTAATAGTGACATTACTTGCGTCTTATTTATATGGAAAGTTTAGGGGTGTTCATCTTGTAGACCAAACAGGAAATGCGTCAAAAGTGCTAATGACTATGACGTCATATTTTTTATTATGTCCCACTGTGGCGCTGCATAGTAATCACTTTCTGCACTAACAAGCGTGGACATAGCTCTAGGCAGTACCAAATTTGACTCTTCCTATTACTTGTATGAGCTATTAGGTGTGAATCCTGCGTGAAGCAGTTGGTTGAAGCGGTTCAAGTTTGAAATGTTATTAATAGTTTTTTCTTTTGTTATGTTAACATATCTCTTGTACACATATGAATGGCTACGTCAGGGGTTAGAAATGAGAACTAAATCGAGAATGCTAAAAGTGTCTTCTGCTACTCTTCGTGGACATTTATCACATTTTAAGTAGTTATTCACGTCTGCTGCGATTTCTGAAACCTTGTTGCTTTGCTAAGTTTGGCTTCGAAATTTCGTGATTATTAGATGTCTTATCTGAATAGAATGCCTAATAAAACCATGATGCATTTTTAATGTATTTCATTAACCATTCTGTGTAAATATTTTACACCATAACGTGAAATTTCTCTAAACGTTCGTAGAATTTTGTATTTGTAAAGTTAACCTTACAACAGACCACAAAAGGGGGAGTAAATGTATAACTCTACTCTTTCTTTAACCTCGGCGCAAGATTAGGGGTGGGTGGTCAGCGCCACGCCCCGGCCGCTTTATCCCCGGGAAAGACCTGGTACCAATCGTATAGGAGGCGGGGGTGTTCCCCTGGGCCGTTCTAGACGGGTGCGGAAAATCTCGCCCCCCCCACCGGGATTCGATCCCCGGACCGTCCAGCCCGTAGCGAGTCGCTATAATGACTGAGCTATCCCGGCCCCCAGAAATGCATGTATGTATGTATGTATGCATGCATATATATATACATATTTAAAATCAAAGTGTTCAGTGTGCTAATTCTTGTTGTGTACGTAGTTACAGTGAGTACTGGCAAAGGGCATTAGCGAAAGGGCTATTTTGTATGGACGATTTACAAAAGGTTGATAGAAAAGCTGCGTACAAAACATGGCTGAGGGTCAAGATCAAATGTGGTGATCGGTGAAGTATTGGCGCCTTATATATAAGCAATGTACAGCACTGTGTTAAGGTGTCTGGATGATTAAATCGCAGGGATGACATGCTGCACGGAAGTTGGGAATGAGAAATACATGACAGAACCAGGCGCAGATTACAAGATAATATTAAAAACTGATCTTGCAGAGGACGTCTTTGGAGGTGTGGACCACATTCTGTTCGCTTAGGATGGGTCCAGGCGGCCGATTCTTTTGAACACTGTGATGAACTTTCGGATTGCGTGAGATTGTGAACTTATTGACCAGCTGAGCGACTGTAAGCTTTTCAAGAAGGAGTCTCCATGGATCTTTTTTGTTTTATACGTTTGTAATAGACATATGTACATGCATACGAGGATCGTGTTCGAAAGCCGGAAGTTACGGTGCGAAATACACAAAGCTGTAATAGTCGGTGCTATAATTACGTCACCAATGCGGCAGATTTTGTATACGGAATTATGTATTTTAATGTTATATATGCTACACACACACACACACACACACACACACACACTGCACGCATGCGCGTGCGCGTGCGCTAGCGCAGTTTTGCAATCTAAAGTGAAACTGTCCACAGACACAGAACTGTATTACGACGAAGCTGTCGCGGTGAGTGGGGTGACAAGACTTAGAACTGGGCGGCCGGGGGAATTATTCGATTTCTGGCTTGAGTACAGACGTTTCTCTTCTTCAAGCATTCAGACGGCCTCTGCGGTATTAAAGCGGCCGGTACGTGAAGCTGACAACTCACTTCCATTTAGAGCATAAGAATGCGTGGAGCTTTACCTTCACTACCCCATCTGTCATGGTATGCTGTATAATTAAACACAGAGAGTGTTCTACTTCTGAGATTTTCAGTTTACTGCTATTTGAGAGAAACTGAGTTCACAGATGCGGAGAAGTCCCTTATGCCTCACGTTCCAATTTTTGTGAGCAATGTTGTACGTGTCGCAGACTGTACTGTACGTGACCAATATTCGGCAGCTGGCAGTGCTCCCTATCTGGCTTAAGTTATCGGTCCCCTTTCTCCATTTCTGCTTTCTTGCCTGAAAGTAGCTGTTTTGTCCAGTCTTTTTAAGCCAATCAGAAGAAGAATCCGGTTTCCAGATTTTCTCGCATCTCGTACATCCTGCACTATTATAGCCTGGAAGCATTTTGTGGAGGTTATGTGTGACATGAAGCAGCAGAACTGGTATGATGAATTGCGCCTTCAGTTGCCAGTGTAACCGCTTCATGACAAATGCGTTATACGGTTCTTTGAAGAGAATGAAAGAATTTCTTTGGATGATAAAATCGGGAAGAATGAGCTGTGCCGAGTATGTAGCACGCATGGAGGAGATACGAAATATATACAAAATGTGAGTCGGACAACCTGCGGAACCCATACGGATAGGGGGGACCATGATATTAAAATGGCTTGCTGACGTAATTGGTGAGGGCTGTAGACGGAATTGTGTTATGTGAGATTTGAGGACCGCTGTTTTCTGGAGGGTGACGTCGTGTATGTATGTGTGTGTGTGTGTGTGTGTGTGTGTGTTAATGTATGTATGTATTTGTGTCTGTATGTATGTACGTATGTTTTGTCTGTAGTGCTGGGATGTGTAGCGTTGTCTGTCTCAGAGTTTCGGGAAATTCATAGTAGATTGATGATGGAGAACAAAGTGTTGAGATGTTTGGAATTTGAGGAGTAGGAGGATGGATAAAATTATGCAATAAAGAACAAGATAATTTTTATTTTCACAAGATATTGCTAGGTTTCCTTAATTAATGAGGAAGACATTGGCGGGACAAGCGTTGAGAAATTTAGGCAAACGTAAGCAGTCTTGAAGGAAGAACACATGTGAGATCTAAGCATAGATGAGAAAGCATAACTAAGTTGGTCTTTGAGAACATACGAAATACGGGAGCGTTGGTGGAAGACAGGTATCTAACTTGATCTTAGGAAATTACGTGAAGTTGTTGAGTGGGTTAGATTTGGGTGCAGTGTTTTTCTTTTATGAGCACGGTAACGATCATTTGTGTTTTTTGAAAGTATTCAGTATCTTTTCCACGCGACTAATCGTCAGTTCTTCAAGTCTGATTCTAAAATATGGAGTTAATATTTATGTCAGACGTTTGTAGAAGTACGGCCTGGAAGGCAGGAAGACTTTATAAACTGCATACCAGAACATGTGCGTTGTTGAGGGTCCGGCTTAGGCTTTGAGGCTGGACTTTACCTGACTTATTTGACGTTCAGGTGACCGTGCGTCGTGTTAAATTCTTATAATAAAACCAACTAGATGCACTAATTTCTCAAATTTATTTTTGGAATAAAACTACATATGTCGGGCAGTTCCTCTGTACATCACCAGGAGTTTTTCACTGTACACACAGCAATGGTATATGTCATACAGGTTTGCTGACAGCTTGCGAGCTCGCTAGCTCTCAGCAAACCTGTATGACATATACCATTGCTGTGTGTACAGTGAAAAACTCCTGGTGATGTACAGAGGAACTGCCCGAAATATGTAGTTTTATTCCAAAAATAAATTTGAGAAATTAGTGCATCTGGTTGCTTTTATTATAGGAACTTACCTGACGTGTTCATAGTGGTGCGTACAGTACACGGAGAATTAATCTACTGATGATACATAATGACTGTAATAAAGTCAACGGTTTCAACACGTAGGTTCAGTTAGATGGATTTCGAGACATCAGACGTTATAACATGCCTGATATACTTCAAGCTCTAATGCTACTCATATTTGTTTTTATCGGTGAGGCGCCTGAAAACGCGGTGTCGATAATAAGCCGTTCAGATTTTGATATTGGTTTTATTGTTCTCGCCGTTCGCGGATCGTGCTGTGGTTGGCCAGAATTCCTGATAATCGGCAGTGTTTTTCAGTTGTGTCTTCACTTGACAGTTTAGTGTACGGGCAGCATTTTATTGTATGCAGCCGTAGCCTGCACAGTTTGAATCTCACCCGAATCACTGGCTCTATTGACTGAGATCATGATTTTCTTCAGTCCTTCCAAGCGGAAGTCGGGATAATGTACCTGCCTTTAAATAGGCCACATAATAGCCTGTAACATCTTAACCTGAAAGTAAATTTACGCTGGCGAGTTTTCCTTGTGCAATGTACAAATCCTTGGTTGGTCAAGGATTTCCCTGATATTAAGGAGACTGGGGGGATCATTACTGTCACAAAATACTGGTACCGGACCCTGTGGTTTGGGGCCACATCCCCACACTCCATTTCTTGGTGTCTTATTTAAATATTCTCCCATCCACCGCAGAATTTTCGAAATGATCGGTTTTCTATAAGTGGTCCGATTAAAGTTCTGTATGCATCTCTTATTTGAACCGGTGTTGCTGTATTTCCATTCTTTGCAATCGCACGTAATTTGCTGTGACGTATTTTAAGATACGCATGGATTATTTTTCAGGTTGTTCAGTATAAGAGCGTAAAGGTCAGCATAGCGCAGCAGAACAGATGCCTTTCCAATCTTTGTGTTTATTAATTGTACTTTAGTATTCGGCTATCATTACTTGTGAGAGCTACACGGCGAATAGTCCTCGGTGACAAACCTTGTCTTTGGACACCGAAGAGCGTCGCCTGTCGTCGTCTGCACATCAAGCTGTGTCTACGCGAGACGGTTTCGAGATGTTTGATGTTTTCGAGGTTTCACACTTACACGTAGGGCTTATCGGAAATTATATTCTGGTCTGAATTGGCCAAAATTTTGGATAACTGCGTGCTTGGACGCATTTTGTACAAATTAAACAAACGGCGTTGGATAATTACGAGCTTAATAATTTGTAATCTGCAAAAAATATTATTAGTGTGATTAAATTAATGAAGGTGTGGGATGGGCGGTGCATGTAGCCTGCCTGGTGGTTGATGGAGAAATGCATGATTGTTGTTTAAAAAACTGAATGAAAGAGGCTATCTGCGAGAACTGTACTCGGATGGGGGTAAGACATTGTGTTAAAATGGATCATAATGGTATTGTGCAAGAGGGTGTGGATAGGAGTTAGCTGGCTGACGAAGTTATAGTGTTAGGCTCGTGTGATGGCTAATAAACGTTCGGATTTCTTAAAAGGCGGGTAATTTATTGACAGTCTGATCGACGATCAATTTATGAAGAAGTTTGTACGTTATGGAGTTCGTCGATTTCTTTTGCTTCTAAAAAAGTCTATGTCCTTGAGGCGAGACAGACCTGGGGTTCGCATTGGTTTGCTGGTCGACGAAGTTCTTGTCTCCCCTAGCCTATATCATTGATTCTTTACAGGTCTGATATTGGTTGTACATATTGCGTGCCTCGTACAGTCGACAGTGACATTTGAAAAATTCCCAAATAACCCTTATTTATGTACATTCTTCATAATCGACACTATATTGGCTAGTCCATTGTTTCCCAACATTTTCTCCGTGGAGGTACATTTAAAATAATTTCTTATATCCCGAAAAAAAAATCCTACGAATGAAAACGTTCAAAGCTGATAACGGGGAGCCTTACTGTAGCCTCCGGTGAGGCGGCTGTGCAGATATATGAGGCGGACACAGAGACAGTACATCTAAGTATAGCCTTAAATATGGACTGACCGAATACACCAAAGAGGCATTTGGTTGCTTGAAGTGATTACTCAAATACTGAAATCTGCCGGAAAAAAAGTTACCGCGATGTTTCGCGGGGTATTTGGAATTGATAGCGATGTGCCAAAATTTTATTTACTCCACGATTTCTGACGGAACATGTTAACCATGTTCTGCGGAACCCTGGTTGGGAAACAGTGGTCTAGTTTATATACTGAAAGCATCATTAATAAACTACAAAGGAGTAGGCTGGACAACAGACAGACCCGTCCTCAAGGCTGAGAAAGGACGCCGCATGACGAATACGACGGTAATGTTGGAGACTTCGGACTAAAATATCTTGAGGCCTGACACCAAGACGGATGACAGACATACGACAGGCGTACGTTAATTGAACTTGGGCAGTCGTATTTATCAGTTTTATGAAGGAGGCATTTACTGGAACACGTCGGTACACATCTTTGTGACTGCACGCTGATCTGTAGTCACTGCCTTGGAAGCATCAAGTATCTCACGTTCCTTATTGTTATCCACTTGATGATGTGGCTTGTGTGTTATTGTCACACTCCCAGCATCCTTTCCTGTGACTGACTTCCGCCCTGAAAATCACATTTTTTGGTTTCAGTCTGAGTCCTCTGCATTCAGACGCGGGCAATTTCCACGCTTGAAGCAACCTTCTTGATCTGCAGCTCTGAACTTGTGCTGTCTTCTTTGTTCATGGTCCGGAACCGGCAAATCGCTTTACTCAACTTGTGAAATCTAACCCCCGTCTCCCGTCCTGTCCTTTTTCAGCTCACACGTTGAATACTTGTGGTGGGTCTTTCGTGGATTAAATTCATGGTCTGTACGGTTCCTGCATGCGAGATTGGAATGTGGAAAGAACAAAGTACAGTACACGGTAAAAGTGTGCTTTTCTGTAGATTTATATGTGTAAAACTAAAAAAGGGAGGGAGGGGGAAAATTGTTTCTCTGCTCTTCATGAAGGCAGGTGGGGGAGTGGAGGTGCAGTTTCTATCATTACTTACCTTGGCACTAGATGGAGGTGTGTGGAAAACTGCACACACCACTGCTTTCTTCCCGGGAAAAGAACACCCTTAGTACTCCTGGAGTAGGAGGTTGGGTGGGCCCCAGAGTCGGTCTGGGCGTTTTGGAGAAGAGAAAAATCTGTTGTTTCTATCGGGAATCGAACAACATTTCTGTGCACAAGGTGTAAATGAACGTGGAAATGGGAAGTTGTTTCTGTCTGTCAGCTCGTTTTGTCTTGTGAGTAACATATCTCGATTACAGATGGTTTCGGTATCTACACTAAAATGTATAAAACGCATTGGTTTTGTTTCGTATACGTCCAATGTAATGTCTGCTTGACGATATGTCAATTCCAACTTGGTCGTTTTTCTCAATGAAGTTACGTCCCGCAAATCCTTCACAAAGAAGATTCGTCCTCTAAAATCGTGATACACGACAAAAAAAAAGGGTTTATTTTAAGCAAGAAGTTTAATTAAACACATTTATCATATTTGTAACCAAGGAATTTGGCTTATATTCCCCGCAGCAGCAAGATATTATTCTCTTCTATAGCATGTCCAGACCGAGGCTGGCGTCCAACCAGGTTCCTACCCCAGTGAGTTCTTGGTGTTTTTCAATGGGAATAAACTGGTCGGGGAGAGAAGCTTACCACTCGCCTTCACATAGTGCAGAGATTAGCAATGAATGGAGCTGTACTGCCACGTAATTTCAACGTTGCTCCTGATCACTGCTCGTACAAGAAGTGGGTCTTGCGTATCATAAATTGTAGATGTCGGTAATTAATTGGTTTATTTATGTATGATTTATTTGAAGACGCGTTGAATGGCTTAGTGTATGTAGTGTTGGTGGACTGGATGGTTTTACTTAGAACGCTGAAACAAATCACATGGCTAGACCCCCGTCAATCCCGCACATCTGCCGACATCTCTATCGAGCCCTCATACATCCCTTTCCAGTGTACTTTCCTGTATTTCCCTCCAGTCTTCTAGTCATTTTGAAACGTTAGTAGTGAAAACTACGTGATGACATGATTTTTCGGTGTGATAGGTATTTCAAAGAAGGCCAATAAAAACGGATAGCTTTGCTACTTTTGTGTAGGAACTTAGAGAAACAGACTGATGGCATACAGATATTCATTTGTTTTTTTTTTTCCTTTTTCCTACACAGATCGTGTGGAGCAAGTGTTTGTGTTGTTCGACATATTGACACGAGCCTGAAAGTCATTAATTTAAACCAATTGCAGTTGATACAACGGAATGTTAAGTGCTCAGCATGTGCTCTGCATGCAGGCTCCACTTGGCATCTACTTGCAGCTGTTTATAGTCTTGTAACACTCGATTTCATCAAGTCTTCACATTTTTCGTAACTGTGATACTTTCTACCTTATTTCGTGTCTGTGATCTCTGTGGGCTTAGTGGCTAGGCTCTTCCCCACAGGGTCCAGACCGGGCTTTTGACCTACCCAACCTCCTACCCAGCTTTTACTTGAAGCATTTTCACTGGTTTGTGAAGTCTACCTGCATTTAGTACCGCGGTTAGGAGTGCGTGGTGTTATACATCCTCTCCCCCATACGCCTTATGGCCTAATGCGTAATTCAGCAGATAGACAGCTATGTTCTTGTACCTTCGTTGTTGACTGACTGTCTAAAATCGACGTATGATTTGTAGTGCGTAACGTGAATTTCGACAGCTGTAAATCTTTGTTCGTAGGTGCTTTCGCAGAATGACGAAGAGCGACTGTTCACTTTGTCATGTCTGTCAGCATGTAAACAACTTGGCTGCCACTGGACAGATTGTCATGAGATTTTATATTTGAAGATGTTTCGAAAATCTGTCGATAAATTCACGTTTCGTTGTATAAAAGAAAACAACAGTCCCGTTACAGGCCTGGAGTGGCCCAGAGGTTTCCAGGAAGTTAAGGTTTCCATATTTCATGACAACGGCACAGGATGGTGGTAAGGTTGTCAGCCTTACGCACCGGCCACCTTTACCCCCAGGAAATGCTCCTGGTACTCATTTCTGTTAGAGGCTGAGGCGACCCCAGGGCCATAGTGCGATCGGAAGGATTTTATGTCGATGAAAAATTCCAATGACACCAGCTGGGATCGAACCGGCGACCTTCCGATTTGTAGCACAGAACCTTAACCACTGTGCCACGTTTTATTATAATTTGAGAACATGACGGGTATTTTGCTTAAAGTATGTACATTTATGATAATATCTTGTTGAATCCTTGTTAGAATGAGATTTTTTTTCGGTCAAAAGTTGTGTAAAAAACCAGAACACACACTGTTTTCAATAAATTATTTACGAAAATTGTGCCGTTTATGAGATAATGTGGAAAAACGTGGATAGTTATGAGGTAGTGACAGAAAAATGGCGACGTTATTTGTAGTTGACGAATATGACAGTAAGATGTCTGCAATAATTGGCACGGGAAGCAGGGCTTTACGTTTCTGTATTGTCAGGCATGTGCAGAGACGTAGTGAAGTAGTTTACAGGCTGTCGTTTTTAAAATGCTTGTGTTCGATAAAGCTACATTTCAGGTTCTCACAGCGATGTTAATGAACATTCATGTTTTACAGTACGTTAGGACTTAACGGCTGGTAAGTAGATAACTATGTGCCAGTCAATCCACCAACACAAAATAAGAATTCGGTGTCCACTTTTGAAAAATAAAAATGTTTTTGTGGACAATCGGTGTTTCACGTTTACACAAACTATTTGCTCCATAGGTTTTAGGCCTTTGCTAAAAAAATTTCACGTTGAGATTTTATCGGGCTTCGTAATTGTGATCACAGCGACGTTCAGGTCGCACTGAAAAGGTCACTATGTTGTGCTTCTTACTGTTTGTTAGTTACGGTGTACTGCAGCAGTGATAACTACGGCGGTGTAATTCTGACTACTGCGAATGTGTCCAATTTCGAAGTGACAGCAGCACTGTTCTGTGTGGTCATGGCGAACGGATGTGCGGGGCATGCGCTAAATGAATTACAGAGCAGATATTGCACCGTTAAATTTGAGAGAGAGAGAAAGAGAGAGAGAGAGAGAGTTGGGGGGAGGCGGTGAGACATATAGTGACGCAACGATGAAAATGTTAACTTATGTTTTGTCAGTAAATCGTAAAATAATTAACCGTTTTTGGGACTGTCTTTACTCTATGTAACACATGCTTTGTCACTGGTATATTTGAGAAAAAAATAGCTTTTATTTCCCCCCCCCCGACATCTCAATACACTTTTCGTCAAACTGTGTGTCTTATGCAGCAGAATCTGAATTTATAATTATTATTCAAATCGCTGCAGAGTTAAAGTACTAACGGTCACTTTCTCCCCAAAAGATGTATTGCTACGTAATCAGTACGTCTCTGTGTGTTACCACACAGGGGCTTTTTCTACTGTTATCATCCCACCCTCCCCCCCCCGCCCTTTCGCGGACCAGAAACCATTATAAAAATTCTCATAAGGGCAGTAATTATGTGTTATCTCAATTATGAAGTAATGAACCCAAGCGCAAACGCCAGTGTCAAGTGCAGATATTATCCTTTATCGCTGGTTAACGAAATGCCTCCTCATTCTGCAGTACAATATCCTGCTGTCCCTCTCCAGTGTATTCAGCCTCATTTTTACGACTTTCATTTGTGCAGACTCGCACGCAATAATTCTGCAGTTGTGTGACGTGTAACGGGAATGGGAAATTATTTTTACTCATGACCTAAGCGACGGCAGCCTGGAAATTCTCGAAAAAAAAATCACTAGCCTACATCAAAAAGTCGTAAAAATTTAGCAGTTATTCATGGAGAGTGAACATACTTTAATAGGGATATCAAGAGACGTGAAAATGGCATCTTATTCGGACGCAGTGTTCTGAAATCTGGTGCTTGCCTAAATTAAAATTCAATTTATTATCTGCGTCATTCAAATTTCTTATTGCCTGTTTGTAGGTACGACTTGTAAGTTGCGGTTATAAATACATGTAGACACCAAGACACCCAAAACTTTTATATGGGAAGGTAACAATTAATATAAATCCGTATTGTTGAATGATATTTCGGCAACGTCGCGGGGACGACTGAATTTCTCTGTGAGCTATAGTTTGTGTGCCCCCCCCACTGGCCCTTCTGTTAGTGCGACTTCATTATTCTCTTTTAGCCAATATGATCTCCTCTTAACGGCACCTCGCCTTATAGCGTAAAGGCGTTTTATGGTCAGTATGTGAACACGCACCGTGATATCAGACAGCTTTATTTTCACTCCCAACAACAAACTAGTTCCATCGTCGTATTAATTGCTGCACCTGTTTCTTTCACACCGGTGCAGTAAATAGGATCTGGTCTTCCATCAAGAGATAATGCCGTATATATCTCTAAAACAAGGAAACAGTAAAGATTTAGGAGACGGGAAATTGTTTTTTTTTAAACTGGAGTCTAGTTGGTGTTTGCTCAGTGATTAAATTTTACAGCTTTGCCCGGAAGGAGCTGTTAAGATGAGAGAAAGATGAGGCAGCCCTTCCAGCACTCTGCACCGTGTATACAGTTTAATAGTTTAGTCTGGGTTCATTATATATATATATATATATATATATATATATATATATATATTGCGTGACGTCACGCT
>Ga0123354_10003837_pt1:2500-20978 | contig 20978 bp, 16 predicted proteins | sample TergutLab28metaG_2_FD_97872 | JGI IMG/M metagenome (GOLD analysis project Ga0123354, IMG submission 97872) | Labiotermes labralis P4 segment gut microbial communities from Petit-Saut dam, French Guiana - Lab288 P4 | ecosystem: Host-associated > Arthropoda: Insects > Digestive system... | reverse complement strand
AGCGGTGGGGATCACCGCTGGTTCAAGAGAAGTACCAGGAAGAAATGCCTGTGACAGGAGACATACATATTGTATAATAATAATAATAATAATAATAATAATAATAATAATAATAATAATAATGTTCTGCTCCAAAGGCACGTGCAATCGACACTCATTTCAAAGCCCATGTGATTGCTCTGCCATCCAGCGCATGTCTTCTCGTTTTGAATAGCAGTGCCTAAACCTACGAGGATGCTGTAGAGAGGTATCATCCACACATGAAACATGTTTGTAATGCCTCCAAAGTGAGTGTTGTCGTTGCTGCTTTGTGACGTGTAAAATTCACCAGATGTGCTCAGGAATATATTTAGTTTACGTGCAAAAGAGATATGTCCTTTACAACAAAACAGAAACACGTGTTAAAAGGAACTCAATTCATTTTACCTTACATGTAGACAGATTTTACAGATGAGTGTAAATCAGACTAAGAAGTCTGCATTTGGATATATTTATGGTTCTTACGGCTATGGGTTTTCAGATTACTTTGTTATTAGATGTGAGTCCCTGTAGTTTTGCAATCAGATACCGACATAAGAAACAAAAAGTTGTTGCTTTCCAGAAGATTGTAATTTTAAACTTACATTTTAGGATAATTAAATAGGCCTAATAGAAATGCCGTAACTTGTAAAGACTGACGAAAATTTCTCACAGTGCTCGAAAAATTTTACACTTTGAAGTTAATTCTGACTCTTGAACCGAATCTAAACAATCCAAATTCAGTTAAGTTTCTCACAAAGGCAGTCTCTGTAATGTCTCGCACTTTGGTTGCTGTTGCTGGCGGATAGGCAGAAGAAACGTAACAGGCAGCAGATTTTGTTATACGGAGGATGGACGGACCATTGTTTGACGACAGTAAGTAAGCTCTTTCTCTTTCCAACTATCAGAATCTGAGCATGACACTAAAATTCGCACGGAGTTCAATACCAGAACGGAAAGAATATGCAACAGTGGTGGCCTAGAGAAACAGCAATAAAACAATGTATGAAGTAGCATGAATTCCGACAAACTGTAGCCTGCTGTCCTGTGAAACCGTATGTTCTGGTAGGTGGACACCAAATTTAGGTGGATATACTGCCTGTATCCAATTGCATCTTGACGACCAGTGCTAAATTTCTACTGTCTGGCACATGGCCTTAATCGTCAAAAGGACTCAGGCCATCATAAGACAACACATCTTTATATAGGAACAGTACATTTTCAAGCAACCACGGCTGGTCACTTTATTTTAGGCTGCTGTCACACAGGGCACTACCTTCGTCCGACGCGTTTCAATGAGATGATGATAGAATAGATAAGACACGATACGTGCCTTGCACAGTAGAAGCTATCGAGTCAGACGCCATACATCGCTTCGGTACGAACATGTTGTCAACCTAAAAGGGCATATTATTATCTGGTAAATGACAAAAAGATTGAAGAAGATAACACAGTTGAAATGCAGAGTTCACCGTTCTTCAACGGAAGTGCTGAAATCGGCAGCTTTGCTGTGAAGGTGGAACTAGATCAGACAATGGAAGATTTGTAGAAGCCACATAAAAATAATCAATTTTAATTTTAAAGAAGTCTCACACTTGACGCTAATTAAAATGGAATGGCGATAAGACGGCACTACGATCAGCTTACGATACGCCTTAGCTCTTCCTTTCAAATGAAAATTCACTCGTGAAGACGATATATTAAAGACGAACCGATACAATAGGAAGAGGACTCAGCATGTTACGACATCTATCGTTCTGTCGTAAGCATGTAGCAACCGAAGGCGAAGTCTCACGGACCTTCCTACAGCACTTTGTTAGTTCATGTGAGCACGACTGGGGAAGCAAATAATAAACCTTCTGGAACTTTTTGGGGAGTACCTCATTTTGTATGACTTGGAAAATTTTTTCCTCCAGTGCGAATAAAATTATGCAATACGCATGCAATTCGATCAACTGATAGAAAGGTGTTTTTTTTTGTTACAGCACATTCATAATGTGGTAATATCAGATTCTTCTTAAGCGGAAGACCATCTCCAACAAAGTATCGAATAAACCGTTCACCACTGTCATCCGACGGTAAATCTGGTAACTCAGTTTTCCCAATTCCAGTCAACGACCTGGGCAGGATAATTAAAAAATTTCTCCATTGCCATTTCTAGAAAAACCCCCTGCGTCAATAGAAAGACGTCCATCGGCATTCGCTTAAGCCATAAGTAAAACACAGAAAAATCTGTAGTATTTGAATTCCCACAAAATCTATTACAAATTTAAAACTTTCAGGTGTCGTCTTGAAAAATGACATAAATTTTCACGGCCTGGTCTAAGTCCTTGGCTGCAACAAAATTGCCGACTTTAGCTCTTTGCTCACGTAAGAAGGAACAATGTTCTTCCATCTTCATTCTTTCGTCTTCAATACTTCTTCTAACCTACTAGACAACAAATATTCCCTCTTCATCTGATGAAGTGTTCGTGCTGGAGCAAAGCACAGGGTCTTTGACGACCGCCTTTAGTGTGCAGGGCGGCCGGTACCATGCCGTAATTTTCGCATTGCTTTCAGTCGTATCGAAAGTAGTGTCCTGTGTACGAGCAGCCTTACAATCACACCCACAGACAAATTTCCCAGCAAGTCGTCGGAGATCTCTAAACATCAAATACTTAGTTGATATGGAAATTTTGCGTGACACTTTGGCAGTATATATCTGCAAAACGAACAGTCGTGTCAAGTCTGTCAATTGACAAACACGTGAAAAGTTTTAAAGCAACAGGTTCCATTCAAGACAGTAAGAGAACAAGCAGAGGAAAAGTGTGTAATGCATCCATGTAAACGAACTGTGACTCAAAAGCTCCACAACATAGATCGTGAAGAAAGATCGAATTTCTTGGTGAACATGATACACAAATATAAAACATACTCGTTGCTTGTGTGTGTGAGCACTACTATAAACCCATTTACATGTCAAGTTTAAGAATTAAAGGTATGTACGTACGTCAGGTACAGTTAATAGTCGTCGCAAATTCAGGCGAAAGTTTTATGACGTACTGTCCCACACAAGACAGTAATTTGCAAATACATGAAAATTTTTCTAACAACAGCTTTTATTCTAGACACGTAGAGAACATGCAGGAAACACGTGCTGAGAAAATACTGGACTGAATCGCTGTGAGATTTGAGACATCTCCAAGAAAACTGCTGGTGGCAGAGCAGAGGGTTGAGTTTTTTTTTTATCGTGAGTGCGAACTGCTAAAAACCAGATTCATTTACATCCTACGAAACAACTGTGTTTCACTGTATGTGCACATAGGCGTTGGTCTAAGACTGTTTTTAAACCGACAAATGTATGGTATACACGCTGGAGAAATAGGCTCCGCACTGGTTCTGCCTAGAGGCAAAGCTTCATTTTATTTCGGTAGATACGGTAACACTGAAAGTACTAGTAACAAGTACTGTCCTGCAGAAAGTTCCATGTTATTCCGTGAAGTAATATTACATCGTGTTAAGTCTGAGGTGTTGTGTCGTATAAGTGCAAATATTATTATATGACTCATTTCTTGCACCGAAGTCCCCACATTTATGCCTACATGTTACACGCATCCGGACACATTTTTAACTCCTGTCCAAATACGACAGCACCCATGTCTTTTTCTCCGCAAGACGGTGCAACAGCTGATATTGAAAAAGGTTCTCTTCATTTTTTACATAGTGTCTTTGGTGATAATAATAACTAAGATGTTGTGACCTCCTCTTTAGTCAGATATGAACCCGTGTGCTTTTTAACTGTGGGGCAAGGTGAAGGGTTAGGTGCACCATGAAAATGCTTGCAAGGAGGACGATATGAAAGACAGCATTCAGGAGAGAGTTTCTTCAATTTTACCGGCAGAAATTCCACGTGCAATGAAAAACGTGTTTTCTTTACGTATGACTTGTGCTGTCGAGACGAAGAAAACCGTTAAATATGGTAGATATAAACTTAGTATTACCGAAATTACACTGAAATAAAGAGCGTGGACTCTCATTTACGGCCAAGTGAAGTAACGGCACAAGCTGCACCACTTGTTGTCTTGAATCAGAAGGCTATTGCTAAATCTTCATCATCATGACGACCTAAAATATTTGGCCCTTATGTAGCCTACACAATTTTGACAAACTCGAAATATCTTATAAAATGCGATGCTGAGAAACTGCAGTAATGCCACCAAAAAGAGCAGTGAGAACCGATGGTGTGATATTTTACTATTTTCTTTTATTTTCTCTCCTTCCTAATTTTTTCTCCACATTTATTTCTTATTTACAAATTTCGCAATATTCCTCTTCCCTCCTTTTCTTCTTTCATTATGAACGTACTTTATCCTTCATTGTATCTGATTGTCTCTCTCTCTCTCGTTCTCCCAATCCCTGCCTGGGACCGTCGCTGTTAATTTATCTTGTGTAGAAGGGGAGTTTTGAAGGTTTGTTATTAACCAAACACGTTTGCAAGTATTACTTAAGGTCATAAATCTATTTATCTTGTAGGCTTACATTTTAAATTACTTTAGATTAGGTTCTTACTCCTGTTACACTCATGTTAGGGCAAAGTTGCCTCTGTATTTAATGAAGTAGAATTTTATCAACTGCATACAAAATTCTATCCAAAATACTTCTATCAAGGTTAACTCTATATACATAGGAAATTATTGGGTATAATCAGTGTGGACTTCGACGTAACAGTTCAACCACTGATCATATATCCTGCGTTCGTCAAATACTTGAAAAAAAAATGGGAATACAATGAAGCAGTGCATCGGCTGCTCATAGAATTCAAGAAAGCCTCTGATTCAGTTAGGAGGGAGGTCTTGTATAACATTCTCATTGAGTTTGGTATCGCCATGAAACTGGCAAGGCTAATAAAAATATAGCCGAACGAAGCCTATAGCAGATTCCAGGTAGGCAAACATTTGTCTGACATGTTTCCTATTAAAAATGGTTTGCAAAAAGGAGATGCTTTATCTCCATTTCTGTTCAACTTTGATATAGAGTGTGCCATTAGGAGGGTTCAGGTAAACCAGGGTGTCTTGAAATTAAATGGCACACGTCATCTTCTGGTTTTTTTATAATGATGTTAATATACTGGGCGAAAGCATATGTACTGTCAAGAAAAACATAAAAGTTTAGTAGTCGCTATTAAGCAGATGGGTCTAGAAGTGAATGCTGCGAAAACTGTGTAAATGGCCGCGTACACGCCAGGGACAGAATTTTTGTTTAATAATTCTTTATTAATTCTTGCTTTCATTTTTATTTAATATTTGTCACCAATGATTGCATAACCTTGCACCCCAGCGCCCAGGTTAGCGATTTAAGCGCGCGAAGATGACGTAATTCGCGGCATCCCTTCGTCTTGCCCGCTGGCCAAGCGCGTCGTGTCTTCAGTTCTCACGGGGAGATGTAGCTACAGGACACATCAGTGTGTATAACTCAGCATAACAAAGGGTTATAAATTTGGGACTGCACAAGGCAGTAGATACATTTCAATTCTCATAGGGAGACGTTAATGAGTGTGTTGTGTAACTGACAGTAGCAAGGTGCTACTGATGTTAGTTCGATGAACAGCATTTACCAGAGAATGGAGTGTGTTAATGTTGCGCAATATTGCAATACCTTCAAACAACTTTGTTAAATTCAGCGAGTGTTTTGTTATATTACACTATAAACTAATCATTGCACAGGGCAAAACAATAATTGTTCAAGATAAACTTAATCGGAAGAACATAGTGTCATTATATACTAAGGTATTCACATGTGTTGTGAAGAGTGCATCATAAACTGAAATTACATGAAGTAGGCATTCTATATAAACGGGTTTTTTAATATAAAGGGTGATATATTGATTTAACTAACATTTAATAGTGTAAATTGTGGCATTGTAATAATAATAATAATAATAAAGAGTAATTTGTGATCCTTGATGAACCAGCAAGTGCTGACAAGCTGAAACCCTGCTGGTAGCTGTATGTTCCTCGATCCAGACGAGGCGACAGTCCGTGTCTCGAGACCAGAATGAAGGACAAAATCACAACGTATATGTAGGCAGTAACACCTTTGAACGGGTGGAACAGTTCATACATTTGGGAGCAACCCTTACTTGCTTACTTACTCCATGGTGCAGAGTCCTTCTTGAGGAGCTAACTGGTTTGCAGCTAGTCAAGAAATTCCCTGCATTTCACGGAACCCGAAGGTTCATTACCGCACTCACAAGCGTCCGCCACCTGTCTCTATCCTGGGCAAGCCCAATCCAGTCCATATACCCACATCCCACCTCCTGGAGATCCATCCTGGGAGCAACCTTAACGAATCAAAATTCCTTCCTTGAAGGAATCAAGAGCAGATTGAAATTAGGGAATTCTTGCTGTTATTCGGTGCGAAACTTTTATCTTCCAGTTTTCTATCGAGAAATACAAAAAGAAAAATATACGGAACTACTACTTTGTCTGTTGTTTTGTACGGGTGTGAAACTTGGTTTCTCACATTGAGGGACGGGCAGATGTTGAAGGAGATCGAGAATAGGGTGCCAAGGAACATATTTGGGCGTAAGAGGTAGGAGATAAGAGAGGAGTGGAGAAGACTACATCTACTACTACTTAATGACCTGAGCTCACACCAAATTCTATTCGGGCGATCAAATCAAGAATAATGAAATGGGTGGGCATTAGCACGTATGTGGGGAAAGGAGAGACTTTTACAGGGTTTTGGTGGGAAGATCACTTGAAAGAGCTATGCTTAGATGGGAGGACAATATTAAAATTGATCATCAGGAAGTAGGATGCGGAGGCATGGACTAGACAGATCTGAATCAGGATAGGGACAGGGGGCGGGTGCTTGTGAATGCGGTAATGAACCTTCCGGTTTCGTAAAGTAAGGAGTTTCTTGGTTAGCTGAGAACGTGTTAGCTTCTAAGAAAGGACTCTACTCCATGGTTTAGTTAGTTAGTTATGGGGTTTATCTGCACTGATTCTTCCCACTTGATACATGTAAGTGGTCGGCTTCGCCCCTGATAGTTTTAACCCCTGCACGGACCGAATAGGTCAGGACTGGCGAACCTATGGCACTTCTTCCATCCACGGAGCAGAATTCCTCTTGAGAAGTGAACCTTTCTTAGCTAGTCAAGACATTACCCGCACTTTATGAAACGCGACAGTACATTACCGCGGTTACAAGTGCCGGCCACCTGTCCTTATCCTGAACCATATCGATCCAATCCATATCCCCACATCCCACTTCCTGAAGATCCATCTTAATATTATTTTCCCATCTACGCCTGGGTTTTCCAAGTGGCCTCTTTCCCTCAGGTTTCCCCACAAAATCTTGTATTTATCTCTCCTTTATCTTATTCTTCTCGATTTGATGACCCGAATAATATTTGGTGAGGAGTACAGATCATTAAGTTCCTTATTATGTACTTTTTCCACTCCCCTCTTACTTCGTCCCTTGTGGGTCCAGTTATTCTCCTCAGTACCCTATTCTTTAACACTCTCAGCCTACGATCCTCCCTCAATGTGAGAAACAAAGTTTCACACCCATATATACAACAGGCATTTTATCGTTCGATATGTCTCAATCTTTATAATTTTGGATAGCCAACCGGGAGACAAAAGGTTGTGCACCGAATGATAGTAAGCACATCCTGATTTCAGCCTGTTCATGGTTTCTTCCTGAATAGAATTATGATTTGTTCAGGTTGTTCCCAAATATTTCCAATGTTCCACCCTTTCAAAGGATTTATTACGAACCTTCATATTGTGACTTCGTGCTGCATTCTGATCTCCAGACATGATCATGTACTCAGTTTAATCAGCACTTACATCTAGCCTTCTCTTTACTAGCAACTCCTAAAGATTCTATGTTTTTTTATAGCATGTACCCTTCCGATTAATATACGAACATCATCAGCATAAACCAAAATCATGGCACGCGGCTTTCACTGCTATCTCATTTTTTTTATTTCTTTTGCCCGACCAACGTCTCTACATTGTGAATAATGTATGTATATACACACACAACTGACTACATTATTTACCGTTGCTACCAAATAATAGACTAATGCCAGTGAAATATTTTTACATAAATCGGGAGCAGTGGGAAGTGTTGACCGGTTATTTATCATTGGGACGCCGGCCTGGTGATGAGCAGGCGAATGCGTGCCATTGGACTAAACGTTTTACAGGCTTATTTTCAGACAGGAAGTAGTAACAGCTCCGGTTATTTCCACATTTTTTCCTTATCGCATTTCTCGAGGAGAACTTTATTAGGAATATAATAATTATATTGTGATATTAATTATGTGAATAGTATATTTATTATTAATAATAGTGCAGTAATTAATAACATTTTATGGAAGAGTTCAGGACCTTATTTTACTCTTCAAAATTCCCATGGGCACGCGAGAGGATTTTTTTCGAAATTTATAGACAATTTGGGCACACGCCCTCGAAAACGTTCGCCAGCCCTGGAATAGGTAGCTGTGTGGTCCCCAAAGGAATTCTTAGTGTTCTGAAGATACAAATCTCTGCCCCTATTAGGCATCGAAGCTCCAGTCCCCACCCTTTCAGTTGCTAAGTTTGTCACTACACTGACTAAGCTGCCCGTGCTCTTCACACACACACACACACACACACACACACACTTCCTGTATTGTTCATGTTCCGTCTCGTTTTAATAAATAGATCCGCTTTAATGGGCTATTATCGTCATCGTCTGGCGGAGACTTCGGCAGTTGAGTCAGTTTCATAATTATCGCGACTCTAGTCACGGCGCACACCATGTCCCTCCTCCCACCGTTTGCCAGCCGGAGACTTGAAGGTGGCGGTGGAAACTAATTACCTTCTCGGAGATGAGAGAGACGGAGTCGGAGAACTTGTTACCTCAGACCTGTGGCACGGCGCTGCAGATGAGAGATTGGGTTGGATACAGAATAATGTGCGCTCTATGTAAGTGAGAACCAACTCCTTCATCAGCTTATAAATACACATGTGAAGGAGCAGCAGCTGCGCCAGTGAGAGCTGCTCACCACAGTGTTATGTTAACAATTGCAACTCTTACAAGGACCGATCCCAATGGCCGTGCTGTCTAAAGCGTAAGACTTCAGACACTTGATTGCTGGAATCGCGGGTTCGAATCCTGCTGAGGGCATGGGTGTTTGTCTGGTGTTTATTGTGTGTTGTGTAAATAGCCCAGCCCATGCGACTCGTTTACAGGAGTCATACACTTCAACATCGAGGCGGCCTAGGCCCGATTTGGGGCTGTTGCACCATACAAAGACACTGTCATGTGAATGCTTTTACATATCAGTACTTCAGGCGAAACTTTCACATTTAGACATGCAAATTCGGACCTCTAATTTAGTTTTGAGTTTTGAGGTTCTGAGCACGTGGCTACGAAGTTATTGGTTTCTGGGAAGTGACGCCGTGTAATCTAGTAAAATTTCTGAACAAGGTGACTGTACGAACCTCATAAAGATCGAAACGTTTCTGTCAGACAACACGGGGTCACTTCCTGGAAGATTAAGTTCGTAGTTATTTATGATATAAGATATGACGTTCTCACGGCAGTATCACGGTTAGAGCAGTCTGAGCTACGACGTCACTTTTTCATGTTTTTTAAAATATTACGAATGACAAAAGAAGGAACTGTGCCAAATATTATAATCTTTAAATCTAATGCAATGAAGTGTGGAGTTTAGGTCTACGAGATTCGTAAATTATTTTTAACAAATTTGAAAGGGGATTGTACATCACTTTACAGCCCCCTTCTTTAAAAAAACTGTCAGCAGGTATAATTCAGAAAGCAGGCTTACAGTAAGCATATTAGAAAAATTCTGCAGTTTAGCCAAATAAGGCAAGTTTTAAGTAAAGGACACGAATATTGATAAAGCTTGTGAAAAGCGCAAAGGAAGACAGACACGGGAATGTCAGCCTACAGAATGAAAGGAAGAAGAGATGTTGGGGCGAAAGTAGCAGAGATGGACAAATCCAGAGTAAAGGCTACGATCATCTCGGTTACATCTTGTAGTTTTGTTTTAGAGGTATCAAATTTTCGACGAAATCCTTACATAGTTAATAGAATAAATTATTTGTGTTATTTACATCCTATTTCCTTATAGTTTATTCAAAGACACTTATAGCAACAAATGTACGATATAGTAAGGCTATCACACTTAAATCGGAGAAACAGAGGGACCTTCATGATATTTCACATAGTGTTGACAGTATGTGTGCCTTAGGTTTGTAGTATCGGTATCCAGTAACGTGATGCCTTCTTTGGTTGATTCCGTGTGAATATATTATGCAGAAAATTGTCTGAGAAATATCTGAAATTTCTGCTTCTGTGCCAAATATTATAATCTTTAAATTTAATGTCTAATCTTAATCTAAATACTTAATCGCTTAACTTTCGTTTATTATAACAGATATTAAGCAACCGTCTTTCTTTCATAATACGTAAAAGTGTGTCCTGTGTGTAACGTCATTTACTACAGCGGGTTTCGTCGTTGTTAATTTACAATGAGATTCGAATCTTCGACAACAAAATACTGCGAAGGCGTTATCGCTGTACCAACACGTAATTCCACCAATGGACACGCGGTACATTGATGGAACCGTACGTTCTTATGAGTGCCAGGTCTTAGTTAATCGTATTTTACAATTAGAACAAAGCGTCTGGTATAACCATCACTGATCTAAGACGTCTGGCACTTCGTTGTTGAAATAACAGTTTATTCCTTGCAGACTCAGTACAGGCCCAAAAATTCAAGGCAAGAAACGGTACTGTGTGTTTAGGAGAAGAAACCTACAACTACTTCTGAGATAGACGAATGTTGCATCATGCCGAGAGCAGCAGTCTTAAAGGATACAATAAAGAAATGAGGCCAGTTTTCGATAATTCTTCTGCCAGTTTCCAGCTACGCTTCGGTCAATTTCCCGTCATCCTTTCCACTCACTATCATTTTTTACGAGTAATTCCAGCGTGAGTCTTAAACGATTCTTTTCAAGACAAAATTCCTCACTCTTTCTTCAGATCCTTTGTTCGGCGTTCACTCTTTCCTTTCTCGATGGCAATTCTGTAATATTTGTTCAACATTTCAGTGAGGTAGAGAGTAAAACTCATTTGCGACAATTAATTACCCAGCAAGTACAGCTGAAAACCACTAAGTGACTTTAGTGCATAAATTAACCTACTTAAGTTATTGTATAAGTACTTTAACAAGCATCGTAGCTTGAGGTAGGATTTATTAACGGCGGTTTGACACTCTCCCGTAAATAGTCCCCACGGTAAAGGTGTTTTGCGCACCAAAGGGCTCCTCGTCCCATTATAAACAAAAGCCGTGTCATCATGTAAATAGAGGGACAGCCAGATCGGCAGCTCCCGAAAGAACAGCTGGAAACCAATCACCTGATCATGACCGTCGGTTAACCTACTGGATAAGAATATGAAGAGTAGATTAGAAAAAGGAATGGAAAAGTAGTCCCTGAGCATGCCACTAAGGCATAAGAAGGGAGATGAGGAATGCTCCACACTTTCTCAACCTCGACAACAGATGGCGGCGAGTGGTCAGCTTCTCATCGCTACCTTTTTATCCCCAAGGAAAGCGGCTCTGCTATGCTTTCAATAGAAGGCTGAGCGGGTCCCAGAACCGGTCTGCCGAAAATCGAAATGAGGTTCTTCGCCTGCCCATTCCGTAGCCTACTTATTATAGCAACGACGACGCCCTGGCTACTACCGTACAGTACAGTACAGTTCATGTATACGGCTAGAAAAACGCGAAATAATTTTCTGGATAAAAAGTAACTGCGATCGACGTTGTCATGGAGATCTAATTGGATCCACATCGACATAGCAATGAACATAATTTGCAAAACAACAGTAACATTTCTGCTGGAAGAAGTCAATTTTTTCATAGTATTAGACTGAACTGGATGAACTCGTATTTGGTCGATGCCTGATTCGCATTTAGACCGGGTCATCAGCAACTCTGACTGAGATGTTTCGCCATTAGCTGTATTTCCTCCAGGCAAATGCGTGTATATCTCGAATTGGTCAAAACTGCTTCCTTTCGAATCCTAACAAATTCAACAGTCGTCCTGTCACTTGAAGCTGCATAATCTGATTTGCTGACATCATCGTAAAATAAACCACAAATTCACATTAGAATCTCTGTGACCCGAATTCCAACACTATGAGTCAGACACACCCTCTGGTAACAGGTATGTCAACTATTCTGAATCGAATTATCTTCCTGCTCTGATTCTCGATTACACGACTGATATTTTGTAGACAAAGCGACGTTTCTATCATTTTGAAACCCATTCCATGGCGTTTGGAATCCGAGCGTACCATCAAATGGGCCTAATTTTTTCTTCTTTTTAGTTTAACTGTGCAAACCACATTGTGTTTCCAGCATCTATATTTGATACTGCACTCAACTGTCAGTGTCATGGTGGGTGCTGGGCGAAAGCAGGCAGCAATGTATTTATTGATTGGTCACGGCTGGTCAATCCACACCACCAAAACTGCTGCACCCAATCCAATCCCGGTCGGTCGGTATCACGTGACTAAACAAGCAAGCAAACAGTAGCAAACGAGAGAGAGTCCGAACTGCTGCTCTTGTTGGGGGTTAATTTATTCAGTAATGGAAGCGGCGAACTGTGACATGGCTTTATTGCGTACAGTCGACCCTCAAATGCACTAAACACTCCAATTAACGTGATCAGAATAAAGGGATGGAAAAGCACATGGAATTACCAACAGCCCATGCGCATTTAATGGGGGAATTGTCCGGTTGATTCACTGATTTACTTTAGCGTTGTAAATGCTGGCTCGAGTCCTGGTAGGGGAAGATAATTTTTGTTCACCACTAAGTCCAGGGTAAGAGTCGGGATATCTCAGTCAATTACTGGTTATGGACTGGTCTGGACTGTGTTCAATTTCCGGCGTGGGTAAGCATTTCCTACATTGTTGTGCCGCATAATGAAAAGTTTCGCCTTTTGTAAAAACCGCGATGGAACGTAAGATAGGGGTGGAATGTAGCACGATTGGGACAAAACAGAAATGCGTACGGAGATTTCGGTGGGAAAAAGCGAAGGAAGGAAACCATTGGAAGTTATAGACATAGAAGAGAGACTGGTGTTAAAATGAATCTTAAATGAATACGACGGCAGGGTGTGAACTGGATTTATCTAGCTCACGGTACAGTCTGGCTGTTGTAAGAAGGGCAATGAACATATGGATTTCATAAAATGAGGGAATTGTGTGGCTAAATGAGGTTCTGTTATCTGCTCGAACAGGACTTCTTTCCATGACGTTAGCGTTGTGTACCGACCCACAAACTTCCAAGCTAAAGATACCATATGGTTTTCATTTTCCTGGATGAAACCCTTGAACATGAAACTGAAACGTACCAGCATCTAGTGTCCAGGTTAAATTCACAGCATGCATTTTAACGTGTTGTTAGGCGCACAGATAACTTATCCTTTACCTGGAATCAAAGAGCTGTAGATAATCTAGTTACTTTAACTGCCTACGGACATGAGTCTAGCGACTAAACGATTTCGTTTACTCTACTTCGTTTTGCCATGATTAGTAATTCGATTCGAATAATCAATACAGAACGAAATAAAAAAATGATTACTGAAATCCACTTAAATTTATATTTTATAGAAATACATGAATGTTGTTTGTGAATTATATGATAATTGAGATTAGAAGGTAGTTACAAGGAAAGTTCGTTCTTGAAAGTGTGTACCAAAATGAAACATAGAATATTAATGTAAATGAAGTAAGGGCGCGGTTAAAGAATGAGAAAATAAATAGGAAATTTAAACTGAAATAACTGGAAGAAGTAAAGTAAGGGAAGAAGGAAATACCAGTGTAGAATCCCTTCCGCTCGCATGCAGTAACCTCCTAAGACTTTCCCTCCCGGTGAACATCCAGGAAGAGGCCTGCAGCTACATTTTGACCACAGACACAAAAGCCGTCATCGTTGCCACTGTGTGTACGCTGACAGTAGGCCTACAGTGCGCTGCGTGTCATTACAACAACATCAGCGCAACTGGTGCCAACAACACAACTGGCCTTACATTTGTTGCTACAATTTTTACTGCGAGCATCAAACTACGGGTGCCGGATTCGTCACTGTAATATTTGTATGCATTTTTAAATACTACACCACGAGGCAACTAGTTCGTGCAGTAGCAATTCTGAGGTTTCAAGTTCGAACCTCGGCCGGAAAACTGGCTATTCTAGGTGAAGTCGTTCGTGGTTTCCCTCAGTCCCTCCAAGCAAATTTTGGCATAGTCGTAAATCAGACGACGTCTACCTATTCCCACATTCTTTCAATTCAATGCTCACTCATATTCTTTCACCTGACACCGTGTATTCTGACTTAGGTCAACGTCTTTAAATATTCTACATAAAATATAAACGCAATTTCATTTACGTCCATAAGAAAAGTACGGCTGTCCCTTTCCACAAAACTCAAAAAGCTCCACAGCAATACGTGCACCTTTCTTACACCACCGAATTTCACCAGAATCTGGTAATAAGTGCAGACATCACCAAAATAAATTCATTTGCACCTCTAAGTAATGCATGTACTTGACAATGCCGGGTTCCACGAAACTCACCCCCCTTACCGACTTGCTTCTCTTTTCCAGATCCGTTTGGAAATGTAGAAAATAGGAACAAAATTTTATATATGCCCTGAAGTAAAATATGGCTTTTACTGCACTCCATTAAACTCAAGCTTGCTAGACACCTTTTCTTAAACAATCCTGTAACAAATTTCATAGAAATCAAACAAAATTGTAAGCGTTGATTCTGTGTTACAGACGGATAGATGGACGTGGTCTTCACATAATGAGCCCCTATTTTAGTTTGAATAGAAGACTTAAAAATGCACCCCAACGGTGGCGAATGTTGCGGTCGGCATAGCAGTGCGCCTCCAGGCAACAAAACTACCTAGCAAAAGGCTTGTTTCAGAAGACACAAGATTACGAACAGGTAGCGCTTCACTAACGGTAGAGAAGTTCTCCCATTTCGAAATTTAAAAATCTGTCCAGACATTCACTCATCCACACTGGTCACAGACAAACACACAGGCGATATTTCTTCATGAGACTTCCCTTTACAATACGTAAAAATGCCGGGGGTGTGGATATAGCCCCACGCATTCTTAACTTTGACACAATATGGTAGAGGTCAGCTTCGGGCATCATCTGATTTATCCTTAATGCCGATTGAACAGGAAGTGACTATCTACAACGTACAGTACAGCAATTTTTCTTAATTTTTACGGTTAGACTGTATTTTTTTGGGGTGGGGGGGGAGGGGGATAGGCTGCAAATTCCAACGTTCTGCACGTCTCAGCTCAAATATACGCCTTGTTACACCCTGCTATTTCTGTGGGATATCGTACAGCTTATTTTATTAACCTCATGACACATAGCCTACTAGAATCCTTTGATATCTACATGTGTGGAGGAACTAATATCCGTGGAAGCTACTGTAAAAGGGTTGCGAGATACGATTTTCTGAAGGAGATGGTAATGCAGACTCAAGTCTTCTGGAGCGTATTACCACATCGACTGGTAAATAGTTACCAACTTTTCGGAAAATTTTCTTACCTCCATCTTCAGGGTGAAGTGGTCGTTAGCTTGAAGCTGCCGGCAATAAATTCCTCCGAAAAGGCAGTAAAAATTTACGAGCCGACACGGTTTAACATTCCACAAGACTCGATTCTTCTGCAATTGACTCGTCCGTTCGAATTATAAGTATATACTGTGACTGATAACGATGCATTTATTTGGCTTTTTTCTTTCCTAGAATCTTTCTCTTAATTATATTTGCAACATATCTCTCCGGCGACCGAGGTCGCACAGTGGTTAAGGTGCTGTGCTACAAATCGGAAGGTCGCTGGTGTCATTGGATTTTTGATTGGTATAAAATCCTCCCGATCGCACTATGGCTCTGGGGTCGACTCATTCTCTAACAGAAATGAGTACCAGGAGCATTTCCTGGGGGTAAAAGCGGCCGGTGCGTAAGGCTGACAACCTACCACCATCCTGTGCCGTTGTCACGAAATCTGGGAACCTTAAATTCCTGGAACCCTCTGCGCCACTCCGGGCCTGTAACGGGACTGCTTTACCTTTAACATGTCTCTCCGTTATCGTAAGGTCGCTTGATTCCACTACGGCCAACCTCTCCTTTTCTCTGTCTGTGTGCCGTAGGCATACTTCCAAATGTACTTTGCATTCGTTCACTTGAATTCACAATTATTTCATTAAGCTTCGTTATGTAGACAGTAGGCCTGTACATTGTTCTGTTTATAATGTAGCCTTTATATTTCACAGCGCATTTAGTTACATATTTCATGGTCACTGAGATAATAAATTAAACAACCAAACAACAGATTTGTCCGCTTTGTGCAAACATTTTGTGCAATATTATTCTGTCACGTTTAACACCCATCGTGAATGAAAAAGTTACTGATACACGTCAATATAAATTGCGTCGTAATAGATCAATTATTTATCAAGCGCTTTGCATTTGATAAATATTATAAAAATTTAAATGTAGTTAATGGATCAGTTACTCACTGGAAATAATTTGTTTATAACTTTTAAAATATATTTACTATTTAGTTAGGAAGGAAATAACGTATAATATTTCGGTTGAATTGATAATGCTCATGAACATTGCTAGGTGAATTAAACTGTATGTGCATGAAGGTATGAAGTACTTACCTAGTGCAGGCAAATATTCATTTGATGCTTCTAAATTTAACAGGGGCATGATTTATCGCCCTTGCGTATGGTTTTGCTGTAGAAAAAAAAGTCAAGACAGTCATTAGAATCAGACAGAGTTGTGACTTAATTTTTTATTTATCGATGAAGTCAGTGTCTCACATTATAGGCTACACTATCGAAGATAAATATGGTGAAGGATAAATTGAAAATTATTTCAACGCAAGTGGTTGTGGCCTAATACAAACCCTATCCTGTAATCTTCATGGAAGAATTTAGGAAAATCACGTAGAACTTCTCAATCTGGGTAGCCTGTGTTCAGGCGCGATTCGGACTGGTCATCTTCCTAATATGAGGCCAGGGCAATATAGCATAACCAGCCACGGAAGGCGGCAAATAAACTGCCTAAATCAGAAAGTTAATAATTCTTTTGTAATACTTTTTGGGGGCAAGATAAAAATTACGCAAGCCTAAAGAAGAAACGAAAATGCTCATAAAGCTCAACAAAAGGATTGAGAATTAAGTAGGCCTATATGAAAACAAGACCAAAACAAAAAAGGCGAACACAACTTAAGTACAAAAAAAGGGGGGGGGGGGGGGGAGGAGCCAAGGCTGAAGTGATGACGGAAGATACATAGATGTGGAAGTGAACGATGCTACCGTGTAGTAAGGAGCAGTAAGGGAGGCTTAATTGTTACAGAATTTAATTCAGTGGCTAAAGTGGGTTTCATATTTATGAAATGTAATCCAAAGATACAATTAATTTGTACAGAATTCAAATCAATCGTAAAATTGTCTGTAAATTGAATTTATTGGAGCAAGTCATTTCTAGAAAATTAGTTTCAGTGACAAGAGATAAGTAATATATAAAATTTGATTCAGTGCAACAGGTCATTTTTATGCTACATTAGAAGCTCTCAGAGCCGTTGTACTGAAGTTTCACGTTTCTAGCATGTTACAGTCTGTCGTCTGGTTAACATTTATCGACGTTTCGAAGATACGCAGTGCATTATTTTCAGGGACATTCAGCTCAAACACTTTCTGGACCACTTAGCCTTGTAATAAAGGCACCAGGATCCTTCGGAATATCGGGAAATATTTATTGCCTATTCGGCGTCACGTCTTAGAAGACGCGAAAGTCCAATAATTTATATTACGGTCTAAAATCAATTCATCAATAAAAATAATGTTCACAGAATTCAATACTTTGACAATAGATTACATGCCGGCAATATCACCCCAGTTCGTTAGGCCTATAAAATTTCATTTACTTTCCGTCGGTAAACACGTAACACATTTCTTTCTCGCCATTTTCTTTTCTCATTGACACCGATTCCAAATACTTGCTCACATTGCGTCACTCCTGAAGCACCAAGAGCCCACAGACCTCATCATCACATCTACACAACTGAATACAAACAACATCACGTTGTAGACGAAGTTTCGTTAAACCGGCGCCCCCAATCCACTGGGTCCGCCCCACATCCCATCCCTTTTACACCCTTGCTAGCTCGCGGCAGCACAACCCCAGTTTCCGGAGACCGAGTTCCGGTCCGACCGGAATCCCATTAGAATGCATCGTTGCCACATTTCCACCCATCACCAAACAAACAGAAGGATTAGAGAAGAGCTTGGTGGGTGTAGGAGTGAAGGTGAAAGGAATACCGACGCATAGCGCCTCGGCAAAGCAG
>Ga0123354_10003836_pt1 | contig 20980 bp, 14 predicted proteins | sample TergutLab28metaG_2_FD_97872 | JGI IMG/M metagenome (GOLD analysis project Ga0123354, IMG submission 97872) | Labiotermes labralis P4 segment gut microbial communities from Petit-Saut dam, French Guiana - Lab288 P4 | ecosystem: Host-associated > Arthropoda: Insects > Digestive system > Gut ... | reverse complement strand
TTACTTTTCGTACTTCCACTCAGTGATGTCATACGGAGTTATATTTTGGGGTAACTCACATCTAAATAACAACATTTTTAAAATACAAGAGAATTATAAGAATTTTAGTTAATAAAGGAAAACGTGACTCCTGTCGAAATCTTTACAAACAACTTCAAATACTGACTCTTCCATCTCAATATATGTTTTCATTGCTCATATTTGTAGTCAGGTATAGAGATCTGTTTCTATTCAATTCTGAAATCCATGATATAAATACTCGTTTTAACTACATCTTACATTTGCCACTACAAATTTAACACTTCTGCAAAAAGGAGTTCTTTACTCTGGAAGCCGAATCTACAACAATCTACCATCTCATATTAAAAGGCTTTCTAATGACTTTAAACAATTTAAAACTAAACTAAAGGCCCATCTACTTGAACATCCATGTTACAGCCTAGAGGAATTTTTCCAAAGGACATCTGACCACCATAAATGACAATAAGGTTATCAACTATATGACTTTATTTATCTATACTTTTTCTACCTCATGCTTATGTTATCTACTATCAAACTTGTAATCTGTACTGTAATAAATGTTGTATATTACAACTAGATTTTGTAAGTAGTATAATAAGTTATATACTTGAAATTTACTCTGAAACCTTACTGTACTAAGTTTTATTGAATTCTTATTGCTGTCAAACTTCCTCTCAACCATGTACATTGCTATTCTGTTGCTGTGTTTCTGTTAGTAACACGACTATTTCCGTATCTTGTGAAAGATTTACGGAAAATAAAGGACATACATACATACATACAACTTGAAAACCTCTAAATGAAGGCCATAGTACTGGTACAGTATTTATTTTGATGCAAGGCACTAGAAGAGCAACTTAAACTGACAAGCACCACTCTGGCAGTTCGCTTCAGTTACTGCGCTAAGCAAAACTCGAAAGACAAACGTATTATACTCTTAGTAAAGTTAAATATAAATAAAATATGACGACGGTCTGATCAGTATCAATAATATTGATAACATTTGTAATAAACGTAATAACCACTTTTTTTCACGTGTCACACACATGCTTAGGACAACAATATTGGCTGTGCAGCACACACTATGCAGGTTTTTCCTTGCTTTTTCCTCAGTTGTAAGGCAAATGAAGGTGCAAAATGTGGAAAATATGAAATTCTTCTTCTTTACTGTTCTTGACACATGAGGCTTTATACTGCACATTATTATCAGATTTATATCTCGTGTGTTCCATCGCTACGAAATATTATTCACAGCCAGAAAACACAAATTCCATATAGCTCACATCCCTATCTGGACTAGTGTTTTGGATGTGGATATGAAATTATGCGCAAGCGTCAGGGTTACATATCCCCCCTCAAGTCCTGTGCCCCACCGCGGCGAGGGGGTGTAACAGTGAATGGTGTCTGCTTCTGTGTGGATATGTTGTAGATATCAGGGAAACATTTCAAGTGCTTGTAGAAAGACTGCATAAGTTTAAGCTGGCATTTTGTATATACATTACTAAATGTTAAATTAATTTAAAATTTTCTTCTCGTATTCCACACATTCACTGGATATATGTTTCATGAAACATGTTACTGCCCACCATATTTATGCACAAACTTGTCCTAGAACTGCACAGTAATTGGTCAGCAAATCAATTAACAATTACAGTGTAAGTGAGCCACAAACTAGTAGAGGATTGTAATGTATTTGGCACATGAATTGTATGATTTAACCCTCTGTACATATTTTCCACATGAAGCGACATCCTTCACTGGCCAAAGCAGGACACGACAAAAGCTTGAAATGCTACGATATTCCGATCAAATACGTAGACAGAGTTTTGTGACTTATATCCGGAAAGTTGAAAATTGTGTATATTTTTAGGAAGTTGCAACATCTTAAAACTTTTATAAGGTCTTGCATTTTTCGCAGAAAGACAAAATTCTTGGCTTATTAAGCAACACTATTTTGTCAAACATAATACAAATGTTACAATAGTTATACAGCTAGGATTTCAAAGCCAATTTGGGTCATGATAACTGGCTGTCTTTATGTCTCAACCGTTTTATCCTAGGGAAATAGACACTGATACCCTTTGAATAGGAGGTCAGTGGAGCGGGTCTGCACGTACAACACCAGCTTCCTTCTCCCTTTTTCCATCCTCGCTTCCTCAACCTGCAAGTTTCCATTTTTAGTCCCCAACCTACTACATTTTCACACGTAAAGACTTCACATTGAAAATTTAATTGGCCATTTCATAAGTCAAAATAATTTCAGTTAAAATGTAGTACTATATTTTATCCATAAAATGATAAGCATTTATTGTCTTTAGCCTGCTACGCAGATGAATGATGTTGTATTTGTCATCATCTGCTCACACCATTCAAAAGTTCAACGCATATCTTGTTATTTTTCAACATATAGATATGATGTTAGTTGACTCCAGAGTGTAAATCCCGATATTTCAATTGAATCAGATGACAATATTTCGCGGAAAACAGCGACACCTGTGTTATTGTACTGATTATTCTATGAGAGTTTGGAGGCATATGTCGAAATCTATGTAGACTTATGACAGAAGTTAGGTTGGAAAAATTGTGTAATGAGGAACGAAGAGAGACCACATTTTTGTTCATTTTTCAGACATTCCACATATTCTCCTGCATTAACTCCGTTACAAGAATCAGTGTCAAGGTTCATCTGTCACACCACAACCTTATTGGTGTATTCCGTACTCACATTATAGCACTCAGTTAAATTCGCCACCTATTTCCGTAATGACTGGCATCTTCAGACTTGTTGAAGTAGAGGTGGATTGTTGCATCTGGTAACACTCAATGAAACACAAACACACACAGTCTCTCTCTCTCTCGATACGACTCCTTCGGACGTAGGATCGGCTCGTCGCACAGATCTCTCCGACAACACACAGCACTCACAAGAGACAGACACCCATGCCACTGACGGGATTCAAACCCGCAATCGCAGCTAGTGTGCGACCGCAGACATATGGCCTTAGATCGTGCAGCCACACTGATAGGATAAACATTTAAATAAAATTATAGTTCTGAAATTCACTTTTTATGGTACTAATTTCAGCTCTAGTTCCTGAGCGTGTTATTGTGGAATCTAACAGCTCCGCGAAGGGTTAGTTTAAGATTTGTGGATACATCAATTAATTACGAAATACTATTTTGCATAATACACGAAGAAGTTACTGTGGGTTTAGCATAAAAAGTAAATTGCAATAAATGAGAGGTACACTGAATTGTCTACCCCAGTAAGGCGTGTTTACGAAACTGTATAAATTATGGTTCGAGAACAACAAACAATAACCCCATTTCACTCACAATCAACAAATCCTGTTCAAATCCACAACGCGTGAGAATGTTCCATGTAATGTATCCAATGCTGTTAATTAGTATAAAGGTATTTTACTGCATTTAACACACTTGATGAGCCCTGGGTCCGATTTTTTCCGATACCAAAAAGTTTCAGGCTACAATTGGTTGGAAAACACTGTAATTAACCCATGGTGAAAGTAAGATATCACGTTTTCCTTGTGAGACAAAAGAACATTCTGAGAAAAGAAAACCAGAATGGGATGACGTACCAAATAGATCCATCCCACAATTACTGCTGCAGTCGGCAGGTCACAGGAGCAGCAGCAGCAGTTCCGCCGCTTCATAACAGGGCAACACTTCACTATGCATGGCATTGCGTGGTCACTGTACCAGACGCCGGAAATGTCAGAGTGGTTCAAATGCAGACACTCGAGCCACTGACGTAGAACTTTCGTAGTCCACACACACCACAGATCATTTAGAAGTTGTGAAGTCTCGCTCCAAAAAGTGATTTTTGCATACATACTTGTCATGAAGGGTTATGGCATCCTCAATACTGCAGGGCTTACCAAACTTTTGGGCCCATAACTGAGCACTGTAAAAGAATAAATTAATTTTAGTATAACAATCACAGCATAATGTACTCTTAATCCACTTCACGCATTTTAAATCAAGGGGTTTGGAATACAGAATTCATCATATTGAATGACTGCATTTTCGGTTCTTTGGCATAAAAGGTCACACTAAAAATATTTGGATGTACGGAACATATATATATATATATATATATAAGTTGAAATTGCAGTAATTAAAAATTGTGTTACATAACATAACGAACATACCGCCCTGCATCCTTGGGAAACCTGAAAAGAACCCCTGCTCTGTATCTGTTGGAGATCGTGCACTCCGAGGCATAACACTTCACCATCGTGCACTGAAAACACAACACAAATTTGCATAAGTAATTAAATACACAATAAAATGGTTTAGGTTACATTCAACAGATGCATTACAAATATAACATTCATAACAAAAATCAAAATTCCACAATGAACTCTTCTTACCGCCACACACAACTGCACTTAACACAGCACGCGGCACAGACGGGTTATATCCTGAAAGGAACGTAGCACTCGTATCATCACATATATAACATGATTTAGGTTACTGTGAAGACATATGTAACAAACTTACCGTTCACAATACAATCCCAAATTCCACAACAGAACTAATCTCAACGTCTCAGAAAAGCACACAATGAACTCCACGTGGACTAGCCAGGTAAAACCTAGAAGAACGCAACGTTCACACACATATATATTTATTTATTTATAAACGTAACATGATTTCGATTACGCTCAACACTTCAGTAATACATTTAACGTTCGCAATAAATTTCAGAAGGTCCAAAAATGAAATTGCAACTATGTTTGCTACTTACCGCGAACAAAGACAGCGAGGAAATATTGCCGCTCAGCACACGGGATATGTGCGAGTGACTACCGCACTTACTGACGCCTGTTGGTCGGACTATGGAAGTACGAGCTATTAGTTTGGTGACCTTTGCTGTGAGATGTCGCTGGTGCATGTTTCTTTCGTGTCCATTAAAGTTGCAAATGGGTGGTGGATAATCTGTGAATTTGGGCAAACAATGGCGGTGGTTCGTAGAGTAGATGACCTATGAATCGAACTGACATGGCGGTGGTCTGGGCTAGGGAGGGTTCAAGTGAATGTTAGTGAATACTTTGAAAGTACTGCGTTTTGTAGACGTTAGGGCCGCAACATACTGGTGTAGTAACGAGGTAAGACGTAACCCGAATTGTAAAGCCGAAATCGGATTTAAAGTCTTATTCTTGCAAATATCTCATACCCTCTACTTTGATTTGCTAGACGTTGACAGGTTATTTGTACTTGCATAATTTGTTTATTTAGTTTGCAGAGATAAACGTTTCTGTGTTATGGGAAGGCGCGAGATTTAGATTATAAAAGCCACCACCAGTTACGTTTCATTGTTAGGAAAATTAGTTTTCATATTTTTCTGAATTGTAGACCTGTTGATATTGATATTGTATTGAACGTTCTATAAATCCACAATAAAAAACAATAGGTAGGATATGGAACATGTCAAGAGTAATACATTATGTAAAATTATATACATGTTTGGAATTTAAAAAAGTGATTCCATGTCATGTACGTGAATAATGTTTAATACAAACAGGACAAAACCAACGTGTAACGAGAAAAATACACTTAGAAGCTTACAGTCATCAGTACTGTGTCAGGTACAACAGGTGTGCAATTCACAAAAATATGAAAACGTTTCATTTAATTTAAGTGAATTTGAGGAAACCTGTTGTACCTAACGTCAAACAAGTGTTACCAGGCTTTTGCATTTTACCGTCAGTGTGTATAGTTGCATGCAAGAAAGTAGTTATGTTAATTTTAACGTAAATATTTACGCACATGCTATTTGTCATGCACAAAGGGTAGGGACTGCCAGTAGCATAGATGCTTCTGAACTACGCAGTGTCCAACTTTTTCTGTATTTTGTGATTCTTCATTACTTGTAAATTAATTCTCATTTTATGCATGAATCTTTGGCCAGCGTAGTTCTAAATCAGTGTTGAACGCATTTTAGTTATTGTGGCTTATAAAAGTGTTTAGTTACTGCATTTGTGAGGAGAAGCAGCTGTAACAGTTAAGGCCATGAACATGATAAATATGTTTGACTCAACAAATAAGCATACCCAGTTGCAGACTAGCCCCTTATTTTTAATTTTCTCTCAAAGCTTACAACATGCCTTGACTTAACAACTTGCTTAATTTAATGTTATTTGGATAATAAATCATTTGTTTCTCTAATGGCTTATTATTATTTACCAAACTAGACATTTTTGACTAGGCTTGTTACTTACAGGTATTGATATGAGTCAGCTTGCTGTGGGCACATCTGAAGTTCATCCAAGCTCTAGCCACTCAGATGATGGTACTTCTCACATACCACCTCAACCTCCTCCTGCCTCTGCTTCAGGAGGGTCACCTTCAGGAACTGCAGCAGCTGCAGATCAGTCCTCACGACAGAGCAATCTTCAGCGAATCCAGCAGCGTAAACAACAAGTGTATAACTGGCCACACAACAAGAAACTCCTCAAGCTAGCCATCTACTCTGCTTGTCAGGTTATCATTTTTACATTAATTGGAAGTGCAATGGGTAACACAAGACCATGACCATTGGCCAGTACACTATGTCCCAACATTTCAAATTATGAGGCAAAGTTGTTCTTAAGTTTAATTTGTAGTACTCTATGAAGATTTATGAAAGAGTGGAATCTATGTGTAAATGTACCAAATGTGGTATGAGGCCAAATAAGTGAATTTTGATTGCCAGCTGTTTTACCACTTTCTCAGGTATAAGAATGAAGGTGATGGCAAGGCCATATATTGGGGTTTGTGTGTAAAATGTGCTTGTGTTCAGAATTTTATTCCAGATCAAGCAATGGATGAATGATATGTTGCAACTAAGAAAAGATGTAATGAGGGACATTAGAAGTCTTTGTGTGATGAAATCATAAAGTTTTTGGGTTGTGATGGAAATTGTCGATCAAATTGATGGTCTTGTTTTAGGTTTTGGCACTGTGGAGTGGTTGTATTTGCTGACATTTTGGAAGAACATAACTGCCATATTTCATGCTTCACTATCCACTTGAGCCTAGTGATCATCCTAAACATCGGAAAATTGAATCACTGATTGGTGTGAAGAACCCAAAAGAAGACAATCATTTAAAAAATGTGAAGTGCTAATACTAATTGCACAAGCTTTCAGTCATAAAATAGTTATTTATGTATCCTTTATCATAATGTGAAGAAGACAAAGTAAAGAATACAAGTTTATAGGTTTTGCTTCAGTGTGGATAAGGTGTTCATTGTGGGATGTAATACTGTTTTACTGGATATTTGGTTCCTGAGATTTCAAGACAAGGTAACTGTCTTGAATCATCAGGAACAAAATGCCCAGGGATGTGTCACATCCTAGAAGAACAGACACCTCAAAGTAACGAACATGAAATGCAAGGTAACCACGTCTTTGAATTATACACCTCTTCAATTACACCAACTAAATGCACTTTTTATTTATATATATGTATCTATACCATGTTTCTCATACATGTTTCAGTGTATCTAACACCATCTTCAGAGATGACATATGTGTTCCTTACTCAAAAACACTTTTTACACAGCTGTTATATGTGGTGCAGTGGTTGAGTAGGGAACATGTATTTTCTCCCTGAAGATGGTGTAAGGTACACCAAAACATGTAAGAGAAACATGGTACAGATCTGTAATAAATATAAAGTGTGCATGTAGTTGGTGTAGTTGAAGAGATGTCTAATATATGAAAATGCATAGAATGGAATACTTCAAAACAACTTTGAATGTTAAGATCATACACAGTTAGGTGCGACACATTGTAGTTTTTGTAGGTAGGCATAGGTGTCTTGTAGGATCCTGCTACCTCTGTTGGCAGGATAGAAACCCAGTAAACTTACATCTTCAATTAAAATAATAAAATATTCATAAATATGTGAATAATATGTCATTTTAAATGTCTGGTGCATACTGAAACACAGTGCTGACTTACATTAGTATTCCTATTAAAGAAAAATTTGTTCCTGAAGATAGCATACAATTATCAAAAAACACCAAAATAAGTTATGAGTTATTTTGTTTTAGAATGATTGTGTTTGACCGTTTGATTATTGATGTATGGTCTGTAATAAATTTAGGAAATATGAAGTGTGCCTGCCATGTTATTACAGAATTTTGTGTACATGTGTCATTGTTTCCATTGTGACTGTGTGGCTATTTCTTAATTTTTGTTTTGTGTTGAAATGTATGTTTTCAGGCCGAAGACTGCAAATGCAATGGGTGGAAGACACCGGTACCACCTGCAAAATCTCGAGTTGATGCGGCACAGCCATTAGCAAGTTTCACAGATCCATGTCGCAGCTGCACACATGTACTAGGTATAAAATGCTACATTTGTTGTCATCTTCCTGAACATGAAGCTGTATGCTGTGACATGATTTATCATTGAACTCACATGGCAACTTAACTGATTGAATATGATGGCACATGATTTCAGGCTCCCACTGCATAGTAAATGAGATCTTTGCACTGTTCATAGGTAGTAAGTCACTGGCATTTTGGGTTATCACAAAAGCCAATAACTAACTACCTATCACCACTGCATAACATCCCAGAAGTATGAAGTCTCATGATGGCATATTCTTTGCAGCTTAATGCATTTGTGGCATGGATCTAGCAATGCTTAGAAACTGATTAGTTTTTGTATTTCTCACAGAAGAAACTTAACTGCCAAGTGAATTCATGTCTGCCGTTATATCCAAAATATGCATTGAATTTTTGTACCCAGCACCCAGTAAAATTCCAGTGCAAGAACTCAGTGGGAAAGAGGCAATCATTTGTGACCTCAGGTATGCTTTTTACTGTGAGGTCTTTGGCTTATTGTAAGTTATGATAATGTCACATCCATGTTGCTGTTCTTGTGTCAGTTATTTCATGTTGGATACCCAGGATTCTGATTTGAGACCAAAAGAGACAAGATCTGAGTGATGAGCAACATTATTTCTTCATTGTAAAGTATGTAATTGTCCACTAATGAACTTCCTTTCATATCCCATTTAATGTCCTTTACTTCATGTGTGGTTTTGAAATGTGCCTGTACTTTTCAGATTTCTGATAATATTTTCTGACATTTGTTTTATTTGAATTACTTTGTTACACCAAACTCTTTCCCAAGAATTAGGAATTTTATAAGGTCTTGTAATAGGGGATCATGGTAGCACATTGGTTAAGGTGCTGTGCTACAAATCGGAAGGTCGCTGGTTCGATCCCAGTTGGTGTCAGTGGATTTTTCATTGACATAAAATCCTTCCGATCACACTATGGCCCTGGGGTCGACTCAGCCTGTAACAGGAATGAGTACCAGGAGTATTTCCTGGGGATAAAAGGTGGCTGGTGCATAAGGCTGACAACCTACCACCATCCTGTGCTGTTGTCACGAAATCTGGGAACCTTAACTTCCTGGAAACCTCTGGGCCTGACCAGGCCTGTAATGGGACTGCTTTACCTTATAAGGTCTTGTAATGTTCTAATACTTAACAAGATGTGAGGTACATACAGTGGTGTAGCTGAAGGTTGAAGTCTTCTGCATTGTGACACCATGTCATTTGGTAAATCCAGTGAAACCTTTATCCATCTTTTCTGAAGTGACTGTGGAGAGAAAATGATAAATGCAAGGAAATAACAGTTATGGAAAAGGATTAAATATGCCAGAAACATTATAAAACAGATGTGAAGATTATACAGTGCCTATTATGCCTACAATAACAGCCACAAATAAAAAAAAACTGTTTACTAAGAAATCTGTAACTGATATAACATGAAGATTTTCTTTAATTAGAATCACATGTGAGTCATCTTGCACCGCTGTCAGAAGAAGAAGCAAATCGTTTGCTAGGAATGGTGGTTGATGTTGAAAATATCTTCATGAGCATGCATCGCGAAGAAGATGCTGATACAAAACGTGTGTACTACTATCTGTTCAAGGTATGCCCTGTTATAACACTGAGTTACCAGTGGCCTTGCAGCAGTGCAGAAAATCACTTGGTAGTTCTTTTGATTAACATACACACACACACACACACACATATATATATATATATATATATTATAGAGATGCTGTTTAATTCAGAAACAGCCCTGTTTGACTGTGTATTTTAACTGTGATAGTCATGTTGCTTAAGTCACAGTTCTCCAACCTGAGGGCCGCATTTTTCCCCACCAGGTTGTATTATGTGGCCTGTAGCCACATTTGTAAATTAGGTACATACTGTAAAAATTACACAAAACTTCAGGCGGTTATGTATACCACATATTTTTCCTTGTGTGGCTCATGAACCAGCATACAGTAACTAGTGTGGCCCTGTGTCATAAAAAGGTTGGACATCCATGGTTTATGTTTTACCGTATATTCTCGAATCTAATCCACACCCAAATCTAATCCGCACTAGTTTTTGCTGATTTCTTAAATAAAAAAAACGTTAGTTTGCAGTTCTAATCCGCACCTTTCCCTCGACCGCCCCTTGCCTACAAGGCAGACTAATTGACTAATATTGGAAGTTACCAATGCTTTAACCGTTATCCGACTAACACGTCGTGTGTGAAGTGGCCATTTAACTGCCAGCTGTACAAACTCACCACAGCCGATGATAGTGACTGGGTGATGCATAACGATTCAGTTACGAGTGATGACGGCAAGTCTGATGAATAATGAATTATAAATATTATAAATAATAAATAAAATAATAAATTATTGTATTGTATTGTTCTTATGGCATGTACAGTGGCTCTGTCATTTTTCCAAAATCCAGCTCATGACCGCGAATCTAATCTGCATCTGATTTTTTAGCCCTCTGAAACTGTCAAAAGGGTGTGGAGATTCGAGAATATATGGTAAATCATTCTGAAGGTACTGATATTTGTGATATCTTGTAGGTCTTGTTTCAACCATAATTAATTTTGGAAAAATTCCATGGTTCTTATTATACACTAAAATTGTAGTCCTTGTATGGGCAGTAATGCTCAGATGATTTGTCATAAAGTGGCCATGCTATAGACTTAGAAGTTCAGTAAGTGTTTATATGAACTATAATTTTCAGACATTTCTGTAGCATGCATTTTCTCTCTATGAACAAGCATAAATTGGTAAAAATGTAAAATTAATTAGTTGAAGAGCAATATTGATTAGTAATCAGTATAATTTTATCAACATATTGATGACTAGCCACTGTAGCAGCTGAATTTATAATTTAAAAAAAAAGTGTTGTGATTATTAACTTATTAACACATTAATGACTAGCCACTGTATCTGCTGAATTTGTAATGGAAAGATGTGATGTGATTTGTTAGCTGGAATTCATAATGTAGAGGATTTTTTGGTATTATTTTTTTGGTTCTTGTGGATATACGGAAGATGTAACAAACTTCTTAAGGTGCTGTGTGAGTCTAAAAAATAGGACATAGAAAGTGAAATTTTTAAACTTTATATTTGTCACTGTTTAAGTGGTTATAACAGAGAAGTAAATCCTTACCCTATGTCTAGGGAGAGTGGAAGATTGCAAGTCGAAGGTGGACATCACACCCTCCTTTCAGACTTTTGCTTGTATTGACTTTCACTGCTACTGTTTGTTCGCAACAAGAGTAGTGATTGAGTTACTAACAATTCCGTGTTCTTCACATTTTGCCAATCTGATACGTGTCAAGATACTGAACGTTCTGAAAAGAGAGGTGCTCAGGAGGTCTGACTACACAAATTTCTGGTTTTTTTTTAATGAATTTCAGAATCATTTGAGATGTTATAACTTGTTTGTTAAATTCATTGTCTTAGCATATTTATGCTTCTCATTACACAACCACATTAGTCTTCTTCTTTCTTTCCAAAAATCGTATCCCTTATCTCATATGTCTATAACTGGGGATATTTCTGTGATGTAATTTGCATGACAGTTGATTGTGCTTACCAGTACTCATTCTGATTTTGTGGGTGGCATTCAGAATCTGATAGACTGAGTTGGTTGCAATAGATTAGTGACTCTAATTTTATTTGATGCATTGAAAATATTTTACCTGGAATTACTTTTCTGCATATGATGTGAGAAGCAAATATAACAGACCAGATTCATTGACCTTAGTGCTGAAATGAATGTCACTGGTTTACAACACTTTGCACTGTTGTTGGATTTTAATGTTCAGAATTGCTGCAGCTTGAGATGTTCACTGTTCTGGGATGTAATGCAGTGTTGATTTAACTACCAGTCAACACTGCATAACATCGCAAAAGAGCGGGGTCTTCATTTACACTGTGGCAGAAGCCTCAAATCATGCTCTTTACAGAATCTTGTCCATATTCAACTGGTTTGCCTTCTAGTTGCTCCGGAAGTGTATACTAACAATGACGAGACCTGCCATTGAAGGGCCTCTTGGTCAGCCACCATTTGAAAGGCCAAGCATAGCAAAAGCTATTACAAACTTCGTCCTCTACAAATTTGCACATCTTGCGCAACGGGTAAGAAATTGATTTGTCCTGGAAGTGAAAAATAAAATATTTAACAATATAAGGGTAGGTTTTTTAAAGAAACTTGTTCTTCAGGAATGGCAAACAATGTATGATTTGGCCAAGATGTTCTTGCATTGCCTCAACCACTGGAACTTTGAGACTCCAAGTGCGAGGCGACATGTCACACCAGATGATGTGACTGCCTACAAGATCAATTACACAAGGTAATGTCTCCTGTATAGTTTAGTGGAAGATGAATTGCAACCATATATTTTTCATATGTTTGTTATATTTGGAGTCAGGATGAGCTTCAACAATCTGTAATTTTGACTTACAGTAGGATTTGATACAGTGTCATCATAATACAGTCTTCTTCCTCTTGGTCTCTTCTGACTTGCAACAAACTTGTAAGAAACTTTGAATTCCACTATTTTTCATGAAGTTTCGTCTGAATTTATCCATTCTTGTTTTTCCATCAACACTACTCAAAATGTCATATACATTGCCTAGAAGTTGCTTTGTTTCCATTCCCAGAGGTCCTCCTCACCCCCTTTTTTTTGGCCACAAATGTTAGAAACATTTTACAGTATGCCTCATAAGAGGTATTTCTGTAATTTTTTATTGCTTTAATGTTTATTTTCCATTCTGAATTTATTTCACTTATCCACCACTTTTTAACCACTGTGCTACTGATATTTGTTCTGACAGTGTTTCTGAAATGTGTGATTGGTAAAGATGGTATAGCAGTAATTCTCTGGAATTATATTCTGGTGATAACTGGTCCAGGTAGCTGTATATTTTGGGAGATTTTTTTTTTAACTATGCCATGCCTGCATCTTCCCAAATCATTATTTAAGACCATTCAGCTGACACTATGTAGTCTCTGCATTTGTGAAACATCTTTACATTGACCTTTAGTCAGCTTACACATGTTTGGTGCATGAGCATGAGTGTTTGTAATACCAAAAGTTGCCGAATATTTTATTGCGTGTTGGTACAAACATTAAATTAAAATACATTGGATGAAGGACGTGTTTTAAATGATGGATTATTGATATTCTCAACAAGCATTGATGTGTTAGCATAAGCTGATGTATGAAATGTGCGTTTCTGAGCACATGGATGTACAATAACAGGCTACAAATATGCACCTCATTGAGGTTTGAGAGTAGGTAAGTGAGAGTGCCAGTTTCCTCTCTTGTCTTAATAGGCAAATGCAGACAGTGGAAATTTTGAATAGTGGATTCAAGTAGTTGTATATATCAGCATCATTGCTGTCAGACCACATGAATGACTTGCTCTGGTTGTATGGCTCTTCATGAATTACTGCTACTGTTAAGTTCATTACTGACACGTGTTAACTAAGTTCCATTTTATCCATGTAGAAAAAATTCTGCTGCTGCTGCTGTGCAGTTACAGGATGGGTTTTGCAAAGAAGTCCTTCTTGTATATTTTAATGGAATGTAATATTGGAACTTGTGTTTAAGATGAATTCTTACAGTATTTCTTCAAAGCTACCATGAAAATTGGGTTACAACTTTTAATTACAGGCAAATTTGATTTTTTAAAAAATGTTATATATAATATTGATAGAATTAATGAAGTAACATATTCATTAGCTTTATATGTTGTTACTGCTGTAATATCATTCAGTTGCATTGCATACCAATGTTAGTATACATGTGCTTAATATACCACTGATGGTGTACCTAAGTTGATATGTATGTTAGATTTCATGTCTGTTTTTATTGTGCAGGTGGCTGGTGTTTTGTCATGTGCCAGCATTTTGTGATTCTTTACCTCATTTTGAAACAACGTTAGTATTTGGACGCACCTTGTTACGTGCTGTCTTCCGCTCTGTGTATCGTCAGCTCATGGATAAGTGTCACAACGAACGTGACAGGATGCCTCCTGAGAAAAGAGTTCTTGTTCTTACACATTTTCCCAGGTAAATTGTAACGAATGTCTTATGTATGAAGTGTATGAAAATACGTGGATGTGTCTGTACATTTTTAAAAATGCTTTACATGAATTTCATAAAATAAAAAATTAATTGAAATGTAATATGTGTTTTGGTGTCTGCATGTTTTAACTCAGAATTTAAGTGGAGGTTGACAAAGTTTGTTCTTGTAGGGAGGTCTAAACTAAAAACTGACAAATTACTTTTATTTTATTCTAATAGTATTCTTCAGGCTAAAGTGAAATTTATTTATACAAATCAAATGTATATACAGGCTGGGATACTGTAGTCGGTATAGTGACTTTCTATGGGTTGGACGGTCCGGGGATTGAATCCCGGTGGGGGCAAGATTTTCTGCACCTGTCCACACCGGCCCTTTGGGCCTGCCCAGCCTCCCAGACAATGGGCACTGGGTCTCTTTCCCAGATTAAAGTGGCCAGGGCATGGCATTGACCACCCACCCCCATCTAGCACTGAGGTTAAAAGTAGGCAACAAAAGGGGTGCTTGACATTAGAAACAGTTATTGTATAAATGTCCTCATGTTGTGAAGTTGTTTACATCAGAATTTTTTTAGATGTCATAATTTTTGTGCATGTGTTTTGTATTTCTAGAATTTTTAGGTGCATTCACAAAATTGTGGAAAGCATCTATTAGCTTTGTCATGTCTGTTGGTCTGTCTGTCCACTTGGAACAACTTGGTTTCCACTTAACAGATTTTCATGAAATTTGATACTTGAGGATTTTCAAAAATCTATTGATAAACTTCAAGTTTTATTAAATTCTTTCAGGAATAATTGTTAAATACATAAAGACCTATGTACATTTATGATATCATGCTGAATTCTTCTTGGAATAAGAAATGTTTCAGATAAAAGTTATAGAGAAAATCAATACACGCATTTTGTGGTCACTGATTTTTTTTCTGAAAATCATGCCATTTATGAAAGTGTGAAAAAATATGGTAGAGCCACACAGGCTACAGGTGACAATATAATGTGGTGCAGAAAGATGCAGTTTGCATTCTGGATGACCAAGGCAAAAACACAGACACACTTAAGCTCATAATATTTAATACTTGCTGCTTCACAACTGATTAATTCCATCTGATCTCATAAAATGTTTAATAGCAACACTTGGGAAACATGGAGAACTACACAATTACTAATCTATCATTACCACCTATTTAGCCAAGTTGTACATATAAAGAAGGCCAATAGCAAACAAATACTCTTTTGTTTCGGTGCAGCATTTGTGCATATGTGTGTGATGGGACTGCAAATTAGTTTGAGTATAATTTACTGTAAAAACTGGTGCATATAATTTGCATAATTTTATTGCCTGCTAATTGAAATTGTGAGTTAACATAGATACTAAGTACAATTTTAAGCCTTTATGGTTGACTGTTTAGTTTATGTAATTTCATGAATCATCTTGATGTTACTAGGAATTATTGAGTTTTGACTTCAACAGTGGTTACACAAACACGTACCATGTTACATTAAACATGCAGTGTCTCTCTTGTTTCTTCTGAAAAATTTGGAAATACCAAGCAGATCCATAATGTTAACAACATATGCAAAGATGTGACAGCACTTTGCTTCAATTTCATCACATAATAAAAAATGCTGTTTGCATTATGTATATGGTGTGTATTTCCTCATGGTGTCTTGAACATGTTTAATTAATTGTATAAAGTCTTCATGGTGTTGTTTTTCGAGTTGCCGCTGCTGCTGCTCCTCCTGCCCCTCCCCATGTCAGAAGCCTGCTTCTGATTTTGTGCCCAGAAGTTGACTATACTGAGTTAATTAAATAATGTAATAAAATATAACACCAATATAACCTTCTCCAATAAAGAAATTGCCTTTTTAGAAAAAAAGTCACATGTGTAACCTACACACAAAAAAGAAAAACTGTGTAGTTAACCTTGCACTTGAAGCTGCGACAGCTATAACTCGTCTATCTGGCTTTGACCATGAATATTACAGAAAAAATAAAAAGGTGGAGTAGACTGTATTTTATTACATTATTTAATTAATACAGAAAAACACAACAGGGATGCCTTGCCTTAAAATTATAGACTATTCTGAGGTTTTGCGGTATTGTACTTAGTCCTTCCAGGCATATGGTGGGATGATAGCTCATTAAATAACCCATGACCACTTCCCTCCGTATCTTTGCCAATTAATTTGCAGTCATACTTCCATTATTTTGTGTACTTGAGAAAGCATTGTTGACTAAAATCAGAACAACACACACAGCAGCCAACTTTGATGAGATAGTTCTAAATTTTTGTTCAGTTTATAGCCTAATTTGGCATATTTTTGCTAAAATGTGTTATTTTAAATGTGTGTTGTGTTATGTATTGCAGGTTCTTGTCACTGTTGGAAGAAGAAATTTATGCATTGAGCTCACCAATCTGGGATCCAGAATTCAAGCAGGTTCCACCCAGCCACCTACAGGCATCTCTAGAAACTAAGGTTCCTGCTACAGCAGTAACAGCAGCATCTGCATTAAGACGTGGTGGGGAATTTGAAAAGCTAACTGTGCCACCCAGTGATAAGGACAATTTTACCACTGTTAACTTGAGTCCAGGATTTGGAAAGAAGCAACTCAGGGAGGGTGGGACTGCAAGGTAAGTAACTAAATGAGAGCAGGATGTGAGAACCAAACTTATTGACAGAGCCCAAAAGTGCATTTGTTACAAGTTCTTGATAATTTCTTAAGTACCCAAATGTAAGCTGAGAACTTGTTATATATTTTAGAATCTCATAAAAGAGGGGTTTCTTCTTCTAATCGTGATAAAGTGAAACACTTCAGGACTTGTATTTATCACCTGTGGTACATACACATTGATTTTTTGTATGGTAACATTGCCACCCACACCAGAAACAGTTATGAGTAGTTAAGCTGTGTTACTTCAGAACAATAACTAAAAAATGAAAGACATTTCTCCTTGTGATCACTGTATTTTCAGTAAATGATGTGTTGGAACATTTTTGTACATCTGCAGTCATAAGTAAATCTAAAAAGTGTCATGTCTGCAGGAGCTTTCCTGAGTTGAACTTTACAATTCAATTTATAATTATGGTTCACATTCAGACTTTGAGAATTTTACATTTGTTGTTTTTGAAGTTTTGGTGAAAGAAGAACACTGTCTGTAACACCTGAAGGGACAGGAAGTTGCAGGCCATCTGATGCCAAGAAACGTCGCCTGGTTCCAGAGCCAATGGAAGACTTGCCAGAGGCAACTGTTGCTGAAATAATAGCTACAATTGATGCCCCTCCAAATATGGTTGGTCCAGAGGTGTGTGAAATAAACTCATTTTCATCCAAATCATCAAAAAACAGCCTCTACACAGTGCACACGACCTGCCTCCCAGTGTCCCAAGACTCCTGCCAGCACTTTAAGTGCTGAAAACCATATGCAGTAGTGGACAGCCTTGTACTCCTGAAGATGGGCACAATGGTGCCCAAAACATGTTGAGTCATTGATTTATCAATAAATCATAATTGTTGCATCAAGTTGGTCTAACAAATAATTTCAATTTAATCCACTTTCTCCAAAATTCCACCTCTCTCTCTGTCTTCCCTCGCCCCTTCTGTCTCATCTTGACTTTTTCCCAAGTGAAATTTCAGATTGACTATTCTTAACCTTTTGACATCTGATTTCATTCCTACCATTTCTTCTGTTGCAGACTTTGCACTTGTTTGTTGCTCAAATGGACACACTTTGTGTATATGCTGTCCGTAGTTAGAAGCTGTTCATCCGAATCATACCTATTGTGAATAATGAACATATTACTGTAGACCCTTGTTTGTTGCTTCTCGCTTTCATTTACATTGTCTCTCGCTGGCCAGCATTTCCACCTCTGCAGTCCTCCAAATGTCCAATGTGAACCTGTTTTCTTTCATTCCAACCCAATATCATTATCCTCTTAGTAAAGTTAGAATGACTATTGATTATGACAAGAAAAGTGTCTACCTTACATTTGCCAATGGTTTAGTACCTTCACATGCCAGCAGCAATATGAATCCACCAGATAATGTAACCAAACTTTGATCTACTACCATGAAATGGCAGGATCTAAAATTTTCTGAATGTGTCATTTACCCCCTATTCATAGATTAATCTGATATTTCTACCCTTTATCCAAAAGGTCACAAACTTAGAACTGCTGTTTTTTCCAGTGTTGTCTTCTGCAGCGCATGTTTGTGCAAGTTATACATCTTCTTGAAGTTGTAGTTAGGCCCTCCTTTTGCAACATTTGGAATCATCATTCACTCATTTGATTTTGTTCATCATATATTGTTTAAAATAAAAATAAAATAAAATGAAGTAAAGTTACAATACAACATATAAGGGACAGGAGTGTTTGCTATCCTCATGCACGAAAGTAAGGGAAAACACCTGCTCTTAGATTTCTCCAAGTAAAGCTCTGTATTCTATCTGACATTGCCCACTTTTTTTTTTTTGAGAAATATAAAGAAAGTTCTGAGGTAAAAATTGGTCACCGCATGTCTTCTTGCTGTATTTTTCGTGATTACCAGAATTATATTTTGATGATATTAAAATGGATCTTTAAGAAATAGAGTGGGAGTGTGTTGTTTGTTTTCCTGAGACAAGTAAATTTATTGCAGGCAGTTTTCCCAGAAAATGCACCTCGAGATGAAACTGCCAAACAAGAAGAGTTGCGAGGAATCATCTCATTTCATGTTGTTGGGAACTCACTAACATCGGCTGTTTCCAAGCAAACGATGCTTTGGCTCATTGGTCTTCAAAATGTGTTCTCCCACCAGCTGCCTCGTATGCCAAAGGAATATATATCACGTCTTGTATTTGACCCGTAAGTATATACATTATATATGGTCTCTAATGTTGGATACATTTTGGAAGAAAGAAAATTAAGAAACCATGTGTTAATTTTGTTTCGTTCATCTTGCCAGTAACAGCATTGTAACTACTCAAATGGTCCTGTTAAAACTGTTTAGAGTAGCCCACTGTTTTAGTCATGCATTTTAAGGATCTAAACAAACTTTTACGTCTATATATTGAGTCTTTCAACAGATTTTTTTAAAACTTAGTATAAGATATGTTTATTGTATGCATATTACCATGTACACGTTCTATTAACTTAGTTCAATTTTAGGATGACTCTTAGCCTAAATGAAACTCTGATCCTGTGGAATGGTTTTGATAAACTTGATATATGGCATTCTTTTAATATACCTATTACAGTGAATGAATTTAATTTACTCTGATTTTTTTAAGGTTGACATTACCAACAGGACAAAATACATTTTTGGATATATCAAACAAAGTATGCACCTCAAAAAAAAAATACCAGTATCTTAAGTAATAATTATATTTAAAGTTTATTGCAGTACATATATGCACCTGGAAACTGTTTACATGTGTTTTGAATTTTGAAATGTGAGGTAATTTTTAGAAACTGGCAGTGTTTTTGTGTTGTATATAGATACCCACATACAAAGTGGCTGACTCAGTTTTTCAGGTTTGAGGTTCAGACTTTTTCTTCTGGGACATGGGTGTGGGTAATGTGGTAATACTGATATTTTATTGTGAAACTTCCAGCCTCCATTATTCCTGATGACAAGCATAACCTTTCTGATTATGTATAGTTGCATTTCAAGTCTGCAGCCACGATGATAGGTATACCATAGACCAAGGCTGGCGAACCATTTCAAGGGCGCATTCCCAAATTGTCTATAAATTTAAAAGAAGTACTTTCACGTGGCCATGGCGGTTTTGAAGAGTAAAGTAAGGTCTCAGAGCCTTCCATAATTATTATTAATTATTGCATCATTATAAATACAAACTATAATTACATTGTATAATTAGTACATAGTAGAATTATATTTCTAATACAGGCCTCCTTGAGGAATACGATAAGAAAAAAAATTTGGAAGTAACTGGGGCTGCCGCTACTTCCTGTTTGACAAGAAAATTGTAAAACTTTTTGTCCAATATTACGTATTTACCCAGTCACTGCCACCCACAGTGATAAATATCTAGTCAACCCTTTGCACCACTCCGTATTTGTGTAAATGTTTCACTCGCAGTATTATATGGTATGGTAATTTATATACAATCTCCACACAGTCATATATGTGTATTCTTCCCAATATAGAGATGCTGGTTGGGGAAAAAAAAATGGGACAACGGTGAATGTCACATGCCAAGGGAATCCTTTCCACATATCATAGGTTCACCAGCCATGTCATAGGCCATAGCTGGTACTTGGTATATATAAGGAAATACAATATACGAGGGTCATACCGAAAGCCATGAGCAACAATTTTTTGTAAAGTAACATGCTTTATTATTGACAAACCAAATACACCACCTTAATCTACAGACCTTTCTTTATTTTTCCACATAATCACAACTTCTTTGTACACATTTCTCCCAGCGTTCTGGGAGTTTGAAAATTCCCCTTCTGTAAAATTCCGTTCCAGCCATCCGAAGACACTGACGCACTGCTTTCTGAATTGCCTCCGTTGTCTCATA
>Ga0123354_10003835_pt1 | contig 20981 bp, 5 predicted proteins | sample TergutLab28metaG_2_FD_97872 | JGI IMG/M metagenome (GOLD analysis project Ga0123354, IMG submission 97872) | Labiotermes labralis P4 segment gut microbial communities from Petit-Saut dam, French Guiana - Lab288 P4 | ecosystem: Host-associated > Arthropoda: Insects > Digestive system > Gut ... | reverse complement strand
TAGTAGTAGTAGTAGTAGTAGTAGTAGTAGTAGTAGTAGTAGTAGTATTTTCCGTGTAATCAGCTTGTAGACACAACAAGAATGCAGGAAGTGTAGGCTAGCACCATTCACATTAACAATAATCCTACAAACCAAGAACTGTTACATGTTGCCTCCTTTCACAGTACGCATTGAATATATGATGGGCAAATTTTATATGCCTGTGAGGAATACAGTATGGAGGAATGAAACAAACACGACATACATAAAGGTAAAACGCGCGCTTCTCAGACCTACTGCAGCCTACAAATATGGTGTGCATTTCTCCTCTGTGGCTTGAAACATAGGTAAAGGGAATGTAAGTAAGCTTGAGGAGATAGTAAAGAGGTACTCCATTCGAATCTCGGCCTAAACACCGGCTATTCTGCAGGCTGTCCAAGTGAACACCAGGACGGTAATTGAAATTTGGCCTTGAACTTGTCTTTCACATCGTTCCACCCTCCAATGAAATAGGATAAACCTTGTGCTAGTAAAAGAAACATAGATACAGACCCAAAAATACCTTTACGTAAAAAGGTAAATTTGTCTCTGTACACACCATGAAGGTATATATGGAGAGTAGAGGTATAGCTTCACTCATTCCTAACCTCGGTACTAGACAGAGGTTAGTGGAAAATATCGCGCCCCGGCCGCTTTAACTCCGTGAGAGAAACCGACACATTGAGATTGTTAATTATGATTATTGAAAATAACGGATGAAAATCAACGAGTTTCTCGGCAACAATAGATGCCCATGGACAATAATATCCACTCCTCGGTTTAGACTATAACGTGCGAATGCACTGCGCGCGTGGACGGAATACCTCGTTATTCCGGATCGGCTTTAAAATATTCATAGTAAAACATTCTCTGCTACTGGGGTGCTGATAAGTTCGTAGCCCGACCAGGGAGGAAACAAGCTAATGTTTCTGTCAGAATGGCATGAATTTCCTTCGGCACCTTGCCTTGCAGGAAAAAAAATGATGACAGCTCGCGTCTCGATGTTGTTGAAATCGCGCGCGTCCCTGACGTGCTTCCGAACGTGTTTCATTCCTGGTCGGGCTAAGGACTTATCAGAACCCGGTACATAGGCGTAACTTTTGGGGACAAAGGGGGGCTAAATGACCCCAATATTCTTTTTTACCTGAGAAGTTTTTTGGCTAATAATTTGAAAAAGGACAAAAAAATTGGTGTGGGAGTGGGGAAAGTAGTTCATACATATTAAGGACTGGTTCTAACCAAACTTCCCCCTCTTTCTAACTTGACTCCTTGAATTGACTCCCAAAACCATGTTACCAGCGACGTTAGGCCTACGCTGTACGAAGTAATACTGTAACTGTAGAAGAAGGTGGGTTATTTCTGACGTAACAAACAGCTTCATAATGCAACATTCTGTAGCCATATGGCTTTAATAGAGATATACAAGTATGCTGTAACTTGAAAGTAGACTGCAAACACAAGGTGCTGATAATCACTCCCTTATAAATGTTATTGAAGACACCCATATCTTTTAAGGTATCTCGCAGACGAAGGACTGACCAGCATGAAGTGTAGTATACTTGGAGAAAATGTAGTTTGTGACTGAAATCGGGAAGTTCAATCCGACGCTGTAATTATGCTAACGGTGCTCATTTCATAGTGCAGCATATCCAAAAATACGCACTTACAGGGCAGATCTCAACACTGAGATGATAGAAAGAGCTTAATTATTTTTTTGCTTACGAACCATATCAAGATATACATTACATATTTTCCATTGTCTGATATTACTCAGTAGGTACTGCCTCGTGGGTTACTAAGGGCAAGACCTGAAATATCGCAAACTATATTACAAGTCATCACTGTAGTACTGTAAAGCAAATTTTGAGGCAACTCTGTGCAACCGACTCCTTCTAGAGTAGTTAACAATAGGCCAGCTGCTCTAAAATTTATCGACCTCTTAATGAAATCGGTAAGTTTATTACCGTTTTCAGAGGAGACCAGGCATAAGCCACTTTAACTCAGTCTGAGTATTCAAGGCCGGACAAAGGGACGGGCCAGCAGGGCAAGTGTTCGGGGCGCCAAAATGTAAGTGGCGCTAAGATGTCGCATGTATAATCGGAAATATAGTGCTAGTGAACTCTTGTTTCCACTTGCGAAAGAATTTTTCCGAAAATTTTAGGCCGTGTAGGCACGCGCTCCATTTTTCGCCAGGCCTGTCCAGTACCGAAAAAAAGTTTCAATTATATTGGATTTAATATGCGCCAAATTATTAGCTTGTCTGGGGGGCTAAAATTTTAACCTGCCGGAGGCGACCATAAGCCTCGTGCCGGTCCTGTAAGTACTTGTACCCCCTTGCTTATTTCATCTACACCTATGAAATGCAAGTTTCCTCTTACTCTCAGCTTTGCCTAATATACCGTTAAGAGTCGATCATGTTAGGACGTGTACGCGCAGTTAATCTGCCACCACCAGCTGACCGTGAATATCAATTCAGTTTATCCAGTATCCCTGAAACAAGGACCACCTGCATCCCTGAAATATCGTAAATTAATTCTAGTTCAATAAACCACGTGACAATAAGTTTAAACCGAACCATACGAATTTTCAGTTATGTGAGTTTACCCACAGAAAAAAACAACTAATTTTCGCCTATTGAATTGTTTCTGCTCATAATACCGGCTGTGTAAAGTTAGGCGGCTGGTAGTTTTCAGTAAGGAAAGAATAAAATGACTGGGGTGCTGAAATGAATTGTTTTGATGCTCGTAAAAATAATATGTACGCACGTGAACTGCTGCAGAAAGCTTGGGAAGAAAATTAATTTTGTGATCGAACATTTATTTACCACAGAATAAGTCGCATTCCGGAGATAAAAGGTTCGCATCCTTACCACAACACAGTAATCGTGACTAAGGGTTCTGTTGCTTCCTGAACACAATCAATAATACTTTTAAAGGAATCACGATCATTCGTTCTCAGATCTGTCTAGTTTCCCTTGTATATAAGTCCATGTATTTGTGTTTAAGCCAAACAATATGCATAGTACGGTGCTGTTAACTTAAAAATCCTTTATTACATATCTTCAAAAAAAATAAAGAGAAGATAAAATCCAGGAAAGGTAATCTTAATGTAGTTTTTCACAAGTCAAATGAAAGAATTGCCAAAACTGTAGGCAATAAAAATCTAATAACAGTCTACAACTATTAGATTTTTATTGTACAGAAAGTTATGAGATCTTTATTGTGCATATCGATTGGAAGCCTTTCTTATGAAGGAAAAGTAATTTATGGCTCTCTGCAGTCTTGTGTGTCATTTCACAGAAGCAAATATTTTGTTGCCGCTCAGTTTAGCTTTCAAGAATTGAATTCAGTTTGTGGGGGGAAATTCTAAGAGTATGTTTCGGCCATTAGGACGAGTTTACAGTTGGGCGGAGAAAGATGGTTTTGTGAGAAAACGCGAGATATTTACCAGGACTGGTAGGCTATTCATGTTGCTCTATAAAGGTTTCTGTCTGGTGTTGCCGCGTTTGGAGGTCCCGATGTGAGAAAACTGTTTAGTTATTTTCGGGACAGGATATGGCTCGGACTGTAGAAGATTTGTTGCAATTCCGAGTTCAGAAAGTTTATGTAACCTCAGTCCACAACAATAAAGTCAAATGGAGGTTATTGTGTCTTTTCTTGTACGCGTCGAATCGAATTACTGGGAGGGCTGGGGACCCGTTAATTGGACAAACCGGGAATAAACCCAGAGGTTAGGGTTTCAGTACCACCGAACTGATCTCGTTTGCCGTGCCGTGAAAAGAACGGGTACAACTTATACAGCTTTGTTAGTTCCAGCCTACGTGCATTATTTCAAATACACTAGATACTTACAGCATTTTCTTAAGAATACTCGTGCTTTCATGTTGTAAGAATGCACTAGAAATGATACTGTCCTACGCTTGTGTTGATGTCCAAGCGTTCAACTAAGCAACTTGATCTGAAAAATCGTCCTTTAACTTATTTTAAAATTACTGCAACCAATTTTAATTTTCGATAAATAAATGAGCCTTATTCTTCGAAAATTGAGCCAATGAGTAGCCATGCTAATTACACTCATTACTTGAACACAAATTCCCTGACTCCTCCATGTACAGGTTTGCAGTGTATTTTCCAATTGGTAACAAGCACTAATTTAATTCATCATAGAGAAGTTGAATTTTGCTTCCATATTAAATGAAGAGCGGTACTCTTTGCATAAATTTTAAGCTGACAATAAACCATTGTTTTGGGTCCTTTTAATTTGTTTTCTGGTTTTGTTTTGTGAACGCCTAGGGCACTAATTAAGGAAGGTGAATAAAATTCATTGAAATTTATTTACCCCAAGAGCAAAGCACGGAAAATTTAATTAGTGTGCCTGTCTTAAACAGCATTCTGGTTCCTTGATCTTGAAATGTATTCCAGCGAGACACATACCGTTAGCAAGGTGTGACAAACAGAGATAATTAATTATGAAGGTCTTATTGATTTCCTATTAGCTAAGCTAGGGGTCTGGTACAGAATATACGATAAATTCTCTCAGAAAACGGAACAGATTTGTAGCCCTATAATTCAATTATAAATTACACAGCAATATCTACGAATGTCGTTGAACTTGGTTTCAGTAAGGTAATTCACTTTGATGGAATTGTCACTGTAGAAAGTAAGTTGTAGATAAGCAGCATGTGTATCTCCACTGCATATATGTTTTACATGATTATTTGGTAAGGACGAGGGCTTCTTTTTGTATTATCATACCAGTCATATTTTTGTCAACACTTCATAGCCAGGGGTTTGTCCAGAAGTTTAAATTGAAACTGCAATGAGAGCAGCCTCAGAGTCTTTTCACTCACACTACTATTATTATTATTATTATTATAAAAACCAACGAGATGCACTATTTCTCAAATTTATATTGGTATAGAACTCTACATGTTTCGGGCAGATCTACTTTCTACCATCAGGAGGAGGATCAGGATGAAACTGGTTTTAACCAGTTCCATCCTGATCTCGCTAGCAGAAAGTCAGCATAACCTGTACGACCAATAATTACTGCTGCGTACACAGTACTATACTCCTGATGGCGGATAGTAGATCTGTTCGAAACATGTAGAGTTCTATACCAAAATAAATTTAAGAAATATTGCATCTCTTTGGTTTTTATTATAAGAATATATCACGATGCAGGGTCCTCTGAATGTCAAATTATTATTATTATTATTATTATTATATTTTTCGTAAGTGCATGTGCATATATCAGCATATACGTGTTTGTAAATAACGTAACAATTTAACAATTAGCACTTCTAGTCTGTATTTCGTAAGTTCCAAGCACCAACTTTGGCCCGCAGGAATGTCCTCCTGACAGACGATATTTACATAGCGATGTTCCTCGGTATTATTTGGCAGCTTGATATCGCACCGTCAAGTAGTAGTGCATGTGCTTCTGCATCAGTATCATCTGTCCTTTGATGCTTTACGTATCAAGCCTATGAAAGATCACCGTTGGGTAACCCGTCAATAAATCATTCTATCATGCTTGCGAGCATCTCTGTAGGTTTACATGTGCCTGCCTATTAATGCCATCATAATTAAGCAGATAAAAGGATTAGTCAGTGGACAGTGTAGTTAATGTCCATTTTCGCATTTATATTCTCATTATGCCTTCGATTATCTGGGATGTAGGACTGCGTCACATCAAGGAAAATCGGTGCCTCATCTTCTCCGCTGCGGTTGGCTAAAAATATAACATATTTCCTGATTAATGTATAACACGTATGTTCATATAACGTACAAGGTTAACGTGCAAGGATGTTTACGTTTAACCGTGTCAAATCTCCACAACCAGGAGACGAATTTCAATTAAATCTTAGACGGATATTTATCATGACAGTTCTTAATTGTATATATTTCTTTACTCAAAGCCTTCGAATAAACTTAATTTTGAATTATGTCTGTAAATTATAATTTACGTAACACAATTCCGGGCTTGCCTGCTTCAGAAACACGACTCAGAATAAATTTCGTTTGAACCATCTTTAGATATGTTTACGTCTATAGAACAGAAGGAAACAAGTTTTGACAATGCAGTGTGGTTGCTGGTGGCTTCCTTTCATCCCCTTTTCATTGTAATGTTGCAGTCTCCAACAACAGACATATGTCTGAAGATCTTTGACACATGCAAAATAAAAAGCAAAGTATTTATAATATGGCGACACTCAAATTGTTTTTATCTTCTTATTTTGCTTTCTAGCTCCATGGAGATCCGTCTGTCCTCAGATTTTCAAATAGCCAAGAAAATCCCTACAGCTTACAAGACAAAGAAGGGCATTATTATGAACTTTGTATGTCTCATCCATGCATTAAAAAATATGTACACTGACGTCATAAAGCCAACATTATTTTTTATCGGTATTCTTGTAAAGCACACTGACGAAAGTCGCAGAAGCGAACGAAACATGTAGCTGATTATTAATATTTGATACCACTTATCGGATCGCTGTGAATTGGTTGTTTTACTCCATAAGCTTATTATTATGGTATGTATGAATGTCGGTTACAAAACGTCGTTCTACCTTGTCCGACACCTAGACTCCATTGCTTCCTGTCTTCCCACTGGCTTTCATTTAGTATTATTATGGATTTAAGATAAATATACCTGCTTCCATGCAGCTGTTGATTCACTGAGTTATTGTACTCTTTTCACAGTTGTATCCATTCTTTCATTTCACAGTATCTTATTATTCCACCTGGAGTTAAGCCAGACAGATTCACTCCAAGCTTTCACACTTTATTTCCTTAACATTTTTAAGTCTGGTGTTTGCTTTGTGTACCATCAAGCCTGACGATAAATCATTCTGTGCCACAGAGTACATTTTGGTGTTTCGTTTCATTTTAAAACAACTGGTTTTTATATCACTCAATAGCGCTAAATCATTCTTTTTTATAACCGGAGTTTAATGTATTTACTGTGCAGTACGAACTGAATTTTAAACAATTTTAAAAGTAAACACAGGCAATAATGACAATTTATATTATGTTCGGCTGTCAACAACAGAATGTGTGATCACATGAATGTACATAGTATGACCATATGAGAAGAGTCAATGATACAGAGACGCAAACGCGCCACAGTTCACATTTCCTCTCTTGCTAGTCTAGGCTCAAGAACATGTTGAACCTGACGTTGATTGTAGTCATAATGACACTTAGGCTTAGGACGCATAGCGATTCCGAGAAATGGGGTTACATATTTTTCAGAAATCTGTAATCGAGCACAATTCCTGGAATAACTAGAAAGACGTGCATATGGCTGCAGCAGTAAGACTGTAGGCCGTGCTCGACTGCTAACAGGCATGATATCAGGCAGCGCAAAACAAGACTGTCTAATCCAGAAAGTGACGTATAGTGTGTGGAAGCAGAATTTCTTGCAAACTAGTGATATCTAGTTCTACATAGATTTAACTAGAGATGTTTTATTCTTCAAGACTACAGGAAAATGTAATTTCATACTTTGCCTCTTCATGCTATGCACGATATACCTTGCTTAAAACATTAGCCTTTGACCTGGATTTATTTTGTCTTTGAAAAAATTGTTGAAGTCAGCGACCCTTAAAATACTCGTAGCTCTTCAAAGGTATAAATTATTTATTACCATATAAATAAGAAGAGGGGCAAGTTTATTAGAATGAACACAACTCTGAAAGGATTAATCTAGTTCTAGACTTGAGAAATTGGTAGGAATTTCAGTCAGAATACTTGAAAGAAACGACCTCGAAGATTTCAGCTAGTGTGTATGATATTAAAATTGTTGTTAAATAAATGATCTTTGGAGGTGTTCACTGTGTTTGGCAGATTCAGGGTGGTGTCCGGTCAGATGCTGGCTTCCTTGATCAGAGGAACTGGGTTCGATAACACGCAGACAATTCGTTGACTTGTTGGGCGACAGTCAGCTTTTGAAGGAGAACGATATTCCAGGAAGTTACTTGGTAATACTGCATTACGTAGTGGAATACTGAAAACCCATGTTAGCTGAAGGAATATCCGGTTATGTTTGTGATGTCAGAGAATGACTAGTGTATATGCCAGGATATTGGCATAAGGGAGCAACAACTTCTCGTGAAAAAGTTCAAAGAGTGTATAAGTAAAAAAAATTTGAATTCGACCTAGCCTCTAAGGAAATTCAAAAGATCAAAGATTCAAATGCAACAACTACCCAGTCTTTGGCAGGCAGGCGGCAGGCCGTTGGCTTAGATTGTCTAATCTTATGTGTGGCTGATGGAGAACGCTATTGGTAGAATTCCTCAGGGAAAAGATGTAACATATTGCATGCTTTATAGCAGATACGCCGAATACTAACTCCCACACAGTCTAATGCATGTTTGCTTCTTTGAAGTTCCTAAACCAATGAGTCCCATCGTTTTTTGTTTAATGGAGAAAAAAAAGTGGATTTCCCTTGAACTGTCAGCTTAACTATCTGACATTTTAAAGTAAAAATATCAATCATTTATCCTGACATAATTCGTCACGTTTTGTTATAAAATAAATATCAATTACATAACAAATAATAATGTAGTAAAATAAGTTGCACGACGTACGGGATTTTGTCTTGATTGTGGTGTCGCTGAATAATATAAACGTATTTTATTACATTGCATACATTGTGGTGATAAAACAATAAAGGTATATTTATTTATTGTGTATTAAATAATAATAGGTTGCAAGTAAATTTATTACTATCGGATTTAGACATGTTTATTTACGGTATAAAACTGACGCCTGTGTGTGATATTAAAGTAGGAGAGATTCCGTTAACAGTGATATTGATAATTCTCAAGAAATATGCGCCTGAAATGTCGTGTTTCTTCAGGTCTGCATATGAACGAACTTATCGAAGTCTTAAAGCCCTTTGCTAGTGATAAGGCTGATCAAGTGCTACTTGTTGATAAGCGTCTTTTTTTTCGATAATGAACCAATTGTACCTCAAACTAATCTCTTCCCGTCTTTAGGTCATTTGAAGTTGAAAAGAGAGAGCTATTCTTAATCACGTTCAGTCGAGAAGGTAAACCAAAATTAAATGCAATTAGTAAATTTTAAATAAATTTTAAATAATTCATGACCATGCACTGATGGTTCACTATGAGAATTAAACCAAAAATTGCATGTGAATGTATGTGAATATTTACACTAGAGGTGTCGTAAGACTCCTACATGTAAATTTTAGTGTGGAAAATCCAATACAAAATTTCTTCAAGGTTTATTCATTAATTAAGAGACAAAACACGCTTATGGACAGATTGATGTTTACTGTGTGAGAACAGCAGTGGTCATGAAATTGAAGCCAGCAGTGTGTCAGGTGGTGAAGCTCCCGCCTTCCTAATAGTCCGGCAATTTCTTTTTGTCGTCACTATAACGTTCCCCTAGTCCCCATCAAACGCTTCTTGAATTCAGGCCTCACCTCAACGGTCTATTCCTTAATAAATAATTCAATAATATAGTCACTTTATGCTTATGTTTTCCTCGTGTACAGCCATAACGATGCTGTTAACTAAGCACCACATATTCGTATCAATGAAGTGTAACCTCCAGAAAAGTTCCACTTTTCCTGATAGTGTAAGTTACACACGGAACTCACACTGTTCTTCACGTCTGCGTACTTTAGTGTTCCGTTAAAGATTAGAGATGGGATTCGTAAAATTAACAAGGCATAAATTAAAAGAGATTTAGTACCCAGAGGCGATAGAGGGGGACATTTAATTGGCTAGGAACTAATAATTAAAATTTCTCGACGAGATTTATCGTAGACTGAACATTATACAAACAGGTCTGGCTTTAATTTAGTAGGAAGTCAGTTACATAAATGTGTCTTCGCCTCAGTGGCCAGAGTAGCAGGAAGGACACAGTGCTCACATACTTTCACAGACAACGGTGATCGACCGGTGTAGACAGCAAACAACTGGAACACGCGGTAAAAGTATTAAACTTATTAAACGGGAATTATGTAAGCCGCAAACCTGCCATTTAGATTAAATTGTTAAGAGTTTTGCAGAATGAACTGAATGATGTACTTACTACACAGGAATAAACGGAATACTATACAGACTGCACTGGAATGGAGTGAATATGCACTGACATTTCTGCACGAAGTAAAGAGTGTGGTGGCATGAACTGGTTACTATACAGACCGAAAGGGAACATAATGGATAATAATGAAGACTGCTTGGCATAATTTTTTAATATACAAATTTTGGTATAGAGATAACGTCTAAATGTACAAAGGTAAATTTTCTGAGCTTAATATTTTGAAGACCTATGCTGCAGATCAAGTAGAATTAATTTTGGTTAGAGATTAGAGTTGCAGTCGGGGTCACTCTCCAGGCTTATAACTAGGTACTCTTTCGACAGGAGCCTTGGTGCACTCCAGAGCCTGTTTGGACTCTGTGAAGAAGAAAGCAATTTCCATTCTCTGTTATAACTATGTCATTCCTCATTTGCCCAGTCTGTAACCAATTTATGAAAGAACACATACACACACACACACACACACATTCACACATTCACACACAAATTTACAAACAAATATTTCCTTAATTTGCTTTTCAAAACTACGCAGGAATGTTGGGAAATTTATATAATAAGTAACTTCAGCCTTTCCACAGGCCACATAACCTAATGTTTGAAACTGATAATACTTTTTCCTGTAAAACCATGTGCAATTTTAACGAAAATTTTTTACGCATATCAGTACCCTTATTCCAAATGCAGCGTGAAGTCTGGCAAGTAAAAAATTTTTGTGTGCCTGCAAAATATTTTCATAATACAAAAAAAACTTCCTGGAAAAAATAACTCATAAGTCTGGATTTTCTGATAAAGCAATTACATTTGTGCAAAAATATCAACCTTGGTAGATTTATAACATGCACCAAGCGGCGATATTGCCTTGAAGTAAGCTATTTATTTTTATCAAAGTTTTACGATGCAATACAGACTCAAGCATCAATTCCTCTGACGTTTACTGTTCCAGTCTTCTAATCGAATGCTTTAACAGCTATTAAATCTACTTTTAACATAGGCTTAGTGCCTACATAACGATAGAATATCAGGTAACATGCTTTTATTTAATAAGTCTTTCCGCCAGTAATTCATAACATTATTAAGAATATCCGCTACACGTGCGACTAGCAAAGCAGCAGCCTTTCTCCTGCAAGTACTCGCCATGACTAACTACTGGCTTCAGATTTAAGGTTCTCACAGCGATGAATATGAAGACCGGCATGTGATGCCGTGTAGTTTTATGAAATGTTATCGATTATATCAGACTACGTGGTTTCAGAGCAAAAGACACCACTCTCTGTCTACTGATGTACTGCATATCGACGTGGAAGTCCTACCGTGATTTTATCTACCTTTCCAAGCGAATGCTAAATATTTCTTTCAAAATTCCTACCTATTTATTATTCGTGGTCATTTTGCCTTATACAGCGCTGTGTGATTTGCAAAATACAAAAGTCACTCAAAGTTTCTGACTACTACAAAGAGAGTGGTAAGTGGCTGAAAGAGATTCAGACTAGACATGGCGGCTTTTTGATTCCGAAAGGAAATAGAAGGCTCTAGAGGATGGTTACTTCTTGACGATCTCATTATTCTGTCCGTCCGTCCGTCCTGTTGTCTGCCTGCTACCCTCTGAGACTAGTAACCTTATTTCCATTTCGTTGCACGTCTACTCATTCTATCCCGATCAAGGAACAGAGCCAGCCGTCATTCTGAGACCTTCCACACACACACACACACACACACACACACACACATTAACTCAGCCGACGGTTTAAAAATTCATGCAGCTTTGTGTTACAAAGATACAAGGTCGTACATGTTCCTGTTTCGAAAGCAGACCAGACTGAAAGCATTATAAAAATGTGCCTTCGTGTGTCTGTGTGTGTTTCAGGTTGACTGCCTACGTAGCTCTCTATTTATCTAACTAACAATAAATTTTCAAGCATTAGACCAACTTTCCCATCTTTTTTTGCGAAAAATTTTGAAGTTGACACTGAAATAGCTCTTAAATATTCTTGTATACACGCGTAGGCCTAGCTACGTTTGTCTCGGAAATGTACCTTCGCCATGCCATTCCAAGTAGGAATATTACATGACACAGTATGTTGAAACAATCGCGGGGTAACATTCTAATGCTTCCCATCATTTTGAATAACAAAACTGGATAGGCAATGCGTAGCCGCCCTGTTGTTTTGTATGAGTAAAAAATTAACGCGTGACATTTACGGACTGAACACAGACCGAAAGATTTCGACACATAATGGTAAGAAAAATACGCAGTCGTAAGAAGGAAGAAGTAACATGGCGCTGAACAATGTTCCACAATGGCAGCTAATTAGTTTGTAACATTCGCCAGATTATATTAGGAAGATACAAACAAAACGATGGGATTGGAGTGACCCGCGTATGGGAAGGCAGGGGAAAGAAAAGAAATGGGAATAAATTTCTGGTCGGAAAAACTGAAAGGAAGAGACCTCGTGGTAGACCTAGGTGTAAACATAAGGATAATTTTAAAGTGGATCTTGAAGGTATGGGAGGGTGTGGAATACAGTTACTTGACTCAAGAATGATTCAGTCGTAAGATAACGTTAAGGTACTTTCAGGTTTCGTGACAGCCTGGGAATTTCAGTAGTGACTGAATAGCTGTCAGCCTCTCAACAATTACTCTGATAATAATTAGTTATTTCACATAGCAACATTGTTCTTCTCTTCGCCACCTCATCTGTATAGCCACAACGGCGTAACCAGCCTCCTATAAAATATATTCCAGAGCCTGTTTTCTGGGGGAATAAAACGGCCGGTCTTCAAACTGGCAAATTGTTTTCCGGTAGCAAAGGCGTTTAAAATACGTGGAGTCTTACGCAGACTGCTCTTTTATTTCTGTGGCCTGGGTAGTGTACCCAAACACAGTAACAGCAAACGAAATACGAATCCAATGAATGGTAAAAAATCGCAAAGCATTAATTTGTAAAGTGTGTGCGCTCTGAACTAAATTAAGTTAGATTCTTGTTATGATAAAAATCTACGTGTTTAACAGTTACCTTGTGTAACAAACCAACAAAGTTCAGTGAGTCTCGAAACCTAATATCCAGAATTGGGCCCCACGCAGCCGAAACGGACACACGGGACTCAACACGAAGAACTAACTTCCGTAGAAAGAGAGAAGAGGACAGGAAAACATAGGTGACAAGTTGTAGTCAGACTTCTGTCACAATATTGACATTGCGGAAAATCTCATTTTTCAAATAAAATTTACCTTTACGTCAGATGTTAGGAAAAGCCCTCAGGAAGCGCCAAGTCAACGCAGAGGTTAAAGAGAAATGGAGCTATAGGCATGGAAGAGATTGAGAGCTACAGGGAAACTGCGAGATGGTTTTTACCAACATTAAAAATGACGTCAAAGACTTAAAGTACAGAGTCTGATTAGATCGACTTCGGAATATACAGGGAATCCCATATCGACCCTTTGAACTTCAGGCATTCCAGTAGCTTAACGTCGCAATTTTAAGCCTCAATGCGCAGTCTGTTTATTTTTGTAGGGGAACGGAACCTCAGAGGATGGAGTGAGTTGCTTCTTTTTGAATATGTGTTCAATTTAATTCATTTTTAAGACGGCTTTAAAGAAGAATTTATGGAAATTGAAAGTTGTTGCGATATTGCAGTATGTCTGAAAATTCTTCCGGTTTCCTATTTCTGCACCGATTTTCAAATACAACTTTTTCCAATTAACTAAAACTGTAGGGAACTTTCCTTTCTAAGAATCTAAAAGTTACTCACTCACATTCAAGATCTTTTCCCACATTTTACGAAACACGAAATTTATTAGTGTATGCAAATAGCCCAAGGTTGGATTCTTCTATGACTAACATGGGTCCTGTTTGCACTTTCACTCACTATAACATCCACTTTAATATCAGCCTGCTATCTTCCCCATCATCTCCCTAGTCTTTCTTTTTCCTCATTTTGCTACTGAGACATTTGATGCATTTTTTTCATGCCTAATATGAGTCGTGCATATCTCATTCTCCTTGATATGATGGATAAGTCACAACTTATGAATGCCGTGACAATTTCTGCAATCGTGTATTACTCTCTTTTAACTCTTTTACTTCCAAATATCCTCCTTAGAATCTTATGCGTATTGGACCGTGCATCATCTTGATATTTAAATAAAGGTTGACCAACTAGAGACACTTGCTTTATTATCTACTGCTCAACATGTTTCAGACGTTAATACGTCCATATTCAGGAGTAGTGGTTCATCCTACACTCGGATAACACATCATCAACAGACAATCCCGCTACATAACACCAGCACGCCTCAAGTCAGCCTACACAACGCAACAAGTAGTCGCAAGTTCCTGAAGATGGACGTATTAACGTCTGAAACATGTTGAGCAGTAGATAAAAAAGCAAGTGTCATCTAGTTGGTCAACCTTTATTCAAATATCCTCCTTAGAACCCTGTCCGCAGGTGCCCTCGGTCATCCGTCTTGCCTTTTCGTGACAATAGACAATAAATATCACAATTACTACAATATAAATCAAATTGCGTTTAAGAATAAATTTAAAATTTCGGTCGAAATAACTGAAGAGAGAGACGGCGATGGGAAATTAGGCAAGCTGCATGTAGTAATGGATCTTCTTTGTGTTTGTAGACGTAACAGTGAACACACTAGTTAAAAATAATCATAGCACACAAAATACTACGTACACTCCCTGTTTCTCATGCCTTATATTATAACGCGGATTAATGAATTGTCACGTATTAAATATAAGAACCCTTTGCAAAACAACACAGGCAATGTGTGTACAAGCGTAACACTGAGGCAATTTCACGTAACCGTCATTGCCGAGGAAAAACCAAGAGTATAAAATATTCTGCTTGTGTGTTTGTAGCCTTAGTTATCCGGCATGAAAAGAGCATGCTTCTTATGATATTTTCATCTGTGGCCTGTCTGGCTATGCCATATTTTTCCACATTATCTCATAAATCGCGCGATTTTCGTGAAAATATGATTGAACGTAAAATGTATGTTTTGCTGTTCCCCACAAGTTTTGTCTGAAACACGTCTCACTGCAAGGCGAGTTCTTATCGTAAATGTACATAGATCTTCATGTGTATATGATATAATACCATTGAAACTAGTCTTAATGAATGAAATATTGTGGGAGGGCGCAGACTGTATTCGTCCGGCTCAGGACTGACACAGACGGTGTGCTGCTGCGAAAGTGTTAATGAACTTTCGCGTAAAATTAAGTGCGATGAATAATTTTGACTGGCTAAGAAAGTAGTAAGTTCTCAAAAAATACTTCCTGCGTAGTGTTGGTTGGTTGGGTGCCTATTTGGATACTTGGTTATTTGGTTGGTTAGTTAGTTACTTGGTTGATTAGTTAGGTAGTTATTTGGCTAGTTAGTTATTTGGTTAGTTAGTTTTTTAGTTAGTTAGTTAGTTTATTTGTTTGTTTATTAAAGTAAGTAGGCTGTATATGGTGAAGGATGAAACAGTATCACTGAGTAAGGAACCTTCTTATGCATTAGAGTTATTTTTCATTATAATCACTAATAGCTTCTCTACAAAGACTGCGTAGAATGTAGTTGGCTACATAGCAAGTGGTTACAACTTTGTTTTTTATTTGAACTAAGCTGTACAGTGGCGCAGCATCAGTACGCAGAAAGTCAGTGCTTTTTGAAGTACGTGCGCATGTGAGAAACAAAATTACGGACAAGTGTGCGGATAAAGTTTTAATTTGGAATTGCGTTGTAGTTTTTGTATTATGCTGAAGTATATTAACTAAGTAAAAAATCTAAACTCGGAAGAAGGATGTTATGGCCTAAAGCCCAGCCGCTGCAATGCGTGTTCACAGTTCGAAGCAATATCCTCCACTCACATTTTCTTATTCTCTTTTTCTTGTCCTCAGCAACGAGATCTGACAAAGAAGAAAATGTGGTCTACGTGGCGCAACCTGTTGCACCGTGGTGTATGGTATGTTGCATAGTCAGCGGGGTTAAAATAATATATTATACGTGGAAGTGGTTTGGGTCGAACAGTGGAGCTTTGGGGACACAAGTGTGAGACTACGCGAAGGAAGCCTTAAATTCGATGTAAGGTTTAGTTTCGCCCTATCATACAAGAAAGTCCAACTACAAGTTTGTAGTTGCAACCAAGCATACATAAGCACAATATCGTGATTTATTTATGCTAGTCTAAGCTAACGTAGTAAATTAATAGCTTTGGCGTCCTAAGGGGTTTTGTAAACTGAGGGTGAACAGAAGACGAAATGTAAAGTCGGAGTTAACAATACTTTATGCAATATATTGTTACATCGTGTTTTAATAATTTCAACAAAGTCATGTGTTACACAGTTGATGTCGGTGTGCATTAATTAATTAATACACGAAATGGAATGATTGTGCTGACGTACTCTTTTCAAGTATTGATTCTTTTCAAATTTCTTGCAAAACATTGCAGTCATTCAAGCGAGCACAAAGTAATGAGGTTTTAACTGGTTTCAAAATTTTTTTTTCTCGGAGATATGAAGTTAGTTTTCGAAATTTCGAAGTTTGGATTTCTAGCAGCATTTCTGATAATTTCTGACAATTATTCTGATAATTTCTGATAGTTATTCTGATAATTCTGATAATTTCTGATAATTATTCTGATAATTTCTGATAATTATTCTGATAATTCTGATAATTTCTGATAATTATTCTGATAATTTCTGATAATTATTCTCATAATTTTGATAATTTCTGATAATTATTCCAGATCTTGTGAATCGATAACACGCAACTCAATATTTCACCATGCAAATGTATTTTATAATTGCTAACTAAAAATGGTATTTCACACTCAATTCGTAAATACATTAATAATCTATGTACATTCAAAATTACCTGCTCCCAAATATAACCAATAAATACGAGCATTTAGTATTAAGACTTCATTTTCCTTGATCATGCATCGTGCCTACCGCGTGATGAACGTCAAAAGGTGCATGTGAATATGACGTAACAATGCAAGAATACATCATTGGATTATTACGTCACGCCGTAAAAAATCGCTCCTACGTGACACCATACTGCCTATTATAAAATACGAATCAAAAAATGTGAAATACAATGTGGTCTAAATTAGACATTCAGAGGAACGCTCCGTCAGCCAGTTAACTAGTGGTGGCCGAGACAGGGGCATGTGAAGGTGTGAGAGACAATGAATTGGACAGTTTAGTATACGACACAGCGAAACGTTCGTGATTTATACTGGTCTTCCAGTGTTATTATAGTACTGAAATTATAAACCTTTTACATTTGTGACTAAATTGGGGAAAGATAGGCCATAGTGACGTCTGGCGACATCCCTTCCCTCCTGGCTATGTAGAAGAACATGAAATATGGGGTTAGAGCATTGATAAATTTAATATTGAATTTATAGAGATTTGTAAGTCGGAGATGGAGGAAACTAACAGAGGGTTTATCTCAGTAATTAGCCAACTTGATGTACCAATTTTTTTACAATAAGTTTATTTCATGCCTCTACATGTTTCGAGCACATGTGCTTATCATCAGGAGGTCAAAATTACATTACACAGCCTCCGGTATCATCACACCTATATGTGGCCGTCTCGTGCACAGGTTGAGAGAGGACTCCTGAGAGGAGTCCTCTCTCAACCTGTGCAATTTTGAACTCCTGATGATGAGCACATGTGCTCGAAACATGTAGAGGCATGAAATAAACTTATTGAAAAAAAATGTTTGTGCATCAAGTTGGTTAATTACTGAGATAAATATACTGAGATGCACGGTCAGCAAACATCAAAATAACTGAGGGTTGTATCCAACATGGGACATTTAAGTGTTAAGTGTCGTATCTTGCTACTGCAATATTAGTTACCATAATTCAACAAAGAACAATTGTGGAAAATATTGAGTTGACTACTGATAACAAAAAAAACAATAAAAGATAAGAAATTGCCGGTCATTCTTTTACGAAACTAAACTAAAAGCAGACCAAAAGTTTCGCCGGTATGGAAAGCAGAATACTCATATTAATTAGTTGTCAGGGAATCTGGTCTTTTGCGCGGGTGCAGACACGCACACACGAACACAAATTGCAGGTTTGAATTATCATGAAGTGAGATAGTGCATTTAAGTGCAGAACAACCACTTATGACGCGCTGCACGTCGCAGTCCGCTAGACAGTTGTTTACGAAATGATTAAAATGAAATACAGTGGCGGTTAAAGGAGCGGCCGAACAACATAACGACAAGGCATTACCTTTAGCTTAAATATTAAGAACTAACAGGGCGTTAATATATAAAAATATTGACTATGACATCATAGTCATTGTATTTATGGATATTTGGTGAGAATTTAAGGGTCTACTTAAGGAAAAAATGTGTTAATTACTACTGTATACTACTGAATACATAGACCAGTTTAGTTCAAAAACTCGTATTTCATTTCACATAACTACATTTATCTTTTAGATTAGGAGAAAATATAAGATGGTTGCAGTGTAGGTATGAGTATTCTTACAAAAGCTTGCAAATATCGTTAAATATCAAACATCTAGTATGTCTCCGTGGAACAGAATCCTATTAGAGAAGCTAGTTACTGAGTTTTACAGAATTTTCCCACTTTTATGTAACCAAGAAGTTAATTAACCCTCTCTATAGCAGCCTGCTATGTGACCCTATGCTGAACCTGCAAAGCTCTGTCCACATTCTCCTACTTTATGCCTTTGAGCTCCATTTTCAAATTTCTCTTCCTTCTCGTCACTCTCATTCGTGTTGTATGTTCTAAAGCTCCTTTGCCCATCATCCTAAAAAATATTTAGTGCCTAAAACAGGTTATAAGACTCTATTATGCAATATTAATAGTAACTCCACGAAACGTATCCTGCCTAGACCTTTAAAATAAGGAAAATTTAAACCTGTTATTGTTTAAGCCACATTTGTGTGTGTAGGTGGCGTCATAGAGAAACTGACGGTAGTTAACTTCATTTAACATACTTACTTGAAGGGTTTTTTTTTAAATTTGTCTTAAAGCGGGTCGTTGTATTATGAACACGATTTGGTTTCTGTCTTAGGGCTTCTTATCTTTACTTCACTTGTGTTTCTGGCAACCATCTCGGGCGATGCAAACCGACTCCATGTTGGTTCTGCATTTTGTGACCTTGACGGTAAAGATGTAAAGCTGTGTGCTTGTTTGCTTTTTAATTATGTACGCTAAGCCAACATGTATTACAGGACTAAAATTTCACTGGTTGTTTGCTTGGTCTTCCCTTTATGTTGTGGTACGCAAAATGACCCAGATGCCGAAATTATGTGGACCGTGAAATGGTTTCTAGCATCACTCAGTGTTACCCTGATTACTAATATTCACCCTCGACCCCAGATGATGCAATCCATTGAACATTTACGTTCAGGCTGCCTTCGTTATGCTGCATTTGCATGACTGTGTTTCTAAAACTAGGGATACTGAACCCGAGAGGAACCATGGGGTGCTGATAAAGTGACTGGAAGCGGAAATGGCTGCACTAATCTTACAACCTAAGCTGCTCTGTCATTAGGAAAAACGCGCTCAAAATATATTCTGCCTACGCGGATTACATTATTAAAATTGACCTATTTTCATAGTCACTTCGTTCTCATAAAGGTAACGGTGACCCGTTACAGACCCGGAAGGGCCCAGAGGGTTCCAGGACGTTAAGGTTCCCAGATTTCGTAACAAGGTTGTCAGCCTTACGCACCGGTCGCCTTTACCCCCAGGAAATGCTCCTGGTACTAATTTCTGTTACAGGCTGAGTCGACCCCATGTCCATAGTGCGATTGGAAGGATTTTATATCAATGAAGAATCCACTGACACCGGCTGGGATCGAACCAGCGACCTTCCGATTTGTAGCACAGAACTTTAACCACTGTGCTACTGCGGCCCCCCACTTCGTTCTCATACTTGATGTTTGTCACTCTAACTACAAACTGCCAAGTCCGTATTGAGAAGCTAACAGTTTTACACCTACAATCAATACTTCGCCCAATTTTACAGATACTCAAAATGTATTACTCTGCTCGCAATATCCGGCCACTCATTCTTATCCTCAGCCATTTGAATTTAACCCATTCCTACACTATCTATTTAAGATACCGTCTAATTTTACCCTTACATCTATACCTACGTCGTCCAAGTGGGCTGTTTATTTCAGGCATTGCCCACCAAAAGTTTATATGCATTTCTCTCCTGAGCATACGTGCCACATGCCTCTCCTTGATTTAGACACTCTAATAATATTTGGCGAGGATTAAAAATAGTTGAAGTTTGTTGCTCGTTAAGACGAAATTTAAATAGGTAGTGAGTGGGAATGGATGAACTAAATCCGAGTGAAGAAACTTGGCGATCTCCTATGGATACGGTAATGGATCTTCTCGTTTTCTGACCAGCTGGTCGACTTTCGGTTTCTCAGAAATTACTTTGCTTCTTGTTGGAATATAATTGTCTGCAAGTATAACATTCTCTTCAAATCTTTCTTCCCTTTGCCCCTTATAAACTCCTACTTTTTCGCCCGCACAACCTCTGAGAGGAAGACTGCGGTCAGAGAAAGAGGAAGAAACTACTGAAAATTCGGAAAGATGGACGAAGAATGACAGCTGAAGATTTTGCTTAGACCACTGGTTCCCAAAACTCTTTCAGTTCGCTGAACACCTATATGCCGTGGACCTCCCTGCGGACACCAGGAATATTTTATCTTTCATACCGTCATTCAAGCTACGTAGAGTATTGAATGACTCATGGAAAATATGTCATGTCAAATGAACACAATTCTCGGGCGGACAACTTTTATATAGAATTTTCAAAAGAAATATGATACTGAGAAACTTTTATACGTTCATTTATATATATATATATATAT
>Ga0123354_10003834_pt1 | contig 20990 bp, 13 predicted proteins | sample TergutLab28metaG_2_FD_97872 | JGI IMG/M metagenome (GOLD analysis project Ga0123354, IMG submission 97872) | Labiotermes labralis P4 segment gut microbial communities from Petit-Saut dam, French Guiana - Lab288 P4 | ecosystem: Host-associated > Arthropoda: Insects > Digestive system > Gut ... | reverse complement strand
AAAAAGTTGGAAGGTTGTGTGGTGATAAAAAAATATGTTGTTTTTTTTTTTTTTCTTTTCCTCCCCTCTTTTTTTTTTTTTTTTAAAAATAAGAGGGTGAGGGTGTGGGGGGGGGGGGGGGGGGGGGGGGGGGGGGGGGTAGAGTAGAGGATAAGTGTTATATTTAACAGTGCTGTCAGTTGCTAAGATTATGTGTCATCAATGGTAGATGGTTGAAATATGAGTGTGGAGTATTGGTGGAATGATGCTGATATGGAAATGTGTTGACAAACTGTACTCTGGCATATTACAATGCAAATTCATGATCATGTACCATGTGCACGATATGGTGCTTGTTGTAGGCAATAGAGATAATATGTTGGTTTCTTTGTGCCTACTGTTGGGTTAAGTGACCTCAAATGGGTCTGAAAAGGCTAGTATCATGTAATATGTCCTAGTGGGTGTTCTTACAAGCAGGCATCACTGGATGTGCTGAATCACTCTTCCAGAGGAACCCATTTCCTCTGAACTTTGAACTCACTAGCTGTCTATGGGAGGTAGTTCTGAAAGAGGTCAATGTTTATGATCCCATATCAAATATCTAAAGACTTGCATGAAAGCATTGCTTGTGTAGAATACAGCATACCAAATGACACTATTCAAAGGTGTTTCAAAATAATAAGTGTCAATTTGAACTTTGCTTTCAAAATGATAGCTTTTGTCTTGAGCATACTGTGTGTTATTTTAAGTCTTAAAGAGGTTGTGAGGTAATCAAATGTTTGGGGCTTCTTTGTATTTTGAGCTGCCTAATATTCGACCATGCTGTTTTATGTTTAGTGTTCTGTAAGGTAAAGGTTGAGGATTAACAAAACAGAATTATGATTCTTTTTTTGTTGTAGCAAAGAAACTTCCACCTGACGTAAATAAAAGGGCTGTTTTTGCTTGCAATGAACTAGATCTGAAAGAAGTGAATATTTATGGATTTGACTATGACTATACAGTGGCACATTATAAACCTTCCATGGATTTCCTTCTGTATAAACTAGGAAGAGACATACTGATTCAGAAGCATAAGGTAATTAAATTATTGTTTGTTTTTAAAGTAACTGCAGTCCATTTCAGCAGACATTAAGGGACTAAATGAATGTTATGTTACTTCTAATTTGTTTTTCACCATTCTGTTATTTGTAGTAGACCAACAAGAATGCATTCCTGGGGTGAGTGGGAAATTATACTGAGATTCATAGGTAAATGTATATATGGTATGCACATTTGTATAAAGCTTCAGTAAATTTGACAACAAAAGGGAAATGTAATTGTACTTGATAGATTTTGTATTCAATTTAATTGAAATAAAAGTATTGCTTTCTCTCTCTATCTCTCTCTCTCTCTCTGTGTAGTATCCTGCAGGTATTGAAGAGATGGAATATAAGCCTGGGTTTGCAGTCCGTGGTCTGCATTATGACGTAGAGAAAGGACTGCTGCTTAAGCTTGACTCATTTTTACAAATCCAACTTGGCACTGTGTATCGTGGGTTGTCCCCTGTTTCTGATGAGGAAGTGCTGAGGTTATACAAGAATCGTGTCATTCCAATTGCTTATGTTGAGTCACAGGTGAAACATATGGTAAGTTGTGTGTCTAGGCTTACATGAAATTATTGCAGATGTTGGTGTTCTTGATAAGCATATGAAATTCATTAATTTTACTAATATAAATTCAGTTACTTCTGCAGATGTGTGGCTGTTTTCATTGCATATGATGGTGGCTGAAGTCTGAATCATTCAGATTTGGTTCATAGAAAATTGTTGCTAAGTGTCTGAACTTGCTAGTAGAACCATGAAATGAAAACAGATAGAGGGCTATTGCACTAATATTTTATTCTAATTATAAGTTACAGAGACATGTTGTCTTGTCAATAAGTAGCAGGTTTGTTTCCTAGCAAGGATGGGTTAGCAAATTTAGACTGGCACTTGGGAGACAAATATGATAAAGCATACAACAGAAACTCTTTCTGAAGGCCAGTAAATAAATTTATCTGGAAGTAACCACAGGTAAAACTATGTATATAAACTTTTGTTGAAACCAGAATAAGCAGCAAAATTATATTGTAGCTATACACAGTAATAATTTTGGAATTTATTTTTATTTTATTTCCATACATCCCATTTAGGTACAAACCATGGAAATGGAAAAAGTAACAGGCCATGACAGTAACAGAGAAATGTGAGGTTTACTTTGCCATCTGTTATCCAAAATACTGATGATCAGAATGTGCAAAATAATGATTTTGTTTCTTGTTATGTGTGGTGGTATAAGGATACAAATCGCATGTGTTTGAAAATAAAGTGCTTAGTAAAATATGTAGACCTAAGAAGTTAGAAGAAATGAATAATCTGTGATGTTTCAGTATAAGGGTCTTTGTCATCTCTGCAGATTATATAGTATTATTAGAATAGTGAAATCTGGTAGAATGTCATGTAATGTGCATGTGGCTGGGATGGAGAGGTAAGGAATCTGAGGAATTTTAGTAGATAAGACTCTGAGAAAACATCTGCTTGGAAGACAAAAAAGCTAGGAAGGTGGGTGTTTGGGAGGCAGATTTTGAAGATGTGGGAGGGTTGAAACTGGCTGAGGACCATGGCAAATGAGAGACTAGGGCTTATAATAATGATATTGAACCTATGGGTTCTGGTGCCACAGTCCCAATTAATTCTTGCTGTCATTTAGCTTTGAATATTTATATTTTTTTGTTTGTTACTTTATCTAAAACCTAGGCATTAAAATGTATAAACTTTTGTCTGTCACTCTGGGAAGAAGGTATATTGAGCAATGTTTATGCTGAGGATTATCACTGGACTCAAGAGAGATGAAGTAAGCAAGAATTGGAGAAGATTACATGATGACAGAAAGAAAAGTGTCTTATATAACGATATTTTCAGTGCTGTGATTATATAGGGCAGTGGTGGACAAATGAAATATGAGCATAAAGCTTTGATGGGATGATATTGACAGGGAAATACAGAAGTGCTCAGACAGAAGGTGCAGCAGTGTGACTTTGTCCACAGAAAATACCACATGGACTGGTCTGGGGTCAAATTGGCATCTCTGTGGTAAGAGGCCAGCAACTAACCATCTGAGCCATGAGCAATATATTATAAATTGTGCTTTTTATATCATATGGTTCAGGCAATTATATAATTAATAATGAAATGAAATTGGAAGGACATGTAACATCCAGCTGGGAAAGTGAAAATGCATAAGAAATATTAGTTCGGAAACTTGAGGCCATCTGTAGGACATACAGTTGGGGAGGATAATATTAAAATGTATCTCGGAGAAATATTTCAGACTGTGGACTGGGCTTATGTGGCTGAAGATAAGAATCCTGCTGTTTCGTGTGAACACAGTAAGGATACACGGGTGCTATGTGGGCAGGGAATTTATTGATAATTATATTTTGTAGGATTGTTCTGTACTGTGAATTTTGATAGTTAACATGATACAGTTGGCATTGACTTCATAGGTTCAGTCCCTAAAGTCAGTAAAAAATTTTTAATCATACGTAAGTAGAGAGCTGTTTATTTGATGTAGACAAATGTGACTGGTTTCTTTCTCTCCCCACTGCTGATGCCTGCCCTCCCTTCTGGTGACTGACATAAAATACCTGTTCTTCTAAGTAACTGAAAAATGAAACATTCCTTCCTTTTGGGGTGGACCACATACCTATGCAGAGAGGGCAACGGTCGGTGAGTGTAACCTGCACAGATTTCAAAAACAGGTTGTGTTGCCCGCGCTAGGAATGTATATCCAATCTGTTAGAATGTAGAATGTTATTACTGTATGTTGCTGAACAGTCTGCCTTGACTGTTGAAATGCCGACTGTAGATTATTTATATTTTAGAATGAAGTTTTTGCAGTAACCTAGTATACTTCAATGTTGAGCGTGTTTGTAATGTTGCCACAGATTATGTTTTATTTCCTGTATCTGTAATTTTCTTTTGTTACTAACTACAAACTGTGAATGCCAGTACATTTACATTCTCAAAATATAAATAAATATTTGTGTATTTATTAATTTATGTAGTCATGCATACTTGCATAGAGGAAAGGAAACATAAAGAACCTGACTGCAATGGTAACACAAAAGTATGATATTTTGTCTTGTGTGACTACACACATATGCACACACTCTTTGCTTCACATACTATTCATGTTAGGATCACTTTACTAAATTTTGTAGGTAATTGTGAGTTGCTGCTGTTGACATCATTGAATAATTGAATTGACACATAATGAGAGTTACACCAGTAAGTCAACCATTTTTCATCATCAGTAGTATGTGGTTTCTGGTAATGGCTTTTGTAACTTACTGTAACTCTATTTTTTTTTTTTTATTGTGAAAATTTAGTGCTCCTGGTGGTTCTTTTACTTGAAGTGTTAGGTACTGCACACACACACACACACACACACACACACACACAAACTATAAATCTAGTTTTGAGATGTTAAATAACTTATGGCAGTAAGTAGAAGGTGACAGAGTAGTGCATGGAATTTTCATCTTGTACATGCTCAGTGCTACAACATGTGGTGATGAAGTTTGGTTGCTGTAACAAGTTGTCAAAATTACGATGTTGTGGAGTAAAAAAAGTAAGGACCATACACATTTTCTGTTAGTAATGTGCCATCACTCAAAACTAGTGCAGCAATGGGCTGAAAGAATGATATATTGCAAGCAGCACAAAATAGTAAACTCTAAATATTGAATAGACAAAACAAATATGATATCAACAAAATATAACACAGCATATGAAAGTTAACAAGGACAACTGAATGTTTATCACTAATAAACAAGTTTGCAAGTTTACAATATAGAAGGGGAGTGACCAGAAGGATGTGCCAAAATAAAAATATGCCGTAATTTGGCTGGGCATTGCACAGACCAGGGATGAGAAGAAACGTCATATTCTCCACACAATAAAACATTTACCCTTGTTGGCCAGTGTCATTTCTCCATGTCACCACATGTGGAAACATGTAACATAATCAAACCAATTTTAGAATTCCCAGAAAAAAGGCTGGCCCCTGGGGTAGAAGGCTGTGAGGGATGGAGTTATTTTATAAGGGAAATGGTAGATGCAAAAGTCAATGCAACCTCATTTTGTAAGCTGAGAAGATATTACACCTGGCACAGTAATTAATGATGTGATCAGTTGTACATTATTTTGACACAGCAGTGCATGTCAAGTGTAATCAGGAATAGTCTCACAAGATTGCTGTTTTTCAGTTGTGTTTCTGTGTTGTGATAAAGCATCATCCATGGTGTGTCCTGCTTAATAATACCTTTGGGCAGGATAATGTTGGGTGGAAGGTGAGGAAATAGAGTCTTGGTTTCTTTCTTTAACTTGCCATATTTTGGAACTGCAGATTGTTGACCGTGTAGGATGCTGTAAAACAGACTGATGTGGTCACCTTAAGAGGAATGTTGGGAGGGGAGTGCCGACTGATGCTTGTGTGTGTGAGAAACAGTGTACTGTTTGTAAGACATGTAAGTTAACAGTGAAACTGAAAAGTGGGGAAAGTGCAAGAACAGTCCACTCACTCGTAACTGGGAGCCCATATATCTGTGGGTGCATGTGCACATGCTCATTTGTGAATGAGTGAATTAATGCAGACCAGGATAACAGCCTGCATAGTAACTAGGCTACAGCTTGGAGGATTAAGGAAATGTGGTTCATATCCCAGCAATGGCAAGAGATTTTTCTTTTCTCTGAAGCATTCATACCAGCGCTGAGGACCATCTAGTCTGGGTACTGAGGCTCTTTCGGTGTGGGTAAAATGGGAAGGGCATGAATCTGACAGCACACCTTTATCTAGTACTGAGGTTAAGAATGTGTGTGGAACTATACCTACATTCTCTGAAATGCTTTCATAGCATGCACAGGGTTAATTTTACTTTTAAATGCTGGTGTTTTAGACAGCAAATTTCTGATTGTAACTTATTCATTAATAAAACAAAGGAATAGTTTATCTTAATTTAACACATAATTATTTTTTTTGCAACAAGTGGAACAAATATTTTTACCAGTGGGAGGTATAGACATCCTGTTCATTCTGATTTATAGACAGTGTCTGTCAAGTGTCTGAGGTTGTGCATGATAGCATAGGAGTGTGGGGGCTGAAGTACTTATACTAACATATCATTGCCCTGTTTCTTAGTCTTAATTCTGTTTCTGTTGCCAGAACAATGTTTGGGTGGTCACAGATTTAAAAGTGTTGTAATGTGTTTCAACCTCAACCACACATGGTAGTGAGCATGTGTTGTGTCAGTCGTATCTGCATCCCGTTTTTGTATGGTTTTATATTGTGTATTCCTTTGTCTGGTTATGTATTTTTGTTCTTTGTTGTTTGTGCTAAAATAAGACACTGTTCGAGTAGATTCACCCATTTGAATATAAGTTTTATCTTTCACAGAAGCATGAGTGAAAAAGCATGATTTGTTTTGCTGTCAACAGTATTTAATGTTTCCTTGCTCTTGTTTGTAACAGCATGAGGACCACAGAAAAAAATTTTGGGTGTCTTGAAATTAATGGTGGTTTGAAAATTGGTTTATTATACCAGAAGGATACAAATTTCTCACCTAAAAATTGTAGGCACCAGAAGGGTGATATGAAGCAAACTTCATACTGAAGACCAACAGATATTAGGAGCTACTATACAAAATTCAGTTGCCAGAGTGACCTGGTGCCCAGGATTTTTGCAATCCTGTATAATACTCTGGTTTTTGCTTAAATTTGAAGTCGTAAAAACAAATGCGTATGAAAAAAATACTTTGTGTATGTAAACAGTACAGTGTTTTTATTAAGTGTTTTTTTCTAGGATAATGTATGCAGTGTAAGCGTAACTTTCACATTTTGAAATGACCTTTTGCCAGATGATTGTTTTTAAATGATAAGTTGTGCAAATGCTGTCCAGTAGTGAGTTGCATTTATCATTTTTGTTATCATTTATGTATATTGTATATCTAGACTAAGGAAATTCTTGCATACATTGTTATATCACTTACAGTTATCATCCTTTTTGTTGACTGCATTTGATTCATCACTAACATTCTGGTTGGATGGCATGGTCATTTAACTCTGTTTATGTAGGTACAGTCTCAGAAGCTGTTCACTGCATAAGATTCAGATGCCAAATCCTTAAACTAATCACTTTGAATATATCACTGTTTTATGTTGCATAATATTAACAGCTATTCAGCGACATAATAAAGAATTGCTTTGCTTGTTTGTTTTCAGCAAGATGTCAAGATAAAAATGGTGCAGTTAGCTGATTTGTTCTCGGTGCCTGAGATGGGTCTACTGTGTAATGTTGCTGAGTACTTTGAGCGCAATCATATTGATTATCATCCCGAGATTCTTTTTCGTGATGTGAAGGTATGTTTTGCATTTAAAAATCAGACCATGAAAAATATGGTTGTATATTACCTTGGCCATGATTAGAGAGCACATTGCAAGAATGTATCAATGGCAGTAGTCAGAATGATTGTAAAAATTCGTAAATATTGATAACCCAGTACTGTTGCATAATACATAAAAATGTCTATCAAAATTACTGTAAGAATACATAATCATTCATGTTGAAAATTATTGCAATACTACATTCATATCCAGCTGAAAACATTGTTGTTTGTAACATACATAGCCAGAACCATTAGAAGGATGCTTAAACACTGGTATCCAGAAGTTATTATTGCACTTTGTATCAACCACAAAGAAGAAGGCCTAGTGGAGTAGTGTCACAGTGAGGTCACGCTTGGCCAGAGAATGACCAAGTATTGTAACATGGATAATCATGATTATCTTCCATTCTGTTGTAAGTATCTGTTCTGTTTAGTTCAACATGTTTCACAGTATTTGATAATTAGTGATTCATGTGGTAGGGTAATATATTCTAGTATGTGGGCCTCTGCTCCAATAATCCAATCTGCTGCACATAAGGTAGCCTGTAATTACATTAACCTTTTGATGCCTAATGTCAACTATAGTGGTTGTACCACACCGCTAACCTCTAAAGTTGCATTTTATATATTTATTCAACAAATATAGGTACTGAATATTTTAAACATGGTATATACTCTCTGTAATTTTCTCTTCAAAATGCAGTTTGTTTCATAATTCTAACGTTTTTGGTTCCTGTATTATTCACATTTTATATACAGGTTGTGCTAAAATTAAAAAAATAATTCCAGCGCCAAAAGATTAATTGTTTATGATAGCAGTTCTCCAGCAAAAGCTTAGTCTGGCTACATTCATAAAAATTAGTACTCAGGCTTAATCATTTCCAGATTGACTTAATACCAGTTTTGTTCTACTGGGTTCATTGTTAGGGCAGCCTTGACACTTCGTGCCTTGTACTATTTACTCTTATGTAGACTGCTGCCATCTGCCAGCAGTCATTTGAAATTTTGGAGTTTGTTCATGAGTAACCTGCAGAACTTATCAGTGGAGATTCCTTAACAATAAGAGTCCAAAGTATATAAATGAAATGTTTAACAAACTAACTGGGGATGAAGTACTGGAACAAACTGTACAAAATTTGGTCTTGTAAGAGTCAATGAAGAAGTTGGCTGTGGTTCCACATAATCTTAAATTACATTTTTATGTGACTCCAAAATATGTGAGTTACTAGTTTGTAAATTCAAACCTGAAATAAGAAACTCTTAATAACATGCATACCTTAAATTTATAGAAGTTTATTAAATATTAAGTCATGTGGCCTGTAGACACATAAAAGGCTTTTAAGAACTCATAACAGTTGAGCTCTTTCCCAGTGACTTTGTTTCGCTGAAGGTTACAGAAATGGGGTCAGGAATGAGATAATAAAGTGATTCAACTTTGTGTGTATTTTAATGCTTTGGTCCACAAAAATCCCAGACTTCGTGAACTAATAAGTTCTAGACCTCCACCTCTTACCACCACCACCACCAGATTAAAACAGAAGTGTACAGGACTAACAATTAGGTTCTGGGGGTCCTGAAGTAAACAGCTTCAGTACTGAGTTTGTCTGAGGTATGCGGAAAGCAAGAACATTGAATAATGAGATTGAAACTTATTGCCATAAGCCTGGTCACTTTCAGAACTTTTCTGCTAATTGAAGGGGTTTGTGGCTGCCTTGAGCCAAGTATAATCAGATGTGTAACTGCTGTTCCCACAGAGCTCAGTACAGAGTGGGCATCCAATAATGCATGGAATTGTAGAGCAGAATGTGTCAGAATACTTACAGCAAAACCAAGACATCCGCAAGTTTTTTGACCGCTTGGTGGCTGCAGGCAAGAAGCTCTTCCTTGTCACCAATAGTCCATACCGTTTCGTGTGAGTTATCATGAATGATTGTTTTATTTGCCTGTTGTGACTATACTGACATTAGTCAATGAACAGGTATTCTCATGTCAGTATATGCATTCTGTTATAATTCTCCTAATAGGAACAAAGGAATGGAGCTGCTAGTTGGAAATGATTGGATGCAATATTTTGATGTGGTGATTGTTCAGGCTCGTAAGCCAAAGTTCTTCACAGATGAGTCAAGACCATTCCGAATCTATGATCGTGAAAGTCGGACACAACTCTGGGATCGTGTCACGGGCCTGGAGAAAGGAAAAATCTATTATGAGGTACAAAATACGTTTTGTTTAAATTAAACCTTTATGTCTACTAACATAATACCAACCACAACATTGTCACTGAAGGAAATTCACTCTCTCCATGTCAAATATAGATTTTAGTGTCTCATTTGTCATAAGTCTTCCATTCTTTTCTAAATATGTCATCAAAATCCTACAAAACCCTCGTGAATTGTACTGCTAGTCTGAGAAATCCAAGCGTTTATCTGTTCGTCACAGGTTCACTATAAGTTTATGTTATTCCGAGGCCAGAACAGGCCTAAATGCTGTCTCAGGCGATGAAAAACTTTGCTATCCCTGCCCCTTCTCACTTAAAAATGTCTGAAAACATTACAATAATTAATGCCATTGGTGTCATAATTTTTCAAACAGCTTTATTTTTATGGTGGCATAACATGCATAGATAACTGCCAGTTAACCCTTTAGCACCAAACTACTTCTAAAGACATCATATACAGTGTTTTGAAGTTTGGAGCAATTTTGTTCACTTCTATAGGATAAACTGCTGTGGCTTGCTAAGCAGCATGACCCTTGAAGGTCAAGGTTTCTTTATGGAGCCAGAATGTACCCCCTCCACCTCCTAAGAAATCGCCATAACAAACACTGGCCAGCGAAAACACCAACACAACTGTGCTGCCATCTGTATTCTTCTTGCAGCCAAAGAAAGGGCACAGTGTATAAGTGCACCAGATGTGATGTGGGCCTGTGCATGGTGCCTCGTTTCGCGGAATATCACACAAAAGTAAATTTGTAATATATCACCCTCTTTGTGAATACTGTGTGTCATGATAAAACAGTGATCCAAGGTGTCACACACCATATGCAGCAACCAGAATTACTTGAGTAATGAACTATTTACACCACATTTTGTATAATGCATGCGATTGACAGGCCTAAATTTATTATAAAAACAGGTGAACATTTTTTCCCGGATTAACCAATTCATAAGCAGAGTGTAAAATTTTATTTCATTAAATTTGAAGGTAAGGTCTATGAGATATGCTTTTTTTTTTCCGAAGAGTAAGCAATAAAATTTAAAAGTCCCAGCTAAAAATCTCGGTGGGCAGCATTGCTTGGAGGGGTTTAATTCCAGCGTTAAAGGGTTAATGGTCAGTATATGAAGAAAGGAGCAGTAGAAAATCATTTTCATTTACCAGACCCTTCTCCCACAAAAAAGGAGGGTTTGTAAAATGACTTGCTGCTAGTTACTTGGAAGTTATGAACCACCCTCTCTACAGTCTCAATCTCATGCTTAGTGATTTCCATCTCTTTAGGCCATGTAAGAAGCACCTGGCTGGCAAGTACTTCACAACAGATATCAACATGAAGCAAGCTGTTACTGCCCAATTACAAACCCTTGACATGTATTTATTCTATGCAAGGATACAAGTCTTGGTGCCATAGAGGGACAAGTGTGTAAACACCAGTGGTGACTATGTGGAGGTCTGATATGTACCATCTGCTGCCTGTGTGCCACATGGGCCTTTAAATTTTTAATTGATTAAGTTTTGGATATTGAATGTTAACCCTCCACTTCAGGGTACAGTGAAACAGCTTCAAGATATGACAGGATGGAGGGGAGAGCAGGTCCTTTACTTTGGAGATCATCCCTACAGTGATCTGGCAGATGTCACCCTGGAACATGGTTGGCGGACTGGAGCTATCATTCATGAACTCAAAGTGAGTTGTAATACATGCTCTATTGTTTTCTCAACCTTATTAATAGCACATACTTAGGAGATGGAAGAGAAAAGAGTTTTGGGAGACTTACATATAGTTAAATTTTCTGGAAAAACTCACTAACCTAATGAGACAGTTTTACATTTCTGTGAAATAAAGATGCTTTAATAACAGAACTTTTTTTTAACCTGCTTTCATCCCTAAAATTTAAAAAAAAAGGAGGGTTTTGAGACAGCTAGGTTGTGAAAGTGTATGGTGTTTGCATATGCACTTGTGCATGTGTGTGACCTGTTTCAGTTTTTGAAACAGTTGATCAGTTTGTATAAAACTTGGTATGAACATCATGCCACTGGAGCTGCCTGAATGCTGTATGTTTGCGTATGTGTTACTGTTAAGTAGGCCTGATGCTGCTGGTTTATTCCTGCTTGTTACTTCACACTGTTTTTTCACACGTATTTTTTCCCCCTCATTATCTCTTTGATTGTTAGATAGTGTTTATGGTGTTCATTCACCATTCATTTTTCCTCACTTCTAATTAAAATTCACATGTAACTCTTCTTTACTATTTGATTTAATGTGCATTAATTTGTATTTATATTTTTCATTTGTAAAATACTTACTTCCAACTAATTTTACTGTATGAGAAGTTACCACCTCAAAGAATAATATATGTATGTCATTTGCAATTAATATTGTAGAAATGCACCTACAATAATCATGTGCTTGGTAGCCCCACATTCTGATAAATGGACGTTTATAAACAGTCCACTTCAGGCAACATTCATTCTTGCTGATCCATTTTTAAATAGCATGAGATTGACACACTGAATAATGAAGAGTTCAAGATGAACTGCAACTGGCTGCAGATGTTAACACAGCTCATAGAGGACTTTCAGGATTGTGATTCAGCTGAGGAGAAAGAAGTATTGTCAAAATGGATGGCAGAACGAGATGATCTTCGGTAAATGCTACTTATTATATTAACCTTTTGACACCTAATGTCAACTATAGTGGTCGTACCGCACCGCTAACCTCTAAAGTTGCATTTTATATTTTTTTCAACAAATATAGGTACTGAATATTTTAAACATGATATATATACTCTTGGTTTTTTTCTCTTCAAAATGCAGTTTGTTTCATAATTCTAACGTATTTGCTTCCTCTATTATTCACATTTTATATACCGGATGTGCTAAAATTAAAAAAATAATTCCGGCGCCAAAAGGTTGATGTAATGACTTGTTTCTCAGATTTACATTCAAACAATACTTACATGTATTTACAATGTATAGAAGTGCTGCAGCTCTGAATTTTACTGTTACAAACTGTTTTTGTAGATACTGTATTGTCTCTCTTTCTCTCTCTCTGTGCATGCGTGCGCGCGCGCGTTTTTTTGGGGGGGGGGGTTTGGGGGTGTGTTTTGTGTTTTTTGATCAGGATAGCTCTTCCTTGGATTGATGAGCCTTCAGGTTCCTTGAACATACCAGAACAACTGTAAATTTCATGGGATGTAGTGAGATGCCGTCGATCAAGTTCAAGAACTTTTTGGAGAATTATCTTCCAGTGTTTAAATCCCTGCTCACTAAGCCATGTAGTGATGTATCTCATGCAGCTAGTGACACGAAATGCCTATATGTAGTAACATACTGATTTTATGACTGTTCCAAGGAAGACAGCCCTGGTACTTGCCTACCTTAGGTACACTGCACCACTTGCCACCGATAGGGAGGTAATGTGTAGTGACCTATAGGGATGTGCAGCTGGGAGTGAGGTATATCGTCTCAGAAGCATGAAAATACAGGGAGATTTTTACTGTCATTTTCATTCTTAATAACATATTTAAAAATAATAATTTCTGATCATTATTATTGCCAATCACCATTCTCATTGTCATTGCACATATTGTTATGATTTCTAATGCTTCATTATTAAATGGAATTTGATAACATGTTATTTTAATCAGTAATTAGAAAAAGAAGACACTGAGACTGAAAGAAAAACGCTGCACATCCAAGTTTTCCTATTAGAAGAGGCACAAACATTTTCATGCTTATCAGTTTTTCATGTCTAAAACCCATTTTGTTTTTTGTTTTCAGGCAAAAGATCAAGTGTGTTTTCAATCAACAGTTTGGTAGTGTCTTCCGGACTTACCACAACCCTACATATTTCTCTAGGCGACTTTTTCGGTTTGCGGATATCTACATGTCATCTCTTACTAACCTTCTGAACTATTCAGTTAATCATACTTTCTATCCTCGACGAGGTGTAATGCCTCATGAGTATACTTCCTATTTTGTATGAACTTTGAATGTTATAAGGAAAAAATGAGATTTGTTAAGACATCTGCATACCTTTTTTTGTGTGCATGTTATCAAACCACAATTATGATCTTGAAACTTTTTTTATAGTGTGGAGTATGCATACTGATATCATTACAGATACTCATTAAAAGGCAAAGTGCACACAGAATAAACTTTCTTACAAACATTTTGTTGTTTTGCCTCCAGTCTTGAACAGGACAATAATATTAAATCCTTTTATGTTAGTTAGGAGGTTAGGAGAATAGGGAAGCTATTATATATATGCAGCAGCTCAGTTTGGAAATTATTACATTTACATGCTTTTTGTTGCACTCCTAGAGAACATAATAGTCTGCAATATAATTCTAGTTATTAGGCTTTCATGACTGATGTTCAGTGTGTGATATTGTATGTTGAAATCAGGAGACTTGGAGGACCAGAGGTTTCCTGATGTGTAGGTGAACATTACAGTTGGCTTCTTCAGGTTGCACAAAGGAGATGTTTTATATATATATTTATATATATATATATCAGTGCATGTGGTGTGGAGGGTAATGATATCACTGGTTGGAGGATTGTGTTGCTTAACAACAGTGAAATGTCCCCATGAATATCAAAACACGTGATGAAAAGTTAGGAACATGGGAAAACAGGAAAAGAGGTGACAAAGTTCTTGCAGAAATACAGGATCTTCGGATGACCTGCACAGGAGGCATTTGCCCATTGTTCAGAGGAGGTGGGTGAATGTAGGGTGTGGGGGGGGGGGAGAGGAGGCTGGCTGGCAGGCTGCAGATTTTCTGTTGCTGCGGAAAACTTTCTTTGCCTCTCTTCGCTGACATTGGGGATGCTCCCCTATTGCTTAACACTGCAGTCTTTTCCAGTCCAATCAGGCCTCAACCTCTCACACCTTACCCACTGCCAGGCATATTTAAGGTCCCCTTTCTACCTTCTTGTAGTTACAAGGTTTCTGTGTCATACATAGCCTAGCATTGCAGTGTGTACACTGCACAGGCAAAATGGGCCAAGATATATCAGCTTGTTTGTGCTAAGCTTTAGCCTTTGGTTGTTTGGTTGACCTCTTGCTGAAAATGGCAACTGAAATGTTTGTTGAGACATCAGGAAACCTTCATCCTCTGTAGCCTAATCCCAAATGCCAATTCCATTAATGCATGAACATGGTGAATCCATGCTACTATAAGTTATGTTACATATTGTTTTGTTTATGCTTCATTATTTTTTTTAGTAATTTTGATTATATCAGAGAGAGATTGTTGTGATAAATGTTGAGAATTATTTATGGAATAAGACCTCTAATTATTTTATTGTAAGGATGCATGTGCCAAGTGTATGAACTTCGCAGGTATAAATGTGGTCTCTGAACTTTTTGTGGTGTACGCACATAAGCAAAACTGTATTCTGCATTGTTACCGCATATGCTTTCTGTTTTCTGAAAATCAGAATTTGTATGATTTATTCAAGGAGTTCATAAGCAAAATCGTTACTGCTTAATGATTGTTAGTTAGCAAAACTTGACTATTCTCAGTTAATGCACTATCACACACCTGTCCTCTAAAACTTGAGACTTGGCATATAAGCATTGATGCTGACAAGCCTTTAAATCCACAACACTTGTGACTTGATATTTTGTAAAAATTTGAATTAAGGCCTATTCCTTATGACAGTGAAGGTCATATTCTGTGTCAGTACCAACCAACATACGCACATTGCACATGAATGCACGCATGCGCACACACACACACACAGATTTTCTGTATATATATTACGCTCAAAGATCAAAAACGCTCATTGAGCAGAAAAAATGACAACGCGTTGTGGCATTATAGAAACAGCTACAACATGAAATTTCGTGTTATGGCTGTTTTTAAACAACTGCAACACGTTGGCATGTGAAGATATGCCATGATGCGAAAGTCGTGTCGTGGCTATTAAAGGAAATGACCACAAGTGGAAGTGGAAGTTGGGGAAGTTACAGTGAAGACAGTGAGGGTTTTGGACTGAAAGTCACTTGCAACCTCTGCGAAAGGAAAAATCAAATCATCATTGAGCGAGAAGGTGCAAAATCTGGTCAGGAACAACAGGCTCAAAAAATGGTATCTCTCCAACTCAAGACCTCCAGCAGTTGATATTGGGACAAACATTGTGGTCAGGGTGCCTGACCTTGATCGAGAATGTCTAGCCCCCAGAAATGTCCTAGCAGTCGTTGTTGATGTCAGCTCTTCTGGGCTTTATCTGTTGGGCACAAAGGAAGGCCTACTTGAGCGGCTGTATGCTTGCAATGAATTCAAAACTGCTGACAGCAACTTCATCGAGGCACATGATGTGCCCTCAGGGTCACTATCTCTTCGGTCAGCCTCAACGATAACGTCTGGAAGTAAGCAGGGATTTGTAAGCTGCAATTGTAAGAGGTGCTGCATCAATAAAAAGTGCAAATGTCTTTTGAAAAATATGAAGTGTAATTCTAAGTGTCATTCTAACAGCTCCTGTAAAAATAAATGAGCTTTGCCAGTGTTCTTCATTAGGCCTACATTACATGTATTTTTATCAATAAATTACTAAACTTATAAGCAGTTAAAAGACATTTCACATTGTGGCATGTTTCCCTCATGCCACAGTGCATTGTGGTTGTTTAACAACAGCCACAACACGCAATTTTGCATTGTAGCTCTTTCTGTAATGCCACAACGCATTGTCATTTTTTCCACTCAAGGAGCGTTTTCGATCTTTGAGCGTAACATGTATAAATACATTATGTGTTGTCAGAGAATTACTTTTGTCTTTGGGAGGGAATTATTGTGAGGATTATAATTTAGATTTTTGAATAATCCATAATAAACCTATATATTTTAGTACTGTTTATTGTAGTACAAATTATCTTATTTATTTTTATCATTTTTACTAACTGTTTGTTTTCCAGATCTGGTTCATTCTAGTTGGCAGTTAGAGTCACTTTGTATTCATAAGTTCCAAAAGAGCCATAGTTCCCTTCACTTTTAAATGTCTGGGACATCATAGTTGTCTGCACACCATGAAAGCATATGGGGAATTGGAGGTGTAGCTCCACTCATTCTTAGCCTCAGTAGTTGTCAGAGGTGAGTGGTAAGCTTCTTGCCTCAACTGCCCCAGTACCCACTGATTAGGAGCCTGGGTGGGCCCCATAAGCCAGAGAAGAGAAAAATCTCTTGCCTCTTTTGGTAATGAAACCATGATTCCTTAGTTCTGGTGCATCACAATCTTTCCAGTTAAATGGTGTTAGAGTAGTAGTCTGCTTCTCTTTGACAGACATTTTTAACATCAATGTTAAATTGTGGATTTTTGTAATAAAATCTACCAGACTGTCCAGTATGACACATGGGCTACTATCACTAATCAGAAACTAAAATTATATAATAATGAAAAATATTTACCTTTAAAAATTACAGTTTCTAAAGATACAGTAAACTACTACCAAGTTTCTGTTTGTCAAATAGTACCAGTTGCTGAGAATTTTGTGGCCAGGAGGCAATGCTTTTCAGTGTTACATCTTGTTTCTTATGTTGGTACTTCGATTAATTTGAAAAATAAGATTTTTAGATGCATTCGCAAAATTGCAAAAAAGCAACTGTTCACTTCAGCATGTCTGTGTGTCTGCCATATGGAACTGTTTGTCTCACACTGGAGAGATTTTCTTTAAATTTTATATTTGAGGATTTTTAAAAAATCTATCAAGAAAATACAAGTTTCACTAAAATCTGACAAGAATAACGGGACTTTACATGAAAACGTACATTAGTTTATGACAGTATCTCGCTGCATTCTTCGCATAGTGAGAGGTGTTCCAGACAAAAGTATTAGAGGCAATCAAAACTTACAGTTCATGTTCAATAAATGTTGTCCGTGATAATTTGGAAAAATGTGGTACAGCTAGGCAGGCCAAAGATTACATTACAATAACAGTGCAGAAAAGATGTCATTTGCATGCCAAGTAACTAAAGGAAGAATACAGACACACACTCATAATGTTTAATACTCACTGGTTTTCCACAGCCACAGTGGTTACATGAATGCACCTTAATGTTACCTTTTATGTACATTGCCTGGCCTGTGTCAAACATAAATACTATTGGTATCACTTCACTTGCACCTCTTAGGGTTTTGAACAATAGAGGTTGCTTATAATTATATAACTGTGTTATGTGTTAAATGTCTAAAGATGGAAGAAAAGCGTGTAAGTTGTAGCATCATGTAAAATTATGAGAAGCTGAACATAAAGTATGTCTTACTTATAAAAGAATGGAATGTCTATTCGTCAGTATTTTCATGTATACTGCAGCTTAAAGTGTGGAAAATAATGGAGATTTGTTGGCATTTGTACTATGTAACATAAAATAAAGTGCATTATGGTAGATCTTGCCCATCAGCAGCACACTCTATGAACAAGTCTTGATGAAATTACATATCAACTAGTGTTTGTAAATGGAAGCTAAATAATATTGTCTGGAATTCCTTCAGCTAATTATAGGTGTAATTTTAACTTGTGACATTAATGAACGTCAAATTAAGTGAATATCATGATTTAAAAAAAGCTGTAGGCATTAATGTTGTAAATGTCATATGTATTTTTGAATTACAATGAATTGTTTGAGAAATTTTTCAAAACATTACGTGCACACCTTGGTCACCATGGAAGTACCATAGTTACAGATATAAAATAAAAAATTTTGTAGCACGCTGGTTTTTCTTTGAATTTCAGTTGTAATTTTTAGGCATACTTAGTAATTACGTTGTGCAAAATACGACCAACAAGTGTATATACACATATATAAATTAATTTTGTTATAAACAGCTGTGTCTAATACAGTAAATTTGCATGTCTGTATACAAACTGGTTGGTTATATTTCATGTAATGAACATCAGTGCATGGTCATGAATCATTTAAAATTAGTTAACACAGTTTTTGGAGCCCGGATAGCATAGTCAGTATAGCGACTTGTTATGGGCTGGACGGTCCAGGGTTTGAATCCCGGGAGGAGTGAAATTTTCTGCACCTGTCCCAACTGGCTCTGAGGCCCCCCCAGCCTCCTATACAATGGGTTCTGGGTCTTTCCCAGGAGTAAGCAACCAGGGTGGTGCGTTGACCACCCACAACCGTCTAGCACCGAGGTTAAAGAAAGAGTAGAGCTATACCTCGACTCCCCCTCTGGGCCTTCGTGGCCTGTTCTAGAGTGAACTTTTAAACACAGTTTTCACTGTCCCCCCACTCACATACAGATGCTTGTATTGGATGCTTTCCACCTGCATTCTCTTTCCTTTTCAGTCTCTTAAACCAATGAGGCTTTTAGGTTTCTTGCCAGTAACATTATTATTCAAATGAACTAAATGTAAGTGCCTTGAACAGGTGTCAGCTCTTTTAATGCAGTAAGTGAATATGTCCAACCTTCATGTTATTACAGTGAAGTGCGACAGACATTTACCCTACAGCTTCAGGAATATATATATATAATCTGTTTTTGCAGTAAATAACATTGTAGACTTATTTGGAAACTATTACATACCACTTACAAAATGCTGTTTTCACCTTTTCTCCATTTTTTTGTTCCATTGTTTTTTTCTACCCAACAGATACTTGAGAATATTTCTATTAGATGTGGAAAATATAGCTACTGAAAATGTTGTAACCACATATACCAAAAAATTAATCTTCATTTGTCAGTGGAGAACTGATGGCTGTTTGTGAATCAGTCTGAAATTTAGTTACCCAGTAAAATGTTAAAATTATGATAACAGTATTTCACAGATATGTACACTTCATAGTAATTTTAATGAGCTGATCACATATTAAGTGTATGCACCTTAACATACTATGTCAAGTAGTACAATTTGTGTGTCCTTTATAAAGGTATATAATCCCTTATGCTGGAACATGAAGTAATGCAGTATGTATTCTAACTCTGCAGCACAGGATCATTTTCATTATACATTTTCACCTGGAGCAGGAGAACTCTAATTCTATAGTCAAACACTGATAGTGATAAGTAGTCAGTAGTTAAATTGATAGTATTTAGCTGTATCTACACATTATTATTAAGTTCTGTTATATGGGTAAAAGGATCAGACATGTGAACCAGACTTTACAATAAGTATGAAGAATACATCACTTTCAAGGAGACATAAAATTGGTTATCACAGAGTGTGTTGCCCTGCACTGAAGATTTAAATTTGGTGATAGAAGTAAGATACTGATTTGTATTGTATACTTGATCATCCATATTTAATTTTAATTTATTTGTTATATTTACAGGCATACATTTTTTTAATTTTGTTATAAGATTGTTTTACCTGGTGTCAGTAAATGGAACTTGCATTTTTTGTCAAACTTATGTTTTCTGTGGAATTTGTCTCTCATATTGTATGAACACGAGGAAATTCAAAATACAAGTTCCGAATAAGAAGATAATGAAACATACAAGTACACCATGTTGATCTAAGTTGTTTTAATTATGTAGTGATTGATACTCATTTAAATTCATGATATATAGTTGTATAAATTTGTTGAAATTTTTCCCTTACTCCTCTTGGCTAACAGTCTCTTACATTACTAGTATTCTTGTAATGATGAATAGCTGGCTGGAATATGGTTGTTTTCTTTGTTTAGTGTAAAAACAAGTCTGACTGCAGTATTTATTATGAAATACATATTATTAAGATCTGTTCTTATTGTTGGGATGAATATCTACATTAGTGTTCTATATGACCATGTAATCTACCTACTTGTCTGTGGTGAAGATCTACACCATAACTTAGGCGTGTTTTCCTTTTCTTACATTCACTGTGGTTTACAATTGGAGCTGAAGGAATGGTCAGTCATGCAGAAAAATCTATGAATCTAGCCAGTTTTGAACCAAAGATCTCTGGCACAGAATTCTTACCCCTGAACTACTAGTTCCCATAGATAAAGATATTCTATCTAGTATGAAAAGAATAAATTCTACAAAAGTATCTTGTGTTGTTACAGTCCATTTGAACCAACACAATGGGCTATCATGTCATCTCTGTGAATGATACAAAATTAGTTGTCATCTTATTCATTCAGTTCCAACTAAATGCACTTACAGTTAATTAATGAATATTGTGCTTATTGCAAGAGATATAGATAATATTATGATAGTTTGTTTTAATCTGATATGAATTTAGTAGTTAATCACAAAATTTCACTTGTTAAGCACTCTACAGGGTGTTTCACGACTTTAGGGCATAACTGCAGGAGGTGATTTCCTAGGTCTTTGTGATCAAAAAAGTTCATATAAACATGTGTCCGATTTTGGACGGTTACGGAGTTATGACCTTTTTT
>Ga0123354_10003831_pt1 | contig 20995 bp, 17 predicted proteins | sample TergutLab28metaG_2_FD_97872 | JGI IMG/M metagenome (GOLD analysis project Ga0123354, IMG submission 97872) | Labiotermes labralis P4 segment gut microbial communities from Petit-Saut dam, French Guiana - Lab288 P4 | ecosystem: Host-associated > Arthropoda: Insects > Digestive system > Gut ... | reverse complement strand
TGTCCGAAACATGTAGAGTTTTATTCCAAAAATAAATTTGAGAAATTAGTGCATTTAATTGGTCTTATTATAAGAATTTATCACGATGCACGGTCACATGAACGTCAAATTTGTCGTTTCGTGTTTTTAAATTAGGTCACAGAACTCATTGCACAGGTAGTATAGCCGTGTCTTCCTCATCGCTGCCTTTCCCCGTGATATGTGATTTGACTGTGTTTTAGCGAAAACATGACGCTCAGACTTGCCTCAGCGAAGGGAAAGCCATCCTGAGAGGGGCGGTTGCGCCTGACAACAAACAGAAAAGAGTACATTCTGATCTGTACTTTCCTGTGACCGTGCATCGTGATAAATTCTTACAATAAAATCAATAGTTGGTTTTATTATAAGAACTTGAAAGGTTTTCACCTAATTCCATTGCAGCTAATTCTGGCACGCCTCCGCATGTGATCTGCGAACACCGTTTACATACCGGATGTTCCGCATAATGTGTGCCAAGCTTCAGAATGTTATTAGATGAGTCATTTAGAAAAAAATACTATATCAACATATGACGAATCATCTAAAGTTACATCGCTATGAACATTTGGATATTTCACGTTACTGTACAGTGTCAATTCACATGAACAACCTTCACGTTTACTCCCTAGTATCTCGTACTCCTTTCGGCCCACAGGCCTGGCCTGTCAGGTCACCAGATCTCGCGTCTCTTGAGTACGTAAAGGACATGGTATACTGGCACAAATCGCAGACAAGGGAATGCTTGCAGCGAATCATGAAGCCAGCTGACCGCATAGAGGGAAATAATAAAATTATCGGACAGGCAACAAATTTTCTTTACGACGCTTTTCACACAGAACTGCAGAGATCATTTTCGATAGTTATTCATGTAACAAAACTGAAAATGGACGTTCTATGACATCGTTTAATAAAAAATTACTTTTTATTCCATATTTCAAAACAACTGCGTAAGCTACTTGAAAACGTAACTAAAAATTAATGTTTCATTCGGTGGTATTACCTAAAACAATTTTCTTTTGAAGTTGTACATACAGTAGGACATGGCAAACTTGCTGCCTTTGTTTGTGGTATTATCTGATATGTAGCTCTCTTTTTTTTACAGTATGAAATAACATAATTATGTGGGATAAAATTTACCCACAATGACATGCTCGTAGCGGCGTAATGGCTGATAATCGGGCACATGTCAGTACAGTATTTTTACTCAAAACGACTCATATAATTGCATCTTGCAGTTGGGCCCACCTTACGGGGACAATTCTCACTGAAGATTCAGAATTTTCTTACAGCACCATATTACCAATTTACAATTCTGCTGGACATGAATACTCGATCATTCCATTTTAAATTTATACGTGGTTATGCCATGAAAATGTCAGTATGTCACGAAAACCAGCAAGCAAGGGGAACTGCACTAATGGTATCAAATACGTGAAACTCCATTAAGTCTTGATTCAACACTACCACGACATAAGTGCAAACGTTCGTATTGTCGCCATATTGTTACCCCTTAACATTAACAAATCTGTTTCACTCACATTATATCTACTGGAGATCCAGTATTCCAACAAAGGAGCAAATTCCATGATAATTTCACAGTAAGTGACGTCGAAAGTTAGGTGCAAGGTGACACACTTGCACCAACTTGGAATTTTGACACTTAATTATTTATTAAGGCAAACAAAATCATACAATAAGGAAACTAAAATCCGTGCAGTTCATAGTTTTAATCGAAGGATTAATTAAGGATTTTAATTAAACAACTATATTACTATCTTGTCCAAATTCATTATTAACAATTTGCTCACTTTACATATTGTTGATGTGTACCGTCTTGCAAAAAATTCCCACCGGCGCTATTTTTCCTAGGACATCCGAAAGAAGAATTTCAGAGGAGCTTCCAATGATGACAGAGCCGCTAGTAGCGACATCTGAAATTTCACGCTGAGACACGACCGGCAAACTAGACCATCTTTGCATACGATACCCTTTAGTGAATCTTGGATACCACATCGCATTTACTACTGCTAACATGTCGCCTGCTACATTACGTACCAATCAGTCAAACCATACCGTAACCATATATACTATCAACAACTTTAGGATCTATGCAGACAGTATACACGTATGACAGTGTCGTTGGCACTGGAAAACCTTCCGATTCGTGACGTTGATACTGATGGCGAGCAAATATATGGGAAAACAATTTGGGGCCTCAAAAGGGAAATATTTATAAGCATAATTCTATAAAATTTGGTCAAATGATGAACACGATACTTCGGAATACAGAGACTAAACGAGAATGAAAATTTAAAAAGAATCTTACGTAGTGCAACTGAAGGTACAATGTGAGTGCCTACAGGCCTAGCAGCAAGTAATAAGTTCCGACATACGTGGGGAATATTTCAAACTTCCGTTAGGTACTTTTAAGACATCGACTGCGAATACCAACAACATTAGCAATACGATGGGGCGCTAGTTAGGCCAAAACTACTCTTCTAAACGCCTAAATCTTTCTGATATTCCGAGTGTCAGCGGTTCTCAGGTATAAATTAAATTCATTTAAAGGACATCATCACGTCCAAGGTTGCACTGTCATGCAGCACGAGTGAGATATTCACTTCCGTTAAGGACATGGACAGCCTAGTGTACCCTAATTACGAATATGGACTGAGAAGACAAAAACAAGTGTTACTGTTCGCATGCTAAGAAGAAACATAACATAGCCGCTATTTATTGTAAACAGCGAGGTAAAGTAAGCAGTTAAAAACACTGCACAATACATGATTATCGTAAAACACAATACTGTATAGTGTAGGTAGAAAGGTGTGGCACGATCATCGCCACCAGACGGCACAGAGAGAGACAATAGATTCCACAGAGAGACTCGGATTGTGTGGAAAGCTCACCTAATACAAATACCTCCATGGCAGCTCAGAACATGAAAAACATTTCGACACTCACAGCAGTACCACAACTAGCACGTAGCCATGGAAACAAGGTGTGAAGACAAGGTGGCTAAGAAACGTGTCCAGTGGCTGGCTTTGGCACTGGCGGTGGTGATCTGCACGCCTGGCTCCATGTTTCCACTTATTTTACTTATGGTTGGTCAATTTGACGACTCTGTCAGGAGCTCAGAAAATACAAAATTGGACGGAAGGATGGACAAGAAAATAACGAATTGGAAAGGATATGGAATGAAGCATTAGTGTCTAGTTTGAATGGTGGGACTGAAGAAAACTATGGCAATTTAAGGCACAACAGCCGTCGTGTGATATTATTGTCGATTCGCATTTCATAAAATCCATTGAAATTACTTGACAGAAACTAACCTGCGTTGCCGAACAATGCGGGTCACAGGACTGCATCACATGTGCAGTGGACCTTACTGGTTGACGTGCGCAGAACGCAGATACGAAAGGGTGTCATTCATTATAGGATGTAAAGACGAGGTACGTTACACGAATCAGCGAGCTGCATGCAGCAATTAATGTACTTTTATTCACACAAATTATGAATGTATCGCCACTGCAACATATATTCACTCCCAGTACATTCGAAAACACTTTCTAACATGTTGTTGGCATTAACTTCCAAATGACACATAAGTAATTGAACATACACCAGTCTTCGTCTTGATTCTTCAGCCAATTTATGAAACCAACCTTTATACTTAATTAGGATCTTAAAGCTCTAAACTAGCTGTTCCACACCGAGTAAAGGCAATTTCACACTCGGTAAGTGCTTACAATAATCTTTCAGAATCTGCGTCAGCTTGACGGCGATAAAGTAGGCCAAGTGTAAGACGCTCGCTCTGTACTCTCGGATGTGCCTCAGAATGCAAATTATTCATATCCCTTACGTGATTTGACTTAATAAAAAGACGGTATAATTAATTCGTAATAAAAATACGGTATAATTTATTCGTAACAGACTCATAAAAATGGGAAGGTTTTTCTCTGAGAAGTCCGTAACGCGTCAGTTAGGTCTCACGTTGGGAAGAATGATGACAGTTATGATAATGCTGGTGACAGGACCGTTAATTACGATGATACTTGCTTCAAGCCTAACCAGTCGCTCTTGAGAAGCTGTAAGTTGCTCAGCAAGTCAAGAAACTTCGCACATTGGACGCAACCCGAAGGCTCGTTTCACTGTCCACTACAGCCCGCCACAGGTGTCTGTTCTGAGCCAAACGAATTCAATCCACACCGTCCTACGATATTGCTTTAGGACTAACTGATAAAACAAGTGCAGACTTATGACGGCAGCACATAAAACACTTATATTAGAAACATGATAGAAAGTTATTTGTACACATATTTAAAGTAAAGGAAAAGATAAAAGACTGCATTAAATTAGTTTCAATTACACTGAATTTAAGATGTGAAAAATACTTTTAAGTAGAATTTTACTAGGCTTTCGTCATTTCTCGCAACTGTACCAAAATTTAGAGCTTTTCAAAACTCGGTATGGAAGAAATTACAAAACTGTCACATCTTAATGGTTAAGAAAATACGAACGCACCTAACAGGCTATCTTTTCGTGTTATTACTCAGTCGCTCCGCTGAGTACCGAAATGGTAGGATATTCCCGCTTCATCCGTTACAGGTCACAGTATCTTCCGTAACGGAGCTGTTATTTGTGAAAAAACCTCAGAACACGACATAGAGGGGTAAAGACTCTTCGAAATCACCAACATTCTTGCAACGGATATTCAGATTCTACAATCCAATCTAGGGCGGAGGGGGCTGATAGCGTTGTGAGTCTCTACCGCCTGGACGGTTAGGGGTTCGAGCCTCGGTTGGGGCAAGATTTTCTCTTCTCCACACCCGTCAAGACTGGTCCTGGGGTCCACCCATCCTCCTGCGCAATAGGTAACGTGCTTCTCGACGTAAAGCGTCCGGGACTTGGCGCTAAGTAACCCTTTCCCTGTCCAGTGCCAAGGCCAGAGCATGTGTAAAGCTATACATCAACGCACTCTCTATACGTGCATGAGATATTACGGGGATACAAAGCATCTTCCAAATAACTGTTTTCAAAGCTTTATTATTGAGTTACTAAGGGAAGTTTTAAGATCAGTAAGTCAACAAAGGAAAAAATACTACAATAGAGGCTACGCACTCGGATTATTCAGGATCTACTTTAGTTAGGAGGTATTTCCTCGTCCAAATTTGGACTGAAGTCATATTTAAGTTGCACTTTACATGAAGTTCGGCAATTTATTTCATGCCACTTAGGCTATAGAAGCATCGAGTGAGAGATGATGAGGTAATTATGAGCGGTAACTTGGAAATTATGTGGTAGAAGGCTGTTCTGACCACTCGTAGGCATTCGTCTGTTTTACAAGAGAGGCTGAGATAAAAAGCAGAAGCCTTAGATCCAGATAGTTTGTCTCTACGCCGAAAACGCATCTGGGTATCTCCAGAATACAAAGCAGCACGACCGCTACACTGCGGTGCTCGGAACTGTGTGTCATCTAATAGAGACAAGCAGTTTATTCGCAAACCTGGGGGACTTGGAATTCGCAAACGTACAATCCCATACCTTAGTGCTGCTTCATAAGGCGAAAATTGTATAATGTGGGAATAACAACAGAACCACAAACGAACAGAAAACTATGAGAATATATTAAGAATGGAGAAGTAAATAATATTACCGCAGAGAACGTGTGCAAGACCAGAATAAGTGCTACGGATATCAGTAAGAGAAGGAGAGAATCTTCTGGCTATCTGCCATGCTAACAAACAACCTGACCTGACTAGCTGCTGACACAGACAACAGATGGTGTGATCTGCGTGGAAACTGGCCAAATCATACCCTGCATGTCTTTCCTACCACCACCGCGCCTGCAGAACTGCTTGCTTCGCCTGCCATCCCCAGTTGCCAACAAATTTATAGGAAGGACCGTCCATAATCTACTAAAAGCATACAACAATATTTTTCTACAACCCTTCACCACTTCCAGCTCACAAGCAGAAAAAATCGTTAAAATCTCGTCAGAATTCGATTAAAATTCAATCAACAGTAATCGGAGGAGCAAAAAAATGACAACCACATACACACACACAGCGGTGAAGAGAAAATAACGGGAAACATGTCGTTCAGAGAATTAATAATTTTTAAAATACAAAAAAATATACGTTTGTATTTCGCCTTACTCCATTCTTGACATGGCTGTCTTTTAGCAAAGCGACGCACATGCAGGAAAATGCTTCGTTGATCATGTGAAAGGTTAGATACCGCGTGACGCAACGCACAACACACTCAGCACCTGTAGGCCTACTCAGACGCTTTCTCTGGTTCATATACTAAACAGTGATTATTTTTCAAAACCTCATTACAAGTCTGATCATTAAAAATTAGATGCCCTGTGCAAATGCTCGAGGCAAGTCCCAGCCTGCAGTTAATGTCTGGTATAGCTGTTGTCATGCCTTCCACTGATGCACAATCTTCCGTAAATTTTGCAATGAATATTCTTTATGTCAGTGAAAACAGGTGCCCACGTGTAACAAGCGACGACCGACGTTCAAACCGCTCAGTTATCAAGTGCGGTAAAACGGTCATATTGTCGGCCACGAAGCCCACATAAGCCCAGTTCACATTTGCTTACGTTCGGACGGAAGATAAATTCGCCCCTCTTTCATAAGAATCCCAGCAGCTAACAGAGCAATTTATTACAAATGAATTAATTACAGGCAGTTTCACGCAGAATTAAAAAAGACAGTTTTCCTGCCGCGATGATTTACATTTCAACAGATTCATTTCTGTTATTGTCATTTGTTTCTTTTTAATTTTATCTGCGAAAATCAGATTAAACGTAAAATTTTTCACACACAACCTCGAAGTTTCACACAACTCTCGTGTGTGTAGTTTTCCACACTTAGGCCAATGTTAATAAACAGTGTTTCGGCATACGTGTGACGCACCTGCGTAACAGACATTGTGAATATCTCTAATGGTGCAGCAGCCATTTGCATCAAAATAACAGTAAAGGAAAATCTCAGCAGGGTCTCCATGTTCTTATTGTACAACCTACAAAGCGACAATCTTAACAAAAGGAGAAGTCCTCTGTGAGGTTCATTGCCGCACACAATCACAGACGCCGCAAGTGAGTGACGCTCGAGACGCCCCCACTGTAATATTTCGCGTGCTATAGCAATGGTGTTGGTAATTATTTCCGAATATCGGGGAGGGGGGCACATAGTCGAAGGGGTTATTTGTGGCAGGGGGGTACAATAAAATGATAATAAGAGACACAGCGTTTGACAGAACTACAAGTGACGCTGAAGGACCAGCACTTAGAGCACTGGCAAAATAATTACTACTAAGTAACAAGAAGATCACGAGTCATGTACTGAAGAAGTTATGAATGGGCGTAAGGCATGGGGGGTGGGGGGAAATATAAGTGGGAATCCGTTTTTAACTCAAAGCTCGCAAAACTCAAGGGCGACTAGTGGTGGACATGGAACACGTTTTCACAGATAACGGCCCAGGGGCGCACCCAAAGGGGGGGAGGGGTCAGGGCTCTAGGCCCCCAAATCCCCAAAACTGAAATTTAGAAAAACACATATTTCGCAGATACGATGGCATCAAAGGTTTGACGTGATTTAAGATTCAGCCGCTATCAGCCACTGAAATCGGCTGACGGCTGGTACATGAAAATTTTGAAAAATAAATAAATAAGTAAATAATAATAAAAAATGAAGACAGGGCACTGTGAGAGAGTCATGGAATATACAGTTATATTTGTGTGTATACAAATGCGGTTGCAAACAGTGTTATGTTAACAGTTACACTTATAACATGAATTTTATAACAATTTCTAAAATCAAGAATAACTTACATATATAGCCTCAGGGTCAGCCCCCCCCCCCCCCAGTGAAAATTTCTGGGTGCGCACCTTAAAGGGCCAGGGTAGGACGCGCTGCTGTACACTGTTAACGGAAGCCCCGTACTCACTTATCAGAGGTACAGTTCATACTTTGACGTGTTATTGCAACTGTAAATCATTCCAAATTTAATTTTCCACTCATTTAATATTGACGGCTGAGACAAATTTTGATATTCTTTTTGAATTCAGTGTTAAAATCTATATTAGATGTAGCTAACTGTACAAATTAAACGGGGAACTAAAGATCAGCCAGTAACATGCGACAAGAGGCACTAAGGAGGAGTACAGGTATAGCTCTACTCATTCTTACCCTGCGCACTAGACTGGCGAGGGTGTCAAGGTTAGCCCCGGCCGCCTTGCCACCGGAAAAGAGCGCGGGTACCCATTGTAGAGGAGGCTGGGTGAGCCTCAGAACCCGTACCGACGGACATGAAATGAAAAACGCTTGCCCCCACCCGGGTCCGAACCCTAGAACGTCGAGTCCGTATCGACTCGCTATACCGACTACGCTAATCCGGCTCCTAAAAGCCAGAGGGAAAAAACCCTCCTTTTCATCACATCAAACAAGAGTTTTTTTAAAAGCACGGCTCTGACACTTTACAAAGCTACCAGAATTTTAAAACGCTGCAGACACGATATTAGCGATCACACAATGTCTGCCTTCACACGAATCATCTACATATAATGGATGTTTTTGAAAACTTCAAAGCGAAATTTGAAAGCTACCAATGAGGAACTGATTAATACATGGCGGCTGCTGAACCCCGGAATTATGAAAAATAAACTGTCACAGGAGGCCATAAATTAATTATGAAGCTTTCATGGCAATACTCAAAACATTTGAAGACCCTGGCACTACATTCAAAAAAATTCCTTTTTCACTAACACACTGCCCCTCTCTGACGATACTTAACACATTGTTTCATATATATATATATACAAACCAAATTTATGGATACTTATGAATGTTTACATTTGTCAAAGGACGCCTTGTGTGATGTAATTAATGTCCGTCTTGACCTACTAACACGGCACCATGTTGCTAGATTTTCTTAAAATTGGATATAAGAGAATCCCACTTAAACATTGTACGACAATTACGATTTTCAGCCAAACTGGTCCATATTCGTAATATTACACCATTTCACAAAAATTGGTTAAAATTCTGTAAGGAGAACATAAAGCATACGTTGTTGTGTAACTGTAAATCTAATCCATATTAGTTCGTACAATGCCCAGTTGTGCCGATCTCGGTGACCGCTCAATCGAAGGCATTGGTCTGCAGCCGCTCGCCTGCTGGGAATGCGGGTTCGAAACCCGCAGGAGGTATGGATGTCTGTCTTTTGTGAGTGTTGTGTGTTGTTAGGTAGAAGTCTCTGCGTCGGGCTGATCGCACGTCCAGAGGGGTCCGACCGCGTGTGGTCTGTCTAAATGTATGTGATCAAGAAGCTTCGATAATGAGGAGGACCTGGTCCACTAGGGGCTGTTGCGCCATGAAAAAAACATAATTACTATAAGATTATAAATAGAATTCCAAGTATCCCATAAACCCGCACGCATACTCCGGTTAAATTCGATAAATTACACCAATTTCAAATACACTATTCCTACTGCAATTGAACTTAATAGATCAAAAATTTTAGACAATTTTGTGTACTAAGTTACGAAGTCTATCCTTTCCAGTCTTGCTAGTTTACGGCAGCACTGAATTATTTTCAAGAACTAACCACCCAACCACCCACCCTCCCACCCACCCACCCACCAACCAACCAACCAACCAACCAACCAACCTCTTGGTAGCAGAAGGAAAAGTTTGAGCAATACAGCACCAAAATTTCTGCATGCGATATCTACCTTCCCACATCCAACAACCTCGCTCCCCCCCCCCCCCAAAAATCGCCTTGACCAGGGTTTGCTGCAGACAAAAATGTACTGATGAAAAGCCAATCGTACTTACACATCACATTACAATCAGAGAGACATGATTTTCCTGTAACTGTATTAAACATTAACCATGTCGAAAATATCACCGTGTTTTCAATATTAAAGACAGGCTATTTAAGAAACGTTATACCATTCTACTTGGAATCTGGGTGGTACTGGAAATACGCTAACCTGAACTACATTCTTCCGGCCCTGAGGATGCACTCACAACAAGAAATTTCATCTAAATCTGGTCAGAATCCCGTATAATAAACATATGCACGATGTCCATACTGTTTATGCGGAGTGTGGATAATTCAGACGCAAGTTCAGTCTCCTTTCGGTGCACATGCCAGGTATGTGCTGTCGTAACGAAACAAGTAGCAACAGGGTCAGTTGTTGCTGTACTCTGGAACACAGCAGAACCTCCCTGCACACCAAGACCGTCAATAATAACATTAATAAACTTCTCCCGAATGAAACCACGCAATAACGTCACATCAGACAAGACATGCTTCACGTGCGTCTGAGCGCTTTAACCATTCTACAGTCTGATTGGAGATCAAGCAGATGGAATTGGCGAACAACACAAGGTAGTGAAACCAGGGGCACGCCGGTTTGTGGCCGTTCGAAACCTGTACCACTTGCACTGGGCCAGTGGACAGTGACAGCAAAAACCGCAGTGAAGAAATGCATTGCTATGACATTCAGTTCTAGACCACATTCATTACATTTACTCTTCCAGCCATCCATCCTCCCCCCCCCATCCTCCTCCTCCTCCTCCTCCTCCCTTTAGAACTTCACAGATTAAGCCGTTTAGCAGGACTCCTGGAGCAGGAGATGGCCCATCGCAAATCATCTGCCTACACAGAATAACAAACATATGACACCGAACGGGACTTGAACCCAACATCCCAGGGTTCGAGCAGTCCGCAACAATTCCGTTCTCTCACTTCGTCGCGCAGGTGCCTTTGTACTTTACACGTGAAACACAGGGCGATGCAGCACACGTGACTGATTTATATACTGAAGAAAGGGCTACAATATTTAAATGGTAGTCGATGTACTGGCTTTCTCGGTAGAAGATTGTTTAAGCTTTTCTTCACTATGTCTGGGTGCATATGTGAAGTTCACGTCTCGCTGAACGGCCAGTTTCAATCATATTCTCACAGCACAGTCACAGTATCATTGTATCCTAAAATAATTTTCAAATGATGAACGTGTATCTTCTGTACACGGTAAGTAACAATACAATTCGCTTCAGCGTCACAAAGGGTAAGGCAGAACCGTTCTTATGTACAAAAAAATTAGAATCATGGAAAAGTCCTTCATCATTAAGTTCCCCACCTTCGTTGGAACCTAAAGCTTCTATGCCTGCCACTCGTCCCTCTTCTGAACGTTGTTTAATAACACCTAACTGGACCAAATTCCCATTTTATCCTTACGCCGAAGAGAAACTTATTACACATTGTTCGTAAGTTGAAAACTTATGAAAAGTGTAATACATTAATAAAGTGTGTTATTTAATAACACCTAACTCGACCAAATTCTCATTTTATCCTTACGCCGAAGAGAAACTTATTACACACTGTTCGTAAGTTGAAAACTTATGAAAAGCATAATACATTAATAAAGTGATGCAGCAGATTGTTTCTCATAGCATATTGCCAGCATTTGCCTTTCTGAATTTCATGACGAAAGAAATTCTAAAGAACAACTATACACGTCTTTCAATCATGAATGTTCTACACACACTTATTCAGGGACTCACACCACGAAATGAAGTATTTGTTAACTCCCACCACAGTTTCGGGCAGAAACCCCAAACGCCTGTCGCAGCGCAATCTCCTGCACCTTCTGGAAACACAGCAGTCATTGAATGAAGCCCGGCAGTTCCCTATTCTCGGAATACACAGTATAGCAGACCAAGTCTCAGGGGACACCGATTAGCTGCGTCTTCGTTCATAACCTTACCTGCCTTGCTAAGTTGGAATTCAGATCGCCATATTGTCTCAATGTACGTAATTCTTTTGTCCATTAATCTCAACTTTCGAACAAGTTGATCGATTATAACGAAACCTGGCATGAAAAATGTGCCACTCGAGAACACCTCAATTACATACGTTTTAGTTCCGTTCGCAAAATTGCGAAAAGTGACTATTAGCTTCGTCATGTCCGTCTGTCCGTCCGTCCGTCAGCCCGCATGGAACAAGTCAGATCCAATGGCCGAATTTTCATGAAATTTAATATTCAGGGACTTTTCGAAAATCTCTCGAGAAAATTCAACTTTCATTAAAATCTGACAAGAATAAACGGGTACCTTACATGAAGACGCATGAACATTTTTGATCATATCTCGCTCAGTTCTTCTTAGAATGGGAAATGTTTCAAACAAACGTTGAAGAGAAAATCAAAACGCATATTTTATGTTCAATAACCCTTTTTTTCTCGAAAATCGTGCCTTTTATGAGATATATGGAACAATATTGTAGAGCATGCCATAGACGACAACATGGAGCTCGGGCTTTGTATACTGGATAGGTTAGGCTACAAACATACACTCACGATATGTAATACTTATTGCTTTTCCACTGCAGCAATGGTTGCAAAAACAGTGCCCCCAAGTTACGCTACACGTACACTGCCTGTCTTAATTTCTTATAATAAGAAATAACAATATGGTGGACGCATGAACTTGGGTGGTGGAAGCGACATTAGTGGCCTTTCATCAGATGTGGAAATGAAAAGCGATAACAGAACAATGGGAAAACACGCAACTTCATTAAGATAATATATTCGTGGGATATAGAGCCATAATAAAGAGACCATGCCATAATTTTCTTTAGCTTTGGTTTTCATAGTAACAAATAATGAACAATAGGTGACAAAAACGTGGAATTAGGTATGGATATAGATCATAAACATACCAATTTATCAAAAGTATTCAACAGTCTGTGCAAGTTAACAATAACAAACGTGGCGACGATGAAAAGCACTAATATTACATGTAACACAAAATTTGTAATCACGCACTAAGATTAGCCTACGTGACATCCAAGGTAAGCGAAATTTGCACTTAAGCGATAAGTTCTTCATAAAAAAATAAAGCAAAAGGACAACAACAACAACAATAATAATAATAATACCAACAGCTAGGCAAACCTGCAAACACACGCAGTACGAAAGTAGGCTTCAGCTGCGCTTGGAACTCCTTGTTCCTTCACGAAATTCCATCACCAAACTCTATGGTATAATACATGCCAATTTGTTAACTGAAATCATTACAGCATTCCATTGCTGAAACAAAGGTGTAACTACAATGAATACCTGAAGCTGAACAATACAAACTGCAGCGTATTTACGTGGTGGTTCAGTCTGAGAGCGTCTGCCGTGGCAATGTTGGTACGTGTGGCGACTATATTGCGCAATATATCACTTCTAAGGTGGGGTGAGTGTCCATAGGGTGCAATCCAGCGACAGGCTGGGTAATTAGTGCCTAAATGTCTCACAACATGCAAATGCTCTCATCTGGTTTTTTTCTCTATAACTTACACGAACGAACACCAGAACCACACATAAAAAAGAAGACCGCCGTATGTACTGTGTCCGAAAAATTGTCAGTCTTCAGCTGGCGGACGGCATGCCAGCGTGTTGAACTGTATTCAGAGTTTTAATACTGTCGGCATACCAGGACAAACACAGAAAGATAGTATTATATGGGCTTTAGTGAAATAAATTATGCGCACGTAAATGGGACTCAATTAGACCAGGACTGCGAATAATGTCAGAACTGGGTATTAGAGATTCTGAACCAACAGTTTCGAAACCAGCAAGTTAATTAGCTAGTTAATAAGCTTAATACGCTTAAGCTGGTCAACGTTACGTCATAAAGGTTTACGCCTGCAGGAAGTGAAAGCAAACTCAAATTGCCTTCTGGGCTATAACGCCGTACAGACTTGCATGTGGATCCCCAACGACACGAGATGCAGCCAGCAGTTCCACCTACCTTTCACGACAAAGAACTCCGCAACATCCACGTTCACAGACGTAAAAGCCTGCAAGCTCACAATTGCAGGCCTAGTGTCTTACGTTCGGCATTGGATGTTCAGCTCACGATCCGGCCGTTTCACCCGCGGAGAAAGAGCTGCAGACAGTCACTGGACAGAAGGTGAGAAAGTCACAGAGCTGGTCCGGACGTGAAGGCTAAAGGAACGATCTCTGCCAGTCGCTCATCCACAGTCAGTCAGTTTACTAAATGAAGCTACCGCATTAGAATGCCCACCGATCAAATACTGTAGGCAGTAGAAAATAAAAATCTAACCACACGCACGAAATAAAGATTTCCTTCTAATGGAGTGATGTGATGGATCGTTTCTGCTAGTCACATGAAATTTGGGCCCTATAAAACTAACTACGTCTAAACATTTCAACAGGAATTTGTCGCTTAACTCTGGTAAAAGAGTTTGGAATACTTAGCACTGGAGCCAACTGTAACACAATTTGTATACGAAAAGCACCACCACGCCGACTTCTTTGATGTAACACTTCGGCAGTACGTACAGTAATGCGGGCGCCATTAGTTCTGTTCGCGTCGTTTTGAGGCTCTTACGGTACACAGAATTTAACGTACGAAACTCGTGCTACTAATATGAGTGACAAATATTTAGAACGGCTCTGTTACCGATAATACAGAAGCCGGATAACGTTGATACGTTGCACCTAATGCCGAAGTGAAGAATGCGCGGGGCTTTACCTCCACTGCTCCGCACTTCTTCATGGTGTGCAACTTAAAAACAAAATTACACATTACATTAATGTCTGATGTACCCTCTACCAAACTAAAGTATCAATATTAACTTAGTCGGGATTTCTGTCTTTACCGTAGTTTCCGACATTTTATCTGCCTGCCCCTCATAATTTTCCTGCGGTGGCGACCAACTATGCTTCAGAGGAACGCGATCTATGTGTAGTTGTGCATACAGAATATCTATTCTGGAACTAGCTGAGGTGAAACTTCGTGCAGAGTTCCAACAGTATGCTGACCGCAGAACTGTTTTATCTAATGGCACTATGTGGTTCATACGCCATCAAGTAAGGCCGCCTATGGAAGACAACGGACACTGGCACGCCGGAACTCACGCAGCAATACCGACTGACCGGCCGAATGTTTCCGCAGTTTTCCAACTACATGCATGACTAACTGCTGCAGAAGATAATTTCAAGAGAAGTACACAGAGAATCAATGATGAACGTTCATAAGACACACACACTGCAAATTGAGTTCGGTGACAAACATTTTCACGGATATTCCACGGGTTTCAATCGCACCAACCACAATCCTTGCAAAGATCCAGTGATATTTTTTACTTGCCGTTAGAGAGGAACTCAGAGACGGTTACACTAGTATACCTTAAGCATAATCGAGAATGGAAAAATAAAACTGAAAAATCACGTGAAAATTCCATTAAAAAAAAAAGCAGAAAGAAGCATACTCTCACGGAATGTAAAGAATTACTTCGAAATGAGCAAAAACGTGGGTAATTATATGCACAGATAATAAATTTACAAGTTGACTTGCAACGCTTGTAAAGGATACAGACACGTTAACATTAGCAAAGAAATGTTCACGTGACTAGCAGGTCTAAACGAACTACACTTACTCAGTCTAACACAATACAGGTTTACTTTAGCTCAGTTCGTTACATTTAAATGTGTGCTACATGTTTCGGCCTGTACTTAAGTCATCCTCAGGTATGTCAATATAAAAGCCTTGATACGGAAAAGAATCTAAGGGGTCCCTTTTTTACAGTCACTACATTCATAATGTTAAAACATAAAACATACAATATAAAAGTATAAGAGGTAAATAATTTTTAAAAAATGTCTAGGCCTTCGTGTGTTGAAGTACGAGGTTGTATCAAAATTCAATTCTGATTTGGTGCATTTTAACAGAAGCGACATGGTCTCATGTAGCGTACTCTTTTATAAAATCATTCTTTGAATTCCATTTGTAAATTATGGGCCAGGATAGAATTAACGGTGGTGATCGATCGATATTTACGTTCCGAGAGTTGGGACGTGACAAGCAGGTCATACAATTCGGTACATCGTGAACGTTAATCTATTGTTTGTGAATGATACACCTCACATCGATACAACAGTTTCCTTAAAAAGAATCCGTAAAGTAAAAATTTCAGTAGTGCTGATGGTCACAGGCACACAACTCGATGGAACACAGTCCTCCTTCAGTACAACACAGTCGTTTAGCTACTTGAGTAAACATCGCCATCTGTGAAACCAAACATCCGTAAGCAGTACAGGAGGGTTCGCCTAATGTTTAAACATGGCGAGCGTTTAGAATAATTAAACGGCAACCAGAATGTCTCCTCATTTCCTGTCTGTCCGAAGCGTGCAGTTGAAGACCACGAGACACTTCGGTCGCCTTCGTGTAAGTTGCTGCATCAGAACACAATACGTATGTTAATGTGCCTGCCATAGAATTAGGCCTATCCAGGTAAAGGTAAAGTTGTCCCTGTTAAAGCAATGAAGGCACATTAGGTAGTGTAGGTATAGCTCACCTTTTTCGTAAACTAGGAATTACATGGCGGTGAAAGGACAGCTTCACGACCCGGCCGTTTCAACCCAGGAGAAAAAGGCCCTGTTACTACGAGGATGGACCGGCTTCCCAGACGACCTGGATGTTTTTGAAGAAGGGATACATCTCTTGCCACGGACGGGAATCGAAAATAATACATACTAGAACTAAACAAAAACACGGGGTTGGCTTCAAACATAATTTCCGTCTTCTTTCGAATCTCCCAGATAAAAGCCACAAACAACTCCACCGTGCTAACCTGCTTGCTTATCATTTCCCTCCGGTATTCCTGTCTACCTTTAACAATGCTGGTGTGTAAAACAGGGCAATTACATGCCAAGCGTCAGTCGCTCACTCAGCATGCTGCAGAAGACATTCAGCTACAACAGCAATAGCAAAAAGGCGTACATTTATGAAGTACGGAGTGCAGGTAAGTCACTCTGTATGTCCAGCTGTGATCTCCGTAACGAAAAAAAGCTGCATGACAACGTAAGCCTATGTGGGTCCTTCAAAATTCATCCCAAAAGAAAACCAGAAAGGGGAAGTCTAATGACAGCCCAGTAATTTGCGGTGTCGTCACGTTTATCGTGAAGTATAGTCTTCAATGATGAACATTCCAGTGAACACGTTTTTCCTTTAGCCTTCTCTCCCGGACTCACTACGCGTTGGGGAAATTTTCTTCAATATTAATGTCACTCAACAGACTTTCGTTCACATATCACGCCGCCTACAAATACATTAATTCTGACTGGACATTTGTTACAAATTCTTCAGGCCAAATCCAATGTTGAGGACCTTTCTAAAAGTACGGGGTCACTAAGACGGGCAGGACACCAAGTTTGGATGATTAAAGCCCAACAACATTCGTATGGCGTTATGAATAATCACAGTCCGCTGTGCCAGTCAGCACTAAGCTAGTATGTGGTATTAATCATTTTTGAAGCTTAAAGCCAGATAGATATCTTCATACCACAAACACGACGGCGTGCATCTCTGACGGCGGCCATATTGTCACCAGTGCCAAATCTTCCAATCTCGCACAGTGTGACCACGTAGTTGTGACACTAGTATTGTACAGGTTTACAGGTGGTCACAGAGGGTACTAATCCGAAGAAAATCTTCTGGGTCATGACACCGTGTAGGATCAAGGGACCAGTCGACTGGTCACACACCTTGCCTATAACCGACACACTTTCTCCCTTGTCTGGTCACACATCTTGCCCATAACTAACACACTTTCTCCCTTGTCTGGTCACACACCTTGCCCATAACTAACACACTTTCTCCCTTGTCAGGTCACACACCTTGCCCATAACCGACATACTTTCTCCCTTGTCTGGTCACACACCTAACCGACACACTTTCTCCCTTGTCTGGTCACACACCTTGCCCATAACCGACACACTTTCTCCCTTGTCTAGTCACACACCTTGCCCATAACCGACATACTTTCTCCCTTGTCTGGTCACACACCTAACCGACACACTTTCTCCCTTGTCTAGTCACACACCTTGCCCATAACCGACACACTTTCTCCCTTGTCTGGTCACACACCTTACCCATAACCGACACACTTTCTCCCTTACCGCTTTAGGCAGCAAATTCCTCCGAAACGTCGGCACCAACTTATGATTCTACAAAACGTCAACAACAAGCTTAACGTTTGCACTTTATTATGCACTTCCTTTCTTCGGACAAACTTAATTCATTAAATGTCATAAAGCCCATGAAAACCTTACCGTTAAAAACGAACTCCGTCAAAACAATCTCACCTTAAGCTATACTAAACGACACAGCACGCACTGCTTTAATTCACAGTCGGCGGCTGAGTAATTTAACTCCCAACCGGCTGCAAATGACAATTTCTAATCTTCATTTGGTTTGTGAAGTCCACTAACAGCTATCTGTCGTTTCAACGTCGCTTCTTACCAAGACGTCTAAACTTCGTACGCATACAGCGTGTATTATTATTATTATTATTATTATTAATGATCTTGAAACTGCGGAAAATGGGCGGAAACATACCGTGCAGCTTTATCCCTTTATAACCCTCTAGCAGTGTACTAGGATCACAGAACGGTTACCAAACATATCTAGTGTTTCTACAGAATACCCTCCACTGATTAATTACTGCACATGAAATTAGGATTTCATGGAATATTGGAAAACTTAACAACATCCCACCTCTAGCTACGGTTTACGCAGATATCTCTCCTGCCGATTCACAATAACACACTATAACATAAGAGGAGGCACTACACATCACAACTGCAGAGTGAGTAACGCTCGTCAGCAGAGGTTGAGCTTGCAGCACCGTCTATGGGTACTGCATTAGTGCCAACTGAAGACCTTTTAAAATAACCTGGTGTTAGGATGCAATCGCTGAAGAATTCGAGGTCGCAGGCTTTTGTACACAGCTAACACAAGCCTCTCCCACGCCTCAATGATACATGACATGCTGAGAGTGACTCGTGGCTGAGCTCGAATAACAAACAGTGTGTTTCTAGCTACAGTGCTGGGAAGAACATACTAGTGATATTATCCTAATGGAGGCCTAGCATCCTCAGGTATTGGTGAAATGTCAGAACTCTACCGAACATAGTGGCGAAAGACAAAGATTTCACAGCGTCCACGAGTCAAACCCTAGCCGTTCAGTGTACAGTCCGCCAATACACTCCATGTGATATATTTCTATTTATTTATTTAGTTTCTTCAAAAGCCATGCCACTAGCTCAGATTGCATCAAATCAAACAGCATAATTATTAACGAATAATCAGCCGAGAAAGCTAAGGAAGGAAGCTGTATTGACCTGTCTTGAGGCGCGGTCCGAAGGATCGCTGCGGAAAGCGGAGCAAACCGCGAAAATTCTAAATCAGAATTGTCGGTATCGTAGCCAGCATTCGAAACCACAAACTCCTGAAGGTGACGATAAGCACGAAGTTTGGACTGTGAGATAAAAACGATAGCAACTGAAGCCTTGGGTACAATGTAAAATATTATTATTATTATTATTATTATTATTATTATTATTAATACAAGAAAAAGAAAAAACAGAGGACATTGGGAAAATACATTAATGCATAACGAATACCTCAGAAACACAGCCGGTCACACTACGAAGTCAATGTACACAGAAATACGAATCGTTATTTGAATTAATAAAAGTGACAAAAACGTTCTTTCCAATCACATGTAAGCCTACAAGCCTTTTATAGGCCTGTAAGAATGTTACGAAAAGAAAAGTGAAATCAGTGCCGTTTTTTTAAAATATTCCAATAATAGTTAAAAAACAGAAATGGTCTTCGAGGTATACGACAGTCTCCATAACATCCAGTCACACAGCCTACAGTACGGTACCATGTGGCTGTCAGGCCTTACCTGCCGCTGACAAATGACGCCATGCCAATTACTGTCAATGGCAAACAAAGCAAAGGAATGCATCACGATGGATACTACAACAGCAAGCATTTATTTTTCGTAGAAAGCCACAAATGTGCGACCGACAATCGCATGTGAATCCCAGAAGCAAAACGGATGTACAGGATAGTGCATTCAGTACAAAGGCACTCTTGTGCAAACCCATCAACATATGATCCACCCTGTTTGCACAAATAAGGCCTCAGTTAATGAGCCATACCGCTACAGGTATTGCACATTACGCATACATATGGACACACACGTACGTGTGCATATAGATACATAATGCATGCATGCATACATACACACATATATAGGTACGTATGTACATACGTACATAAATAAATACATACGCACTTACACACACATACATACATAATACAAGAATGTAACTCCTGACTGTAGTACAAAATAATTGTGGTACCACGTTTAAACATTATTTCTGATTTGGGCAAAATTCTAACATCAAAAGTCGTGTTAAGTTATAGTTCCTTGCATTTCAGTTTTACCAGTTTTCTATTTTCAGAGTTTCGAAAAGCCAATGCAAATGACAGGCTTTAAACTCATGAATGAATCTCTAAACAAGCCAGATGAAGCCGACCACGTGACGGTAACTCAAAATATACAGAAAGTTACTTTATACGACACTTACGAAAGGTGCCGATTCCGTCCGGCCCATTCACGTACAGCACATGGCGACTTTTACGTGCGTTTTCTCGTCCTCTCACATTTTCTTAAGTTTAATACGACGTTTCCAGACAAATAATAAGTCACTCCTGAAGACAACTTTCAACGAAAAAAAACCAATGTTTTCCTTCGATTCAAAAACATTGTTCAAATGTCCACACAGAGCCTCCATTACGAGGTTTGTTCAAAAAGTATCCGGGCTGACCACAGTACATGAAGTAGATAAGGCTTACGGGGTTTTAACCCTAATTGGCTTCAACATAGTTCCCTTCCGCAGCTACACACTTCGCCCTACGTTTCTGCCATTGTTGGAAACATTTTGCGAACTCCTCTTTCGGGATGTCTAATAGTGTCTTCGTCGAATTTCGTTTGATGTCCTCCGTTGCCTCAAATCGGTGTCCTTTCAGAACTTTCTTAAGCCTTGTGAATAGGAAAAAGTCACACGGTGCGAGATCTGGTGAGT
>Ga0123354_10003830_pt1 | contig 20996 bp, 16 predicted proteins | sample TergutLab28metaG_2_FD_97872 | JGI IMG/M metagenome (GOLD analysis project Ga0123354, IMG submission 97872) | Labiotermes labralis P4 segment gut microbial communities from Petit-Saut dam, French Guiana - Lab288 P4 | ecosystem: Host-associated > Arthropoda: Insects > Digestive system > Gut ... | reverse complement strand
GCGCGGCCAGTGAGAGTCGATTGGCTTTGAACCATTTATTTAAGGATTCAAGTTCTGTTTTTATATCATTTTTAAAATCTTTGAGAGTATAATTGGTGAATATTAATCAGTAATATTTGCAAGTAAAATTTTTTTTCAAGGATAGTTTTTGAGGAATCCTTTTTGTAGTTAAAAAAAACTTAAGAAACTTTGAATTTATCCTCGTGGAGCACTGTGTTTCGTAACTCCCCGGTATAAAAATGCATTGTTATTGACATTTTCATGTTTACCTCAACACTTTGGTACCTATCCCTAAAGTACGATTTGATTCATTCATTAGCTTTGCCAGTTTTTTGATAGAAATTTAATTTGTACAATTACATTTCATAGTGAACACAATCAAAGACTGTTGTTAAATCACATAAAATCCCTGCCTCAACTGATTTTTTATTTAGAGCACTTACCATGTAAATACTTAAGTCATAGCTTTCTTCTTCATATGTTACAATTTTTCTAAATCAAAACTGTTCTTCACCTTATATGTTGCTGCCCTTTAAGTCTCTGGTTAGTAGATTGTACATAACAATTTTAATGACATTTGAAAATGAAGTAAGTTGAGATACTGGTAAGTAGTTAGAAATGCAATTTCTTACCCATTTTATGTAATGGTTTCACTACAGAATATTTGAAGCTGATAACTAACCAAATACATGGAGCAGAATCATTCTTGAGAAGCTAACCATTCTCAGCTAGTCAAGAAATTCCCCACATTTTATGGAACCCCAAGGTTCATTACCATATTAATAACTTTCTGCCACCTCTCCTTATCCTGAGCCAGATTGATCCCGCCCATTTCCCCCCCCCCCACATCCCACTTACTGAAGATCCATTTTAATATTTTCCTCCCATCTATGCCTGGGTCTTCCAAGTGGTCTCTTTCCCTCAGGTTTCTCCACCTAAACCCTGTGTGCACTTCTCCTCTCCCCTGTACCTGCTAAAACCACACCCATCTTATTTTTCTCAATATGATAACCCGAATATTATTTGGTGAGGAGTACAGATCATTCAACTCCTCATTATATATTTCTCTCCACTGCCCTGTTACCTCGTCCCTCTTAGGCCCAAATATTCTCCTCAGCACCTTACTCTGAAATACCCTCAGCATGTGTTCCTCCTTCAATGTGAGAGACCAATTTTCACACCCATATTAAAAAAATATACAAAATTACAAGCCTTTGTATCTTAATCTTTATAGAATTGGGTAGCAAAATGGAAGACAGTAGATTCTTCACCAAATGACAAGAGGCATTCCCTGACTGCAGTATGCTGCGATTTTCTTCCTGAATAGAATTTTGATTTGTTAATGTTGTTCCCAAAAATTTTAACTCTTCCACCCTTTCAAAGGAACTATCATAAATCTTTATACTGTGACTTCGCCTTGCATTCTGATTTTGAGACATGACCATATAATTATTTTTATCAACATTTAATTCTACTTCAATCTAGGTACTAGAGACTAGTCCCTCAAAAGTTAAAGAACGTATATACAACATAAGTGATACTATAAATGATTGGCATAATCTTCTGGGTCACTTCTGCATACAGCTCTAATATTTTTAAAATTCATCATCGTTATCATAAACATCAAGGATTGGACCCTTTGATCCGTTCCGTCTCCAGAGTTACAGCTGCTCACGGCAACGCTTCTTCGGTCTTCCAATTGTTCTCCTTCTTTGTGGTCTGTAGTGATATGATTTTAAAAGGATTCGGTTTTGTAGCATTCATGGCAAGTGTAAGAGTCAGTTCCGTCTGTATTCATGTAACTTCTCTACTATGCCTGTAATCCGTAGTTCGGGGCGTATGTAGTCATTACTTTGGTGGTCATAAAGGGTGTAACCTACCAGAGGTCTCTGTAACTTCACTTCTGCCGCTTCAATTCTTCGTCTTTGTAAAGCCGTTAGAATCCAATTTTCTGACCCATATAAAAATGTAGGTAAAACTGGTGTGTTGTATATATTCAAAATAGTTTCCGTTCTCATTTTCTTAAAAATAGTTGTCTTAATATTGCCTATTAATTGTAAAAATTTTGCTAATTTAAATTCTACATAATTGGAATATTGGTAAAAATTTAAAATTCAAAAAAGGATAATTGGAATAATTATGAATGGCAGAAATAGAGAGTCTTGTCGTTACTTATTCAAAAATCGAATTCAGAGATTCATAATATTAACGCCAGATTTAGTTCTGTCTGAAATACTCCAACTGCAAACATAACAACTTTTCAAACAGTCTGGGGAAGAAGTTTTGCGATACGCATGGAGAGGTGATTTGCTTCACAGTAACGCCACTATCGGCAGACTGTGGTAGTAGTATATCTAAGAGTTTGAGTGGGAGACTAATATAGTATAACATCTGTGACTACTGAAGCCAAGCTTGCATGGATCAGAGCTTGGAAGCCAGTAGCAGATGTTCCGCGTGCATTGTGCAGACTAGTAAAGCGAAACAAGGGTTAGGATACGTCGAATCAGTCGATATCAGAGAAGTGACCCGGATCAGAAAGAGCTACGATCAAACACAGTGGAAAGGGCTCAAGAGTGATATTGCTGTCAATGTGGTAGTGTTTAACGGAAGATTTTTTATGCAGTTTCCGAAGGTAGCGTTGAATTATGATGTCGATTTGAGTAGATAACTGCCCAACAAGAAAGTTTTATGCTGATTTACGTTGTCTTGAAGCATATTCTCATAGTGTTCAAAATACATATATCTTTTATGCTGGACCGATATTTACATACTGTTTCGTTTTGCATGTTGGGACACTTCACTGTCAGAGCAATTACGTGCTTTGGGTTGTTCTGTAAGGCAGTGTATTTATAGACAAAATGTATTTATATTTCGTGTATCGTTTGTAGTGGAAAGTTTCATAACAAAACGTAGTACGAATATAGTGCCGGGGCATACAATTAAAAATACTTAACACGTGATTGGTATAGCGATTTACAATCGTGTTTTTAAAATGGGATAGTGTTTTTGCATGTTTTGGCCAGTCAAGGCCATCCTCAGGGTAAAAGTTTATATATCTCAGAAGGCGTAGAAGCCTTCACATTGCTAGTCATATTTCTAATTTATTATGATAAAATATTTACAAAAATGAACAATTTCCTATATATACTAGAATTGTAAATATTTTATCATGATGTATAAATATGATTAGAAATAAAAGGTTTCTGTACATTGCTGGGTGTATAAATTTATATACTTTGAGGATGGCCTGGATTATCTAAAATATGTAGGGACAAATGCTCGTATTATTTTGCTTTATATTTTATACTATATTGCATACTTACTGGCTCCATGGAGCAGAGTCCTCCTTGAGAAACTAACCGGTTCTCAGGCAGTCAAGAAATTCCCCCATTTTATGGAAACCAAAGTTTCATTACAGCAGTCACAAGTGCCTGCCACCTGTCCCTAACTTGAGCCCATACCATTGGATCAATCCAAATCTAAGCACCACATTGTATTTCGTAACATGATACTTTTTATGGAGAGGAGTTGTTCGCACCTCACCCAACCCCTAAGCTGGAGTACCACGCTTTGTCGGCTGTCCACGACTGCTTATTCAATATATTTGCGCCTACCCTCCATATTGGAGGCTGTTCCTGCATCCACAATCTGAGGATGTGCCATGGAGTGGTGACAGGTACCCACTTATCTCGGCTGTATTTCACATTATGATGGATTTATTGTAACAAATGATTCATAAATGTATTGTCAGTATGTATAATAAACACGACTGGTTACTTTCTTCTTGATATGTTTTGGTCCTAGAATCATCAGGAAAGTTCACATATCATGCCTTGCACTTCCATTGCAAATTCTGTGTTTTAAGATCATTATAATTGCCTGTGGGGTTAAAAGATATGTATAATTCTTGTTTCCAAGTGTATGGAAAAATGTGCATGTTAAAACAACAGATTAGACGCAATGTAAACAGTTTTTTGCCAGATAAATTGCATGGATGTTTGTACATCACCATTGTATACTAGTCTACACTGTTAATTTATTCTTTTTCTTTCTTTAATCTGATTAGGTACAAGACATACAGTGTGTGTTATGTCAGTTTTACCTGTTTTGAAATTCTATGTTTTTTTTTATTGCATTATTTCCTCTTATTATATGTCTGGCTTTTGTTAGTAGTATATTAATTGTGTGGTAATATTATTATAATTACTTTTTGTTATATTTTTCCTATATAACATTTTATTTAACACCAAATGGTGGTAGTGAAAAAACTGTTTACTAAGCTGGATGTGATTAGGTTATTGTTTTGTGTGTTGACAAACATTTTGTCCTCCTTGTGCATAATCATGTTATAATAAATTATTGTATTTGTTTTGGAAGCTGTCTAACCCTTATTTTCACATTTCAGATATGATATTGGACACTTTAAATACTAACTGCTGATATATTTTGCGAATATGACTAACTTGATTATTTTCATGTCATAGGTAGATACCTGAAGTGACGAACTTTCCGTGTCCTGAACTAAGCAATAACATTAAGGGGACCCATCATGAGCGTGAGACGTATTTCATCACGATTACAAAAGATACTTCATTCTCTAGCAACTAGAGTGCCAAAGGTTGTACTTCATCGAGCTGAAGATATATTTCCTGCCCTCAACACTAGTTTGGTGAGTAGTCTGTGGCTGTGTTTCTAGCAAAGTACAGTGTGCTTTGTTTTCCATGCAGCTGTAATGAAGCATTATTACATATAAAGCCTAATTCTGTTGTGAATTTTGTATGTGTTTTTCGTTTGTAATTAATTTTCCTCGATCTGTATTAAAGTCTTGAATATTGGCCTCAAGTTTCTAAACAGGTCTTTCAAATTCTGGAAATATTTCTTGATACAAGGTTGATATCTCATCTCAAAATATTATTAATTTCTGGTCAGATAATGACTTTCATTTCTGGCAAAGAAAGTGCAAGTTTCACATGATTTGTATCTTTAACATTTTAGCATCAAGATTTAAATGTCAACAGTCCACCTTCGTGTTCGACTTTCTTTTCACCAGGCATTTAAATTTTAGCACATGCTTTACAGAAACGTTAATATTACAGGAACCATACAAGATTAAATAATTAATTAAAGGATATTTTTTGGAAAATGACAGAGATATTTGTGCATGTGTTCAAGAAACCAGTAAAAATTTTTAGTTCGTAATTATACACAATTATTATACGGAATATGGAAAGTTTTCAATTTCTTTTACTTATATATCGTATTGAGGCCCAAATTTTTCTTAGGGGGTTTGTACCAGATGTTCTAACATTTGTGCCTTGGTGTGGTAGTCTTCAAAACATGTTTGTTTCACACACAGTCCCACATCACACTTCCGGCACTTAACGAAACATTTTTTTTTTTTTCCCACGTCCCTGGCCCTACACATGACACCTCACCTGCATCTCGAAACGTGTAGGCCAATGTATGCTGCCAGACTTCGCGCCTAGCAATGTGTGATTCAACATTAGGTGGTCTGCCTAGTGGCGTTGATACTCACCGTTCTGGTCCAGCATGTGCCAACATATTCCTCACGAGGGTATATCAAAAATTTCTATGTGAAATTTTCTTACCCCCACACGAGGAATAAAGAATGGCCAGGTCTAATAGATGAAAGAACAATTTTTCTGTCCACTTGAATGTGTGCCAGCTGATGGAGTAACTGTTGGCCATTCTGTCACCTTTATCCACATAGCCTGTATGGTGGTAATAATCCGTCACAATTTGCAGCTTTATGGCTTTTCCTCCCTCATTGCAGAAATTACCTTCTGCTGGCGCATTTTGAATATTCATCAACATACATATTTGTATCTTGTCCTGCCACAGCGTTGCCGTCAAGTCAGCCCCGTTTCTTACGTGAATGTCTCCCCTTTTCAGTTTTGTTTTCTTCTGTACTAGGTCTTGTGGCATGCCTCGCCTGTTCGACCTGACAGTGCCACAAGAGTAAATCTATTTATTCGCCAAGTCATCAAATAATTCAGGGGGAAAAAAAATTGTCCATGTGTAAATATGTGGCCACGTCCTTCTAACTTCCTCTTCAGTTCCGTCATTGTCGCATGGGTTGCTGTCAAATCCTGTGTCGTGCGCTGTCCGTACTTCCCCAAGTATACTTTCCTTTCGTAACTGTATCCATCCGAGTCACAAAGTTTGAAAATTTTGATGCTGAAACGCTTGCATTTCTATGGTATGTACTGTTTGAAAATCATCCTCCCTTTGAAGGAAACAATAACTTCATCAAAAGCCAAATTTTCAGAAGGATTATAAAATTTGGAAAATGTGTTATTCAGAATTTCAAACAGGTCACGTATCTTCCAAAGTCTGTGAAAATTTTCTTCTGTCCTATTAGGTGCATTCCTGTTGTCAGTAAAATATAAGTAATGAAGGATGTGAAGGTATCGGTCCCATTTCATCATAATGCTGTAGAAAAGTGTGTATAGCTGATCCAATGTTGACAAGTAGTCTGTTAGTTTGTCTTTTATGCCATGTCCCATTTGTATTGTCAATGCCGGAAACACAAACATTTCGGCTCCAGTAACGTCAGTTCAGGAGAGGGTCCATCATCAAGTCTGTCTGTCTAATGTTGGTAGTAGTGGTTAGTCTCCACTACCAGCAGAGTGATAATTTCTGTAAAACACAGAAGGAAAATGCTAAGTGGCATTTATATGTAATGCTTCATATTCCTTCTTTCCTCTGGGGACCCCTGTGTATGTATGTGCTACACTGCTCTGAGGGTAAGAAGGGGGTGTCCATTGCAGGGTTACTGCCTGATGAATCTGTTCACATGGCCCACATTCACCGGCGTCCTCTTCGTCAGAGGCACTGGATGAAATTGAACTGCTGGACTCATGACTACTGGCTGTTTGGTGGTACGGTTGAGGTTGTGATAACCCTGGGACATTTTCAGTACCTCCCTCAACTGAACTGATGTCGCTTTACACTCCCGCTGCAGCAACTGCGGCCTCTTGCTTTGTTGACTCATTTTACGGCAACACTTACAGCGACTATCAAATGCTGAATTGGAAGAAACAATTTCTGTGTGCAATTGAAACTCAGTCCAAAGTCTGAGAAGTGAAACACAAACTCTAGCCATAAATGGGACCCTTGAAAAGAAAAGGATGGCAGTTATAGGTGTGTTTATTGTAGCTTGTCACCACATTATCCCTCAGTAGAAACTCTTTGTAGGCTGAACAGAGCAGGAAAAATAAGCTTTGAATCATCACTGATATATCCTTACTGGCTTTACTTACAAACAGCCTTTTAAAAATGGATAAAGGGCGTTTTCTGTTAAGGGTTAAATCAGTCGGAGCCTGAAGCTGAAAAAATCTTCTAGTGTGGTGTTAAGAATGAATGAAGCTTCCCTACATGTTCCATGGCATCGACAGCAAGATAATTAAATGGTTGAGTCAGTCCTCAATACATGACGCTCGAGCCCCAGGGGAATTTAAATGCCTGCCCATATCTAGGATGCAAATAATTTAAAGTTTAATACACTCAAAGAGTGTCTGTGCGTAAATTCAGATAGGGAAGTGTAGTTTGCCTCAATCGTCAAGTAATGAACTGTTATTCCTAAAATAATGCAAGAGAGTGAATGGTACGTAAATGCCAGAGTTCATTGTTTGATAGAATGCATCCTCATTGCACTCCATGTTTCAGATTTGTCATATTTAGACAGTGAATGGTGGTGTTGTAACATCAGTTATTGTCAATTTGGATGTTTATATTCCTCTTTAATGTAAGTCATAACTTCATTTATTCTGTATTCTAACAAAAGGTGCATAGCATCTTATAACGTGAGTTTTCCACAAAGTATGATCTAGAACTTCCTCTTTCAATTGCCAGTTTCCTCTCTTCTCTTTAAGGTCATCCTGTAGCTACTTATATATTGTCTTCCTGTCACTTCTATTCTTCCCTCTTTCTTTCATTCAGTAATATTCCTACACAAGATGTGACCAACCCAGTTAGCCTTCCTTCTTGTTCTCATGTGCATTTACTTTCTCTTGAGGTTTGAGTTCTGGGTTTTCTTGTCGATTAACTGTTCCATGGCTAAACTGATAAGAAAGTCCATGGTTGACCTGCTGTAGTAATTTTTGTACCCCAGAATAAAATTAATGTTATTTATATCCCATAGCCACATACAAGGTTTTAATACCCATATGTGAAGAGCCAAGATTGTCGGGTCATTATAGAGGCTAGGCTATGGACTGGGTGTTCTGCGGTTTGTATGCTGTTAGAGGCAAGGAATTTTCTTCTCTCACAAAACATCTGGACCTTCTCTCAAGACCACCCAACCCCCAGTTCAACAGGTAATGATGTTGCTTACCTGGGTGTGAAGTGGTAAGGTGTAAAGTTGAGCACTCACCTCCGTTTAATGCCAAAGCTGAGACTGAGTGGAGCTATACAGCTACTCCCCTTACATATCTGAATGGAGTTAACAGAGCAATGTTCTTCCACCATTTTCTTACTGATAAATAGTTGGACCACTTTTAAAACTGGCATATTTTCCTTTTCATAACAAGAGATGCTCTTTACGTCCACTGTACTCTAGACTTATATGAAAAAGTTTGATAGATTGTACGTGAAGCAGTGGCAAATTCCTGTTTTTTCTGCCATCGTCATCCCCTGAATTGCACTTTCTTCCGTCTCATCAGTTTCTTCATTTATCTCTACCTAAATTCCTTCACTGTGTTATTTTCTGTATATTCTGCATTGCTACTGTTTTGCAGAATTTCATGCAGCTCTTCACTCGTAAAATATGTTTCACCAATAATTATTCATCAATAATGGAGCAGTTTCACTCACGTTACACCATAACATACAGCACATTATACACAAAAATGGAACATTGTACCTGTGCAGAACGAAGGACAGTGCTTAACTGTCGGTAGACAACCCACAAAGTTGCCTGTTGTGGAAAGTTACTTCATGTCTGAACTCAAACCATTAACTGAGCAGGGTATTGCCTAGACCCTTAAAATAATTTAAACATAATGTTTCTGCACAAACAAACATGGAGATATGGGGTACTTGAATCTTCATTAAGTTGGGAAGGAAAACATGAAACCACCATCCAACAATGGAATATTAACACAAAATAACAAAAAACTCATGGTGTGGTACAAAACTTGCCTCACTTGGTCACAGAAGAGTTAAGCCATACCTAATTCCCAAATAACAGACTTTCTTGATTTTTTTTTGTCCAGCACTAAACAGGATATCCAGTATTTTTTTCACTATTCTTTATGTTCTTTTATAGAGTATTGTTGATTTAGTGTATATCATACCAAACTTTCAGGACCATTTTTTCCCGAAGCACACTTTGTGACACTAATTGATCATAGGACTGCATCTGTCACAGTGACAGTGAGACCACCTACAGTCCAAGACGAATAACAGGTGACAGTTAATTACATTATTTTTGTTGCCGCTAAAGAGGAGAATTTTTATGTTTGTGCAAGATCCACACAGTATTGGATATTTAACTGCCATTACAACCATGACTATTAACACTTCAAGGATGAAATTCTTTGTGCAAACAACCCAGTCTGAATGAAAAATTTTTGTGTGACACAAAACTGTATAATCACAAAACTGAACAGAGAGCAAGTGAAAGAACATTTGCCAGTTTTTCCTCAGAAATATCAATTCATTGTACATTGAATCTGTCCATGTTGTTCTGCTAAAATAACTGCAACCCTCATGATTAAGAGACTAATTACAGTGACAAGATGTTCCTGTCTTGGACATTGATCTTCGTTATTAAGTGATGGAATATTAATTTTAGTGTGAACATGGTATAAATATATAAAGTGTTAAATTATTTTGAATATTCATTGTCCAGTATTTTTATACTCTTCTAAAGTTCAAATTTCTGTAGCCCAACAATGATGAAGTTAAAGCTGTCTCTGTGCATGCAATGAATGAAAATGCAAGAGTGAATGTATGGCTGCATTGTTTACTGATGATTACCATAGAAGGAGATGAGTGGTGACACACGCACACAAATACTGTTTAGCAGGTAGTTTTCTGTGGTGTTTGGATTTAGTTCCTGCATTTCTTTGTGCCAGATGTTCCAGTTCCCTCCTCCTTCCTTTGTCGCAACTCTTCACATAGTGCATCGTGAATTTTTATTTTGTAGTTTGATGTGAACATTGATTTACATCCAGTGGGTAACTTTTCTTTGTAAATGATATAACAATTCAAACACATTCAGGAAAAAAATATATTTTGAAATTCTTTTTGTTATTATTTTATCCTTCCAGGTTGTTAAGATGAGTTTTACAATGAAACTCCCCACAGCATTATTGTAGTTTCTGTGTGGTTGATGGCTTTTTTAAGTGCTTTTATTGACCATGATGCAGTGCACAAATATACTGCGAAGATTGTGTGTTTCTTTGAGTGTGTGTGGAAAGGAAAACTATGGGAAAACTTAAGAGATTTTAAGAAAAGGCAGCAGCAAGAATTGTATGACTGTGAAAACAGTTTTTTCCCCCTACTTCAATTTATTCCAAAAACATGGGACAGTAATTTTTCCCTCCCCCCCCCCCCCCCCCCCCCTCTGATAATGTGTATTTCAACTATACCTAATTTTTCTGAGTCTTTTTGCATTTGGGACAGTTTTTGCATAAAAAGCCACAGCCCTTGCAGATGTATTTCCTTTTTCCAGTCAGTGGAAAGATATTTGTGTTTAGTATCCTTATCTTCAGTACATTTTGATCTGTGGTACCCATAAACTGCCATGCAGCATTTCCTTACTGAATCACCAACATCTACAGTCTGATGCCAGTAACAGTGTTGGTTCTTTTGTGTGTAAATACTGCAGCAACTGTGTGTAATTCTTTGTGCCTGCTAGGCTGTTCTCCAGACTGAGCTCTTGATGTGGAGTGCAGTGATGCCAGAAAACCTTTTTGGCATGTTCCACCATTGGCCAGAGTCTGATACATGATTGGTAACCAGCTGGTTTGTTTTTTGCATACTCTAATCGAACCACATTAGGATTAATTGGGAACTTGCTCTAGGAAGTGTTATGGAACCAAGGACAATACTGTGATGCAGCTGTGTATCAGTACATTGCTATGATTTGTCATCTTTTTATACCCTTATTACTATACAGGCTATATCCATTATGCTCTTCAGTGGTTAATTTTTTCCACTTTGTTGTCCTGGAATTGTGTGAATGATCTGTATGGGCCTGAAGATCGATTTCAATCTTATCCCCCCATATAGACCTAGGTCTTCCAAGTGATTTCCATTCCCCAGGTTTTTCCACCAAAACCCATTTGCACCTCTTCTATCTCCCATATGTGCTATGTGCCCCACCCTTCTCATTCTTCTTTATTTCGTCACCCAAATGACATTTGGTGAAGAGTAAAGATCATAAATCTCCATGTTTTATAATCTTTTCTCTCCCTATTTACTTTATCACTCTCAAGCCCAAATATATTCCTAAATATCCTGTTCTCAAAGAACCTCAGTCTTTACTCTATCCTCAGTGTGAGAGACCAAGTTTCACAACAAAACAAAAGAACATGCAAAATTATAGTTCTTTATGTCTTAATCTTCGTATTTTTTATAGTGAACTGGAAGAGAAAAGATTATACTCCAAATGACAGCACGCATTCACCAATTTTAGTCTGTTCTTAATTTCTACATAAATGGAATATGAATTTGATAGTCATGTTCACCACACCATAACATTGCTTTTTTTTTTCTACTCCAGACAGTTGTTGTTCCTGAAGAAGCAGATATTGTTTCCAGGCAGGAGATGGGTCATTTGTCTGAACTACACTGTGACAATGCTCAACAAGAAATGTATAAGCACTTATGCACTCATAGTGAGGAGCACCTGTTTACAAGTGATGTGCGTAAAAAGTCTTCCATGTGGCGTTATGTATCAAAGAAGCATCTTCAGACACATCATGAAGAACAGGCACTTGCATGTGATGTGTGTAAAAAAACTTTTATGAATTCTGGTAACTTGAATGCACATCTACACTCTCATGCTGGGCAGCAACCATTTATGTGTGGCGTATGTAAAAAGTCTTTCAATCTCTCAGGTACCTTAAAGTTGCATCAGCACACTCATACTGGGAAGCGTCCGTTTAGGTTGTTTGCATGTCGTGTGTGTAAAAGATCTTTCAAACATTCCAATACCTTGAAGAATCATCTTCGCACTCATACAGGGGGGGAGCCGCTTACATGTGTTATATGTAACAAATCTTTCAAATGGTCAAATGCCTTGAAGTTGCATCTACGCACTCATACTGGGGAGCGGCCGTTTACATGTGATGGGTGTAAGAAACGTTTCAGGCAGTCATGTGCCTTGAAGGTGCATCTACGCACTCATACAGGAGAGCGGCCTTTTACATGTGATGTATGTAACAAATCTTTCAATCGGTCAGATAAATTGAAGTTGCATCTACACATCCATTATAGGCAGCAGTCATATACTTGTGATATATGTAAGAGATATTTCAAACATTCCAATACCTTGAAGAATCATCTTCGCACTCATACAGAGGGGAAGCCGTTTACATGTGATATATGTAACAAATCTTTCAAACGGTCAGATGCCTTGAAGTTGCATCTACGCACTCATACTGGGGAGCGGCCGTTTACATGTGATGTATGTAAGAAATCTTTCATTCAGTCAAGTCATTTGAAGTATCATCTGCGCAATCATACAGGGGAGCGGCCTTTTAAATGTGATGTATGTAACAAATCTTTCAAATGGTCAAATGCCTTGAAGTTGCATCTACGCACTCATACTGGGGAGCGGCCGTTTACATGTGATGTATGTAAGAAACGTTTCAGGCATTCATGTGCCTTGAAGGTGCATCTACGCACTCATACAGGGGAGGAGCCCTTTACATGTGATATATGTAACAGATCTTTCAAATGGTCAAATGCCTTGAAGTTGCATCTATGCACTCATACTGGGGAGCGGCCATTTACATGTGATGTATGTAAGAAACGTTTCAGGCAGTCATGTGCCTTGAAGGTTCATCTACGCACTCATACAGGGGAGGAGCCCTTTACGTGTGATATATGTAACAAATCTTTCAAATGGTCAAATGCCTTGAAGTTGCATCTATGCACTCATACTGGGGAGCGGCCATTTACAAGTGATGTATGTAACAAATCTTTCAGTCGGTCAGATAAATTGAAGTTGGATCTACGCAGTCATGTGCCTTGAAGCTGCATCTACGCACCCATACAGGAGAGCGGCTTTTACATGTGATGTATGTAAGAAATCTTTCAAACTTCCTAATACTTTGAAGAATCATCTTCGCATTGATACAGGGGAGGAGCCGTTTACATGTGATACATGTAACAAATCTTTCAAATGGTCTGATAACTTGAAGTTTCATCTATGCACCCATACTGGGGAGTGGCCGTTTACATTTGATGTATTGTAAGAAATCTTTCAGTCACGTACCTTGAAGTTACATCTACGCTGTCATACTGGGGAGTGGCCGTTTTCATGTGATGTATGTGAGAAATATTTCAGTAAGTTATGTACCTTGAAGGTGCATCTACGCACTCAAACAAGGGAGCTGCCATAAACATGTATGTAAGGAATATTTCAAAAGGTCAGATACCATAAACATTTATCTACACATCCATAATTATGAACAAATTTTTACCTGTTGCATATGTAAGAAATCTTTCAAGCAGTGACATAACTTGATGTTGCATCTACACACGCATATTGGGGACCGTCTATGTACATGTGATGTATGTAAGAAAACTGTCAAACATGTACTTTGAATTTACATCTGCTTTCTCATAATGGAAAGTGTCCATTCATATGTTCTTTGTGTAAGAAATCCTTCAAACAACCCATTTCCTTGATGATGCATTTACACATTCATACTGGAAGGTGACCATTTACTTGTGGTTTTTTGTAGGAAATTTGAAGTAGTTTGGTGCAACACAGCAACAGACCACAGAGTTGAGCAGGGAGCATTAAATTTTTTGTTTGAATAAAGTGGATTTAGGCTGTTATGAATGCTTTGGTTGCATAATTACTATGTACCAACAACATAGTACTGTTACATTAGGGAATTTTGAAAATGATAAGCAGTGGTTAGGAACATGTTGTGGATTTGGTACATGCAGTTGTAGGAAATGGTGATTTGTTGTCTGCCCAGGTGAAAATCAGGCTTATGGCTGTTCAGGAATAGAATAATAATGAAAATTATAATTGCTGAATGTCTCAGTGAAATGTTCAAAACCAGCCATGTCTCTGGTTAATTGCTCTCCTTACAGCAAAATAGCACCTTAATGTGGTGCATGAGCTGTATGTGCCAAAGGAAATCTGTCAGGAGTGTTTATTTGTGGCTATGACTTAACGTTGTTGGATCATTGGCATTTAAACGTGTTAATGAGAATCTGAAACTCTCGGCCTTGTTTGTTCTGTCGCATTGTGGCATGCTTCGGTGTGTGCACATCGTAAGTTACACTTTTTAATATCCTGCATTTTTCTCCATATTGTAATATTGTGTAAGCGATCCACTGAGAAATTAACCCTATACTGCACTTTTATTACAGTAATTCTTGCGTAGTACACAATATAGTGCAAAATATAGTGAAATAATCCTAAAATTGTTAAGTGTTGTTTCAGCCAATTCACTCCATTCTCAGGCTAACACTCCATACATCCTAGAAGGCAGAGAAGTTTTTACATTGCTAGTCACATTCTTACTTCATTATGATTACATATTTCCTGAAATAAAATAATTTCCATTATACTGCAATGTTTAAAGGAAATACCTTTATATCAATAAATATTTTATCACAATTAATTGTAACTAACTAGCAGTTTAAGGATTCTGTATCTTACAGTTTGTGTGAATTTTTACCCAAAAGATGGCCAGGATTGGTTACATTTTGGACTCAAACTCCATATCACTATATCAAGCATCATTCTGCCAAGACTTAATGATTTTAAAGACCAAGATTTTAATCATTACCCATTTTTAAACTATATTTGTATTTTTTTATGTATTTTCAACTAAAATTGTAATAATTTTTAATTGTGACGGAGTGTCAGTAACATGACACAACATTTGTAGCTTTGTAGTCTTGTAATAATACCAGTATCACCCTGAACATCATCATCATTTGACACTATAACCCTTTGTGGATTTTTGCCTTCTCAGCCAAGTTCTTCTCTCCTTAGCTATTTCCTTCCAGTTTTTAACTTTCAGATTTTTTTATATCTTCCATAACATCCTCTTGCTATCTTTGTCTTGGTCTTCCTACTGGTCTAATTCCCATAGGATTCCAATATAGTAGTTTCCTATTTGGTCTTGCTTGGTCCATTCTTTGAATATGCCCCAGCCTATTGATTCTTTGTGTCTTGATGAACCCTGAACATATTGGTGAGAATAAAGTGAATAAAATACATCAAAACATTGAAGTGCATTTTGTTGGTTATTTATATATTATGGATGTGATTACTACATCTGTTTCTGTAAAACAAACTCACATGCACATCAGTTCTGCTTATGTTAATGTGTTTGTGAAGTGGCTGTGGGTATGTGAACCAAAATTCAGGTTCAATTTAAATGTCTCAATGTCACGTTTGTTTTCCTCAGTATACAGGCTGACAATGAACTTAGAAGTGTCAGATTGTTCATTGGTTAATTGTCATATTGTGTATTCTGTATGTGGCGCTGTTCATCAGATTCAGCAGCACGAAGTAGGCATAAACAATATGAGTGATCTGATATGAAGGTAAAAATATTCATAATGGGATGTAATGCTGTGTCGTAGGGCTAGTAGTTTGGGTGTTTTTTAAGAATCATAGCACCTTATTCCTTACGGTCTAACAGTCTAGAGGAGGGCTAGCGAACCTTTTTGAGGGCGCATGCCCAAATTGTTTATGAATTTCTCAGAAATTCTTTCATGTGCCTATGGGAATTTTGAAGAGAAAAATATGGTCTTTGAGCCTTCCATTAAGTATTGCCTTAATACTAATGCATTTTATAATATAAAATAAAGGCCTCATTCAGGAATGAGATAAGAAGAAATGTTTCAATCAACTGTCCCTCCTACTACTTCGTATTTGAAGAGAAGATTGTAAAACGTTTTGTCCAATGTCACGCTTTTATCGATTCCTCCTCCCTGAAGGGGGGACCGATAGGTTACGAAATGTCGGTAAGAAATTACCACTACTCGCCACGTAGTAACCCAGAAGAGTGCATTTCTGAATTTAGTATGGTCGTGTAGAACACCAGAATCAACCGGCCAAACGACACAATGTCACATCCAAGAATAATGGAATTGTCAGCGTCACCACTGTGAGAAACAAACCTCCCGTATTTTATAGTTATATTCACTATTTGGTTTGTTTAATGACGCTTTTCATAACTAAATTCAATACTGACTTTATGGAAGGAAGAGTTTGTGGCTTAATTTGACATGTCTGTAGTGGCTGAGGGAAAGTTAAGTACGCGTGTACCTAAAAACGGATAGTCAATCTCCAGGGGTACTCAGGGCATCATGAAGGCCGGGAGGCGTTATATGGGGTGGGTGGTTAACGGTTCGCTCCGGCTGTTTGAGCCCCGGTGAAAGAGACTCGGTACTAGATGTTCAGGAGGCTGGGTGCAACCCCTATCTGTAGGAACACTATCGCCTTCGGGGTTTGAACCCCGCACTTTCTACTTCTTAACGAGTCCTACCGACTGCTCTATTCCGGCCGGAACAACATGTAATCATGTACTTCTCAAAAATTTCTGTACGTTGTGGTGTTGGTTCAGTTTAGACATATTGTTTATGGACTCGTGTTTTAATCGAGTTAACCAATTTAGAACGAGGCGAGGGAAATTTTTTCTTTAGAAAATGAACGCGTTATAATTCATGTGGTGCTTGTCGAGAGAATAACAATCGTTAGGTTGTAAAAAGCGTTCAGTTTATTTAAATATTTATTCCAACATGTCGGTACCTACATTAAACTACTACTACTACACTTAGTCGCCATGTAAATTAAATTACTTTTCTTAACGTGGGTCCAACTTTTGTGTGCCTTCTTCGAAAGTGTTCGCCGCCAAAACTTTCACCCAATTCCGCAGAACGTGTTTTGTGTCTTGATCACACCTCGGTCTCTGGCCTGCCAGAAATTTCTTGATGTGGAGAAACAAGTGATAATCACCTGGTGCAAGGTCTTTACTGTACATAGCATGCTCGAAAGTTTCGCACTTGAATTCTTCAAGTAATGCGCTTACGAGCGCCGATATGCGGTTGTGCATTGTCGTACGATAGACTTACCACGTTGATGCCTTTCTCTTCTCGATGTTTTCTGTGCGTTCCATCCCTATCGTCGCTGTTGCCCTTTTTTTGTCCTTAAAATATCTGTTGCGCTCAAAGATCGAAAACGCTCACTGAGCGGGAAAATAGGACCACAACGCGTTGTGGCATTTGATAAACAGCTACAACGCGAAATTGCGTGTTGTGGCTGTTTCTAAATAACCACAACGCGTTGTGGCATGAGAGAAACAGCCACAACTCGAAATGCCTTTTAAATGAACGGTTTATAAGTTTAGTAATTTATTGATAAAAAAAATGCACGTAACGTAGGCCTAATGAAGAACAATGGCGAAGCTCATTTATTTTTGCAGGAGCTGTTAGAACGACACTTAGATTTACACTTTATATTTTTCGAACGACATTTGCGCTTCTTATCGATGCAGTCTCTTCCAATGGCAGCTTACAAATGCCTGCTTACTTCCAGACATTATCTTTGTGGCTGACCGAAGAGATAGTGAACTTGAAAAGGCACATCATGTACCTCGATGACGTTGTCAGTAGTGAATTCACTGCAAGCATACAGCCGCTCAAGTAGGCCTTCCTTCGTGCCTAACAGATAAAGCCCAGAAGAGTTGACTTCAACGACGACTGCAAGGACATTTCTGGGGGCTGGACGTCCGCGATTAAGGTCAGGCACCCTGACCACAACGCTTGTCCCAATATCAACTGCTGGAAGTCGGAGAGAGAAACCATTTTTAGAGCTTGTTCCTGACCAGATTTTGCCCTCTCTCGCTCAATGTTGATTCGATTTTTCTTTGCACAGAGGTTGCAAGTGGCTTTCAGTCCGAAACCCTCACTGTCTTCACTGTAACTTCCACAAATAACATGAACAAACTGGTCACACACTGAACACTTGAGCGCCTGATGACGCCTTCTCACAAATCGCACATTAAATTTTTTGTTGTCTTTCTTCTCTACTGTTTCTTCTGAAATGTCATTGGTTTGATTTTCATCTTCAACTTTGCTACCCCATTGGTTGGCCTCTTCCTTGTCTTGACTATTATGCATTCTTGAATTAAAGATTTGTTCCAGTTCTTTTTCAGTGAGCAGAGAATTCCCAAGTCCGATCGTCTGCGCCGTTCCAAACATAGCCGCATAAGGGCTTGTCTTGATGACTGAATGCAGAGCTCGGTGTTTCTTGCTTTGAATAAACCGAAGTCCTTCAGACCAGGTTTTCGTGTTGTTGTCGGACATCCAAGTAACCAGCATGTCTCGAACATCTTGGTTGGATCTTTCAACTGGTCCTTGACTTTGAGAATGCCTCCGCTTTCCATGCACGAGCTTCATTCCTGGCCACATTACAGCCAAGTTTTGTATTGTTTTGTTTGCAAATTCGCAGCCATTGTCGCTCTGCAGTATGAATGGGGCACCGAATATATAAAAGATGTCCATTAGCTGATAGGCCACTTCCTCGGCGGTTTGTGGCATTTTCATGAAGTCCGAACTCGTTGTGGTCATTTCCTTTAACAGCCACAACACGAGTTTCGCATCATGGCATATCTTCTCATGCCACGCGTTGCGGTTGTTTAAAAACAGCTAAATCACAAAATTTCGCGTTGTAGCTGTTTCTCTAATGCCACAACCCGCTGTGGTCTTTTTTTTTTTTTTCGCTCAATGAGCGTTTTCGTTCTTTCAGTTTAACAATTTCTATCAAACGGTACAACTCATTAAGCTCAATGTCAAGCAATTTTCTCCAGCCCACTTTTACTTCCTTTTTTGTTCAAACATTGTGTTAAGCACTCTGTTGTAATTTACTCTCAGACTTAAGCTCTGATTTTTTCTTTTTACATAGAAGGAGACACAGCGCTTCGCACGCATCTTAATATAAAAATTGTTGTGGCAAGGGACGAACAGGCAGAATTCAAAGAACAAATTTCGTCACGCATATTCTTTACTAGCATTCCCAGGTACTTGAACTTAAGTGTTGTAATTATACAGGGTCCTTATTTTGTCCGACCCTTATCGTTGATCACTTCGCATACTACTTTGCATGGCGGGAGGTGGCTCTACCATCTCCGCTGTTTGAATTTACTGTGTCTTGTGTTCCACACTGTTTAGGTCGTTGTATTGCAGTAGTATTAGTTTTGTTTCTCGGCATAAAAAGGTGGGATGCTGGGCAGGGTTAATTCAGTTTGTTGCATTTAATAGTAGGTTCTTACACCTTCATCCGTATTTAAAGAATGTTCTGAAAATTGTTTTTCTTTTTTAGCTCACGGTTGCGACTCCCGTCTATCAAACACGTTATACATTAGACATCGAACTGAAGACATTACATCCTGAGTGCTCTCTTTTCAAATCGTCTGCGTCATGGGTTCAGATCTTGCAGACGAGGAAGCCACGTTCCCCTGCTTATTCTTGCACCAAAACAATGTATAAAATGGTTTGCGAAGCACAAAATTATTGCCAGAATGCGGGTAACATTGTTGTGAATTTATTGTCCCAGAAAGAAAACGAGCCCAATATTTCTAGTTGCACTCGCAGCACACCACAAACCAACTTTGACGTCATGTAATGGCGTGTAGTGCATTTACATGCCATTTCCGCAGAGTACCTGTTATTCTTTGAGTGCACATATTCACTGAGATTAACCCAAATTTCGTTGCTGAAAAACAGGATTGTGGCGGTCTGTTTCACTGTCATGTGAAGACTGTCAGTAGCGCGGATGAATGTCGTCTTGTTGAGGCAGCGAATTTCAGTGTGGTGAGGTAGCTGACAAAAAGTGACCAACCATATGATCGAGATAAACTGAGGACCTGATGGAATGGAATGTCTAACCATCAGATGTGCAGTCATAAGAATAACAATATGCGAAACGAAATAAAAGGGACAGTAACACCTATATCAGAACACACAGTACCTCCGAGAACCCTTCCAGAGAAACAGCAAAACATTTTCTAGCCGTGAGTCGTACAGGCTACTGAGATCGCATCAGTTTGTATACGAGGTGCCCCTTTAAGCGTGGAGAGGAATTGTACCATCTGCATTCATATGCTGCTTGTACGGCCAAGCTATGTCGCAATCAGACAAGTGATTTAGATGTTATACGTCTTCTGATACAGCCTATTTTATTTTCCATATACAGTAGTGTCACCATATGCGCGGGTAATAAGTTCCAAGACCTACCGCGTTGCGTGAAAACGCGGGTAATACCGAAAGCTATATATAACGTGGTACTCGGGTAACATTTATAAATAGGTTAAAGTTATATAAATTACGCACAGTTAGACATAATAAATTAACAATGAAATTTACTGCACATTACATTCTATATTTACAGTGTACTTTCTCTGTCTCTCTCTCTCTCTCTTTTGTACTTATAAAAATAAGGGGATTTTTACGTTTTAGCCCAATTCTCAAGGGACGATAGAGCAATGAAAAAGTACAGTACCTGTACTGTACAGTATCTTGCACAGATTAAAGGAATGACACAATCACAAAAATCATGTTTCTCCATCAAAGCGCTGCATAAGCAAAAAAAAAAAGTATTGTTTTACACATTTTACAAAGAAAATCACACTACGTACCTGAACATAACGTGTAATAAGAAAATTGTGTTAAAAATATCTCAGCCTATTGTGCGTATCCGCCGAATTCTTCATTCTATTTGCTGCGATGATCACTGATGATGATAGTACAATAACTACGATGAG
>Ga0123354_10003828_pt1 | contig 20996 bp, 20 predicted proteins | sample TergutLab28metaG_2_FD_97872 | JGI IMG/M metagenome (GOLD analysis project Ga0123354, IMG submission 97872) | Labiotermes labralis P4 segment gut microbial communities from Petit-Saut dam, French Guiana - Lab288 P4 | ecosystem: Host-associated > Arthropoda: Insects > Digestive system > Gut ... | reverse complement strand
TCAGGCGGCATTCGGTGTAGCGCATCGCCGCCGCCGAATCGCCGTCGCGCGAGCCGAAATTGCCCTGTCCGTCGACCAGCGGGTAACGCAACGAAAAATCCTGCGCCACCCGCACCATCGCGTCATAGACGCTGGAGTCGCCGTGCGGGTGGTATTTGCCGATCACATCGCCCACGACCCGCGCCGATTTCACATGCCGCGCCGCTGGCGAGAGCCGCATTTCGTTCATCGCAAAGAGAATGCGGCGCTGGACGGGCTTCAGGCCGTCTTCGACCTGTGGCAGCGCACGCGAGCGCACCACGCTCATCGCGTAGGAGAGATAGGCGCGTTCGGCGTACCAGTCCAGCGGGAGCACGTCGGAGGGAAACGAAGCGGCAATGTCGCCCGGGGGGGGAAAGTTATCGTCCATGAAACGGGATGGCGGTGGAACGGGTCGTGCGAGGGCGCGATATTAACCCATGAAGGGGCTACCCAAAAGGGCACGGTTACGGTGCGGCACATCATGGGTAGGCTCCTGGCGGCTAACCGCTGGCGTTCAAACGCGTGTTTGCCACCAGAGTCCGAAATGTGTCGACATTTTTTACAAACGCCCCGTAAATGGTGCGATGCACAATAAAAATAGTTTATCAGATCAAAGTGTTACGGACGATGGAATAGTTTTTGCTACGTGCACAGGTGTAGTAAGTGTTTTCCGCATAGGTGTTTTCCTCAATAACTTTCTTGCTAAGGAGACAAGAGGTCATGAAACTGAAAAAAGTAATTGGTAATGGTCGCTTCAATCATGAAGCGCTCCCCACACATTCTTTGGTTGTTACGCCAAAACTGAAAATGTTAGCTGCTTCTCTTCTGGTTTTTGCGGCTGGAGCTGTCAATGCAGAAGTTGACCTGTCCACCGGAGTTGCCGTTATGGGAAACGGGTTGGACACGAACGGTAACGTCGTCCGTCTGCTCGATCCGAAAAACGATCTAAAAAGTTTCGGCAACGCATTCTACGTCTACTACAATGCCCAGGACGGGGCACAGCACGTGTCCAAAAACAGCATCGTTGGCAACCCCGATACCGGCTTTGCGCTCATGCAACGAGGCACGCGCGAGGTTGATCTGGCTCGCGGTGTTTACTTCTATGATCCAAAATATGCTGGGGTCATCGACTGGGGCGTTACCCGCGATGCCAATTGGACCGTCTATTACACCGCTACCGGCGCAACCCCGGCTCAGACAGCTTCCGCGAACTACGTGAACAACGTAAACGTAATGGCCTGGGGCAACGCAAACACAGTACGCGGTTTGGAAGGGGCTCTGAAGAATGCCATCAAAGGCAATAACGTCGGGTTCATCGATAGTCGCATCGAAATGAATTACTACGGCAGAACGTCCTACGGCACGACGGCCGAACTTTACGGATCCTCGACCATCAATTCTAACGGTGTCGGCTACCAGGCCGGTTTGAAGTACCTTGACAAAGGTACAGGCGTCATCGGTGCGTCGGCAGGGTTGTACTACGACGAGGCCGGTCAATACCGTATGGATCAATCTGGGCATCTCACTTACATCAACGACCGCCCGGGTGGCAACATCAGGACAAACGCGGATAAAATCGTGTATGACGACTGGCATCAGCAAGGCATCGTTCTGACCGGTGCTGACGTGCTCGCCTACACCGTTGGTTTCGATGCAAATGGCATCGACACGATGATTGAAGGAGAGTTCGGCTACCTGGGTTACTTCCTTGGCGTCTATGTCAACGGCAACAGGGTCGATGATTCATTGCTCAACTTGTCGGGTGGCACATACGGCGACTTGATCCTCAACGGTGTTGGCGAAGGCGAAGGCGTGGTCGGCAGCTACACGATGAGTCTCGACTTATCGACTCTCGATTCATCCTTCTGGAACGCAGACGGCCATAACAACCTCTCGTTCATGATCGAATCGGTCACTCCGTGGATGTTGGGATTGCAGGCAAATGACGTTCAGGAAATTGGCACCTCCACCAATCCCTATGCCCATCCCTACGGCATCGTGGCGGGTTTCAACTACTTCTCCGCCGACATCCAATATTGCAGTGACATTGCTGCTAATACTATAACTATACCGGAACCGGAAACCTGGGCGATGCTACTGACGGGCCTCGGTTTTGTCGGCGCAATCGCGAAGCGCCGCCGTTTGCAGAAAAGTTAATGGTGCAATCTCATCGCCGACGGTGGTGAGATCTGAATCAAAGTCGAAGGGGAAGTGAATTCACTTTCCCTTTTTTTTGTTTTTTCCGTTGCTTTCACAGATCCATAGCCTCCACCCTGCACACTCGGCCTGAGCGCACCGGGTAACCGTAACCGTCAAACGCGTACCAGGAAGCGGGCTCAGGCAGCAGAAATTTCAAAGTGAGACACTACTCAAACTCGCCAGGACTTTGCGCACAGGAAGCGCATCCTGTAGAATCCCGTGCTTCGTTTATAGGGACGCCCCGATTTCATGCCCAAAAAACTGGTTGTCGGCAACTGGAAGCTTAATGGCAGCTTGGCGGCGAACGAGGTGCTGCTCGGGGGCTGCGGGACGCTGGCGGGGGTGGAGATGGCGGTGTGCGTGCCGTTTCCGTATCTTGCCCAGGCAGCCTCGCTTCTGGACGGGATGGCGTTGGGCGCGCAGACAGTAAGTGAGTTCCAATCCGGTGCGTATACCGGCGAGGTGAGCGCGGAAATGCTCGCCGAAATGGGCTGCCGTTACGTAATCGTTGGCCACTCCGAGCGGCGCGCACTGTTCGGCGAGGATGACGCAATGGTCGGACGCAAGGCGGCGGCGGCGTTACGGGCGGAGCTCGTGCCCATCGTCTGCGTCGGCGAATCGCTGGCCGAGCGCGAGGCGGGGCGGGTGATGGAAGTCATTGGCCGCCAGCTTGGCGCAGTGTGGGAGTCCATCGGCAAAGAGGGATTCTCAAGGGCAGTCATTGCCTACGAGCCGGTGTGGGCGATTGGTACGGGGCGCGCGGCGAGCGCGGGTGAAGCGCAGGAGGTGCATGCCGGTATCCGGCGCTGGCTTTCGGAACGTGAAGTGCCGTTAGCAGAAATCCGCATTCTCTACGGCGGCAGCGTCAACGCAGGCAACGCAGCAGCACTTTTCGCGATGCCCGATGTCGACGGGGGGTTGATTGGCGGCGCGTCGCTGGTGGCAGAGGAATTCATCGCTGTTTGCCGGGCGACGATGACAAACGGGGGCTGTTAAGCGCCCCACGGTTTTTTTTGAGGTAACGGATGGGCAGTACAATTTTTAATCTGGTGTTGCTGATTCATGTGTTGGCGGGGCTTGGGATGATCGGCCTCATCCTGATGCAGCATGGCAAGGGCGCCGACATGGGAGCGGCTTTTGGCAGCGGCGCTTCGGGCAGCCTGTTCGGGGCGTCCGGGTCGGCCAATTTCCTGAGCCGGACTACGGCGGTGCTGGCGACGGTATTTTTCATTACCAGCCTGAGCTTGGCATATCTGGCAAGTCAGGTACCGAAAGCGCCTTCCAGTGTCATGGAAAACATGCCGGTTCCTGCCAAAGCAGTCACCGACCCGACTCCCGCACCCGCTCCTGCGCCTGTCCCCGAAACCGCGCCGGACGATAAAAAAGCCGAGAACGAAATTCCAGAGTAATAACAAAAAATATTCAATAACATCAATTGCATGTGCTATCATAGCCGATATGTGTGGGGTCTTTGAGGTAAAACAGGCTTTGCGTGCGGCGTGAAAAAAACATAAAATTGCGGTTCGATACGCCGACGTGGTGAAACTGGTAGACACGCTATCTTGAGGGGGTAGTGGCGAAAGCCGTATGAGTTCGAGTCTCATCGTCGGCACCAAAAAAATGATCGAAGTCAACGCGGAAGCAGCCACTTCCGCGGGAAACTGATAGAGAAGCATAAGGCAGTACGGGCTATGCCATGATCTGCCAGAATTTTCGGATCGCACCGGGTGCGATCCGGGGGAGAGTGGGCCATGTTGGAGAACTATCTACCGGTTCTGCTGTTTGTTTTTGTCGGCCTTGCCTTCGGTGTTGTGCCGTTCTTCCTTGGCAAGACCCTTGGCCCGAACCGGCCGAGCGCAGGGAAAGTAGCCGCCTACGAGTGCGGGTTCGATGCGTTTGAAGACGCCCGGATGAAGTTCGACGTCCGCTACTACCTGATCGCCATCCTTTTTATTCTGTTCGATCTCGAAATCGCGTTCCTTTTCCCGTGGGCAGTCGTGTTCAAGGAGTTCATCGCTGCCCAGGCGGCGGCGTGGTTCCTTTTTGGCTCAGTCATGGTGTTTCTTGCCATCCTGATTATCGGTTACATCGTCGAATGGAAGAACGGCGCACTTGACTGGGAATGAAACATGAGCATCGAGGGTATTTTTCGTGAAGGTTTCGTGACGACGTCACTGGATACGGTGATCAATTGGACGCGCACGGGATCTCTATGGCCGGTGACTTTCGGGCTGGCCTGTTGCGCGATTGAGATGATGCATTCGGGGATGGCCCGTTACGACCTCGACCGCTTTGGCATCATTTTCCGCGCCAGCCCGCGACAGTCCGACGTAATGATCGTTGCCGGCACGCTTACCAACAAGATGGCCCCGGCAATGCGCCGGGTGTACGACCAGCTTGCCGAGCCACGCTGGGTGGTTTCAATGGGATCCTGTGCCAATGGCGGCGGCTATTACCACTACTCCTATTCGGTGGTGCGCGGCTGTGACCGGATCGTGCCCGTCGATGTTTACGTGCCTGGATGCCCGCCCACGGCTGAAGCCCTGCTTTACGGCCTGCTGCAACTCCAGAACAAGATCAAACGTACCAACACCATCGCGCGCCGCTAAAGGGATATGGAGTTCAAATGAATGCCAAACTTGAGCGACTGAACCAGATTTTACGGATCGTTTTCGACGGGCGCCTGCTTTCTCTGGTTGAGGATCGGGGCGAGATTACGATTGAAGTCGGCGCGGAAGACTACCTGGATGTCGCCCGTACCCTGCGTGACCACCCCGAGTTGCGGTTCGAGCAGTTGATGGACATCTGCGGGGTGGATTATTTGACTTTCCCCGATGGCGAGGCCGCATGCAAGCCCGGCAGGCGTTTTGCCTCGGTCTTGCACCTGCTCTCCCTCGAACATAACTGGCGGTTGCGCGTGCGGGTGTTTTCCACGGACGACGACTTCCCCGTGCTCGATTCGGTTTGCTGCTTGTGGCCGAGTGCCAACTGGCAGGAACGTGAGGCGTTCGACCTCTACGGCATCGTGTATTCAGGCCACACCGATTTGCGCCGCATCCTGACCGATTACGGTTTCATAGGGCATCCCTTGCGCAAGGATTTCCCAGTTTCAGGGTATACGGAGGTGCGCTATGACGACGAGGCGGGCCGGGTGGTTTATCAGCCGGTGACGATCGAGCCGCGCGAGAACGCACCACGCATCGTGCGTGAGCCGGGTTATGGGGAATCCGGCCATGTCTGAAATCCGCAATTACACGCTCAACTTCGGCCCACAGCACCCATCGGCGCACGGCGTATTGCGCCTGGTGCTCGAACTGAACGGTGAAGTGGTCGAGCGCGCCGACCCACATATCGGGTTCCTGCACCGCGGAACCGAGAAGCTTGCCGAGGCACGTACCTGGTTGCAGTCCCTGCCCTATATGGATCGGCTCGACTACATGGCGACACTGTGCAACGAGCACGTTTACTGCTTGGCAATCGAAAAGCTGCTCGGCATTGAAGTCCCGGAACGCGCCAAGTACATCCGGGTGATGTTCGATGAAATCACCCGCGTCCTTAACCATTTGGTGCTCATCGGCTCGCACGCCTTTGATATCGGCGCGATGACGATGATCCTCTACGCTTTCCGCGAGCGCGAAGACCTGCTCGATGTCTACGAAGCGGTGTCCGGGGCGCGCTGGCATCCGGCTTATTACCGGCCAGGCGGCGTTTACCGCGACCTGCCCGACAGCATGCCGAAGTACAAGCCCAGCCGCTTCAAGAGCGAGAGCCAGCTCAAGGTGATCAATGCGGCGCGTGAAGGGTCGGTGCTCGATTTCATCGAAGATTTCTTCGAGCGCTTTCCGAAGTGTTGCGACGACTACGAAACGCTGCTCACCGATAACCGTATCTGGAAGCAGCGCACCGTGGGTATTGGCGTGGTGACGCCGGAACGAGCGCTGGCAATAGGCTTTACCGGGCCGATGCTGCGCGGCTCGGGCATTGCCTGGGATTTGCGCAGGAAGCAGCCCTACGAGGTATACGACCGTCTCGATTTCGATATCCCGATCGGCAAGAACGGGGACTGTTACGACCGTTACCTGTGCCGGATGGAAGAGATGCGCCAGTCGACCCGGATCGTCCGCCAATGCATTGAGTGGCTGCGCAAGAACCCTGGACCGGTCATCACTGATGACCACAAAATAGCCCCGCCGAAGCGCGAAAAGGTCAAGAACGACATGGAGGAGCTGATCCATCACTTCAAGCTCTTTTCCGAGGGCTTCCATGTCCCCAAAGGCGAGGTGTATGCCACTATCGAACACCCGAAAGGGGAGTTCGGTGTGTATGCAATTTCGGATGGTGCCAACAAACCCTATCGGGTCAGGCTGCGGTCGGCGGGTTTCGTCCACATGGCGGCAATGGACGAAATGGCGCGCGGACACATGATTGCCGACGTAGTGGCACTCATGGGCACGTTGGATGTGGTGTTTGGTGATGTAGACCGCTGACCGGAGAACGCTTCGCGGAAGAGCCAGATATGTTGAGTCAGGAATCCTTGCAACAGATAGACCGGGAAATTGCCAAGTACCCGCCCGGCAAAAAACAATCGGCGATCGTGTCGGCGTTGCGCATTGCGCAGCAGGAAAAGGGTTGGCTACCGAAGGATGTCATCGAATTCGTGGCCGGTTACATCGGCATCCCGCCGATTGCCGCCTGGGAGGTGGCAACCTTCTACGGCATGTACGACCTCACACGCGTAGGCCGCCACAAGATAACGGTTTGCACCAACCTGCCCTGCGCACTTTCCGGCGGGGTGCATGCGGCTGAGTATCTGAAGAAAAAACTAGGCATTGGTTTCAACGAAACCACACCAGACGGCAAGTTCACCCTCAAAGAAGGGGAGTGTATGGGGGCTTGCGGTGATGCCCCGGTGTTGTTGCATAACAATCACCGTATGTGCAGCTTCATGACAATCGAGAAAATCGACCAAATGCTGGCCGACCTGGAGAAACAATGAGCGAGCACGAACTGATTCTCGCCGGCCTTGACGGCGATCGCACCTGGCGGCTTCAGGATTACGTTGCCAGGGGTGGCTACGAGGCGTTTCGCAAGATCATCAAAGAGAAAACGCCGCCCGATGTCATCATTTCCGAAATAAAGGTTTCGGGCTTGCGCGGGCGCGGTGGCGCGGGTTTTCCGACCGGGTTGAAATGGTCGTTCATGCCGCGCTCCTTCCCCGGCGACAAATATCTGACCTGCAATTCCGACGAGGGTGAGCCGGGTACGTTCAAGGATCGGGACATCCTGCGCTACAACCCACATACGGTGATCGAAGGGATGCTCATCGGCGCTTACGCGATGGGTTGCTCGCGCGGCTACAACTATATCCACGGCGAAATTTTCGAGATTTATCAACGTTTTGAAGAAGCCTTGGACGAAGCGCGCGCCGCCGGACTACTCGGCCAGAATATCCTTGGCAGCGGTTTTTCCTTTGAACTCTTTGCGCATCACGGCTATGGGGCTTATATCTGCGGCGAAGAAACTGCGCTAATCGAATCCGTCGAAGGCAAGAAGGGGCAGCCCCGCTTCAAGCCGCCATTCCCGGCTTCCTACGGCCTGTACGGCAAGCCAACGACCGTCAACAACACCGAAACGTTTGCCTCAGTGCCTTTCATCATGTCGATGGGCGGCGAGGCTTTCCTGAACCTGGGCAAGCCCAATAACGGCGGCACGAAACTCTTTTCGGTTTCCGGCCATGTGCACAAACCCGGCAATTACGAACTTCGGCTCGGTTCCCCGTTTTCCGAACTGCTGGAGATGGCGGGCGGCATGCGTGCCGGGCGCAAACTCAAGGCGGTGATCCCGGGCGGTTCCTCCGCGCCGGTGGTTCCCGCCGATATCATGATGGACTGCACGATGGACTTCGACTCGATTGCCAAGGCGGGCTCAATGCTCGGTTCCGGCGCGGTGATCGTCATGGATGAGACCACCTGCATGGTAAAGGCACTGGAACGCCTGGCATGGTTTTATCACGAGGAATCCTGTGGGCAGTGCACGCCTTGCCGTGAAGGCACGGGCTGGATGTATCGCGTGATACATCGGATCGAAGTCGGCGACGGGCGACCCGAAGACCTCGACCTGCTGCTCTCGGTGGCAGGTAATATCGCGGGCCGCACCGTTTGCGCGCTCGGCGATGCGGCGGCTGGGCCGGTGCAGAGCTTCGTCAAGCATTTTGCCTACGAGTTCGAGTACCACATCGAAAACAAGAGATGCCTGGTTCCTCCTGCGATGCAGGATACCGGCAGCCAAATTTACGTGAGCCAGTCATGCTAGACATTGAAATCGACGGCAAGGCGGTTCAGGTTCCGGAAGGCAGCACCGTGATGGATGCCGCGACCCTGGCCGGCATCTATATCCCTCACTTCTGCTACCACAAGAAGCTGTCGATCGTGGCCAGTTGCCGCATGTGCCTGGTGCAGGTCGAGAAAGCGCCCAAGCCGCTGCCCGCATGTGCCACGCCCGTGATACACGGCATGAAGGTCTGGACCCGCTCAAAGACGGTAATACAGGCGCAGAAAGGGGTCATGGAATTCCTGCTCATCAATCATCCGCTCGATTGCCCCGTCTGCGATCAGGGCGGCGAGTGCCTGTTGCAGGATCTGGCGGTCGGTTACGGTAGCAACCATTCGCGCTACCAGGAAAAAAAGCGCGTGTTCGTCAGCAAGAGTTACGGATCCCTGATCTCCTCCGAAGCAACACGCTGCATCAACTGCACGCGCTGCGTGCGGTTCACCGCCGAAATCGGCGGCGAAATGGAAATGGGGCAGGCGTTCCGGGGCGATCACGCTGAAATCATGACCTTTCTCGGGCGGGCGATCAATTCCGAACTCTCCGGCAACGTCATCGACCTTTGCCCGGTCGGCGCGTTGACCTCCAAACCGTTCCGCTACCGTGCCCGTACCTGGGAATTGTCGCGGCGGCGTTCGGTGAGTCCGCACGATTCACTCGGAACCAACCTTGTCGTCCAGACCAAAGACAGCGAGGTCATGCGGGTGCTGCCCCTGAACAACGAAAAACTCAACGAATGCTGGCTGGCCGATAGGGATCGTTTCTCCTACGAAGCGCTCACGAGCGGGCAGCGCCTGACCTCGCCGATGATGCGCAATGGGGACGACTGGCATCCCGAATCATGGCAAAAAGCGCTCGCGTTCGCTTCCAGCGCGCTACGCACCGTCGTGAGCGAGCAGGGCGGGCACGCGCTTGGCGCGCTGGCTTCCCCGCACTCGACCGTCGAAGAACTTTACCTACTGCAAAAACTGGCGCGTGGCCTGGGATCGGAAAACGTCGATTTCCGCCTGCGCCGCCACGACTTCCGCAGCGATGCCGTGCGCTCCGGGGTTCCCTGGCTCGGCATGACCGTGGTCGATGTGCACGACCTCTGCAGCATCCTGGTCATCGGCAGTTTCCTGCGCAAGGACGCGCCGCTGCTTGCGCAGAAAGTGCGGCATTCCGCGATGCGCCACGGACTGGAGGTATGCACTGTGGGGCCGAACGCCGAAGACTGGCGGATGCCGATGGCTACGCGCGCATTGGTTCCGCCCTCCGCAATGGTGGAGACCCTGGCCGCTATCGCTGCTGCGTTGGCTACGGTAACGGAAAACCCGCTTTCGGGAGATCTATCGGCAAGAGTGCCAACAGAAATTTCGGACGATGCCCAAGCCATTGCAAAGAGCCTCGCGGATGGTGAAAACACAGCGGTATGGCTTGGCAATCTTGCCGAACAGCACCCGCGCGCTGCCGAACTGCACCTGTGGGCGCAGGAAATTGCGCGCCTGGCCGGGGCATCCCTCGGCTTTGTGGGCGAAGCGGCCAACAGTGTTGGGGGCTATCTGGCCAAAGCCGTACCGGGCGTAGGCGGGCTGGACGCACGGGCGATGATCGAATCGCCGCGCCACGCCTACCTCCTGTTTGGGGCCGAACCCGACCTCGATTTCGCCGATGGCGTTGCAACCATGCAGGCAATGGAACGTGCGCGGCTCGTGATTGCGATGAGCGCTTTCGATTCGCCCGCCTTGCGTAAGGTTGCCGATGTGCTGTTGCCGCTGGCCCCATTTACCGAGATGCCGGGAACTTTCGTGAATTGCATTGGGGATGTGCAGAGCTTCGAGGCTTCGACGCATCCACGCGGGGAAGCCCGTCCAGGCTGGAAAATCCTGCGGGTGCTGGGCAACCTGCTCGAACTGCCGGGTTTTGACCAGGACAGTTTCGAGGCCGTGCGCGATGAGGCTTTGCCCGGCACCGGTGATTGCTTCCCATTCAGCAACACCATTGGCAATGTAGCAGCGGTCGAGCCTTCTGCGGCCCGTGTCGAAGCCTTGCAGCGTGTCGCCGACGTGCCGGTTTATTTTGCTGACCCGCTGGTGCGGCGCGCGCCTTCGCTGCAAAAAACAGCCGATGCCGCGGCGCCCGTGGCAAGGATGCCTCTGGCAACACTGACCGCCTTGGGCGTGCAGCCTACCGACAAGGTGCGGGTCAAAGGAACCGGGGGGTCGGTCGAACTTCAGGTTGAGGTGGATGAAAACCTTGCCCCAGGTTGCATCCGTATTGCCGCAGCGCACGCCTCGACTGTGCCGCTTGGCCCCCTACATGGCGAATTGAGCGTGGAGCGACTTTGATGGACGCAATCTTGCAACCGCTTGAAACCTTTTTTGGCCCGACTTGGCCCGTCGTGTGGGCATTGATCAAGATCATCGCCCTGGTCGCGCCGTTGATGGGGGTCGTGGCCTACCTGACGTATTTCGAACGCAAAGTCATCGGTTTCATGCAGTTGCGCGTTGGTCCCAACGTCGTTGGGTACAGGGGGCTGTTGCAGCCGATTGCCGACGCAGTCAAACTGCTTTTCAAGGAAGTCATCATCCCGAGCGGGGCCAGCAAGGGGCTTTTCATCATCGGCCCGATCCTCGCCCTCGCGCCCTCGCTGGCGGCCTGGGCAGTGATCCCGCTCAGCGATGGCTTGGTGGTGGCCGACATCAACGCTGGCCTGCTCTTCTTGATAGCGGTTATCTCGATAGAAGTCTACGGCGTCATCATCGCGGGCTGGGCATCGAACTCCAAATACGCTTTCCTTGGCGCGATGCGGGCAACGGCGCAGATGGTGTCCTACGAGATTTCACTTGGTTTTGCGCTGATCTGCGTGTTGCTGGTATCAGGCACCCTCAACCTGACGGGCATCGTCACCCAGCAGGGGCGGGGCATGTTCGCCGATATGGGGATCGGCTTCCTGTCATGGAACTGGTTGCCCCTGTTGCCAATGTTCGTGATCTATTTCATCTCCGGCATTGCGGAAACCAACCGCGCGCCGTTCGATGTGGTGGAAGGCGAATCCGAGATCGTCGCCGGGCATATGGTCGAGTATTCGGGCATGGCCTTTGCGCTGTTCTTCCTGGCCGAGTACGCCAACATGGTTCTGGTCTCCGCGATGACCTCAATCCTGTTCCTTGGCGGCTGGCTTTCTCCGGTGGGTTTCTTGCCGGACGGGTTTCATTGGATGGCCCTGAAGACGGCGTTCTTCCTGTTCGTCTTCCTGTGGGCGCGTGCCACTTTCCCCCGGTTTCGTTATGACCATGTCATGCGCCTGGGCTGGAAAGTGTTTGTTCCAATCACGTTGGTGTGGGTCGTGGTGGTAGCGGTGTGGGTAATATCTCCGCTGTCGATCTGGAAATAACAAGGTAAAGGGATAGGCCGTGGGAGCCAGGGATTACATTGGAAGCCTGTTCCTCAAGGAACTGATCAAAGGGTTAGCGCTGACCGGACGTCATTTTTTCATGCGCAAACTCACGCAGATGTTCCCCGAGGAAAGAACGCCGTTGAGTCCGCGATTCCGTGGGCTGCATGCGTTACGGCGCTACCCGGACGGCGAGGAGCGCTGTATCGCCTGCAAGTTGTGCGAGGCGATCTGTCCGGCAATGGCAATCACCATCGGTATCAGCGAACGCGAGGACGGTTCGAGACGCACGGATCGTTACGATATTGATCTCAACAAGTGCATCTTTTGTGGTTTCTGTGAGGAAGCCTGCCCAGTGGATGCCATCGTGGAAACGCAGGTTTTTGACTATCACGGCGAGCAGCGCAGCGACCTTTACTACACCAAGAACATGTTGTTGGCGGTAGGGGATCGTTTTAAGGAACAAATCAACGAAGCCAAAGCGGCGGACGCAAAGTACCGGTAATGCATACTGAATCAACTACACGGATGGTCAGGTTTGCCCGGTGGCTGAACCGCCACGGCAGAGAAATTTGAGAAGGGGAATCATGGAATTTTCAACCTTCGTTTTCTACTTTTTTGCGACAGTCCTCGTCGTGGCGGGGTTACGGGTCATTACCGCACGCAACCCGGTACACGCGGCGCTGTTCCTGGTGCTGGCGTTTTTCAGCGCCGGTGGCGTCTGGATGCTGCTGGCTGCCGAATTCCTCGCCCTCACGCTGGTCATGGTCTATGTCGGCGCGGTGATGGTGCTGTTCCTATTTGTAGTGATGATGCTCGACGTCGATTTTGCCCGCCTGCGTGAAGGGTTCTGGAAATACCTGCCGGTAGGGGCGGTCATCGGCATCCTGCTGGTCATCGAAATGGGTCTGGTGCTGGCGAACGGTTTCGGTAGCAAGGAGATGCCTGCGGCAGCGCCAACCATTACCAGCCAGACTGAACCTATCCAGTGCACCAACAACGTCTGCGAATTGGGCCGGGTGCTCTATACCGAGTACGCCTATCCGTTTGAACTCGCGGCGCTGGTGCTGCTGGTGGCGATGATTGCGGCGGTCTCCCTGACGCTACGCCGTCGCTCAGGCCCGTATGCCGACAAGCGCATCTCGCCGGAAGAACAGATTGCCGTCCGTAGCGAAGATCGGATGATGCTGGTGAAGATGGCATCCGAGAAAGAAGTATCCGAAGAGTCCGCCACGCCTGCCGGGACGCAGACGAGCGGAAAGGAAAGACAATGAACATGCGACAAGTGGAGTCACTGACAAGATGCTTTCGCTAACCCACTACCTCACTCTGGGCGCGATACTGTTCGCCATTAGCGTGGCTGGGATTTTTCTCAACCGAAAGAATCTCATCATCATTCTGATGTCGATCGAATTGATGCTGCTGGCAGTCAACATCAATTTCATCGCATTTTCGCGCTATATGGGCGATATCGCCGGACAGGTTTTCGTTTTCTTCATCCTCACCGTGGCGGCGGCGGAATCAGCCATCGGCTTGGCGATTCTCGTTGCCATGTTCCGCAACCATCGCACGATTCACGTGGATGACCTGGATCGCCTCAAGGGATAAGGACCTGACGGACATGAAAACGCTTTATCTTCTCGTGCCGCTTGCGCCGCTTGTCGGAGCAATTATCGCCGGTTTGTTCGGCAGGCAAATCGGGCGCACCGGCGCACACGTTGTCGCCATTGCCGGTGTGCTGGCATCCTTTATCATTTCGGGGATAATTTTCCTGGACGTCCAGGCCGGGAACACCTTCAACGGCACGGTCTACACCTGGATGCAAGCCGGTGGGGTGGATTTCGAAATCGGTTTCATGATCGACAAACTGTCTGTGCTGATGATGTTGGTCGTCACTTTCGTGTCTCTGATGGTGCACATCTACACAATCGGCTACATGTCCGAAGATCCCGGTTATCAGCGGTTTTTCAGCTATATCTCGCTCTTCACCTTCTCGATGCTGATTCTGGTGATGTCCAATAACTTCCTCCAGCTTTTCTTCGGATGGGAAGCGGTAGGGCTGGTTTCTTACCTGCTCATTGGTTTCTGGTTCAAGCGCCCGACGGCGATTTACGCCAACTTAAAGGCGTTTTTGGTCAATCGCGTGGGAGATTTCGGTTTTCTGCTCGGCATCGCCCTGATCGTTGCCCACACCGGTAGCCTCGCTTATACAGAAGCGTTCGGTTCTGCGCAGGAACTGGTGGGGAAGGAAGTGGTGGGTACCGGCTGGCCCTTGCTCACCACGATCTGCATCTGCCTGTTCATTGGCGCGATGGGCAAATCGGCGCAGATCCCGCTGCATGTGTGGCTGCCCGATTCGATGGAAGGCCCGACGCCAATTTCCGCATTGATCCACGCCGCAACGATGGTCACGGCAGGCATTTTCATGGTGGCGCGGATGTCGCCGCTCTTTGAACTATCGGAAACCGCGCTTTCCTTCGTGTTGGTCATCGGGGCAACTACGGCGCTTTCTATGGGTTTCCTCGGCATCGTCCAGAACGATATCAAGCGCGTGGTGGCGTATTCCACCCTGTCACAGTTGGGTTACATGACGGTAGCGCTTGGCGTGTCGGCCTATTCGGCAGCCATCTTCCACCTGATGACGCATGCTTTCTTCAAGGCCCTCCTCTTCCTTGCGGCGGGTTCAGTCATCATCGGCCTGCATCATGACCAGGACATACGCAACATGGGCGGCCTGCGCAAGTACATGCCGATTACCTGGGTAACTTCGCTCATCGGTTCGCTGGCTCTGATCGGAACGCCGTTCTTCTCCGGTTTTTATTCCAAGGATTCGATTATCGAGGCGGTACATGTTTCCTCGATTCCCTTTGCGGGTTACGCGCTTTTCTGTGTGCTCGCGGGGGTGTTCGTGACCGCGTTCTATTCCTTCCGGATGTATTTCCTCGTCTTCCACGGCGAGGAACGGTTCGGAAAAGCACATGACCATGATCATGGGCACGGGCATGACGAAGAGCATCACGGCCTTGCACCGGGACAGAAGCCGCACGAATCGCCGCTGGTGGTGACCCTGCCGTTGATCCTGCTGGCGATTCCGTCTGTCGTGATCGGCTTTTTCACCATCGAGCCGCTGTTATTCGGGGAGTGGTTTGGCTCTTCGATCATTGTTGGGGAAAATCACGCTGCCGGTTTCAGGGAAATCGCGGAGTCATTCCACGGTGCGGCAGGCATGGCCCTGCACGGTCTCATGGGCGCACCGTTACTGGCCCTGGCCGGGATTGTGACCGCCTGGGTGTTCTACCTGCGCAAGCCTGAATTGCCTGCCGCCATCCGACAAAAGTTTGCCGGCATCTATACTCTGCTGGAAAACAACTATTACTTCGACCGTTTCAACGAGATTGTTTTCGGGAGCGGTTCATGTGCGCTGGGCACCAGGTTATGGCGCAGTGGTGAACAGGGTTTGATCGACGGTGTCGGGGTATCGGGTTCGTCCCGGCTAGTGACGCTGATGGCGCGTATCACCGGGTTGTTCCAGACCGGCTACCTGTATCAGTACGCCTTCACCATGATCGTCGGGGTATTTGTCCTGCTGACTTTCTGGGTTTCCTTCAGGTGAGCGGGGCATAACGAGAGCGAACGCGCCGCGAATGGCGCATTGAACGGAAAGCAACGATGACGGACATTCCCTTCCTCAGTCTGGCGATATGGATACCAATACTCGGTGGGCTGCTGGTGCTGGCTACCGGGCCGGATGCCAATGCCCGCATGGCGCGCATAGCGGCGCTACTGACCGCTATCCTGGGCTTCGCCGTAACCCTTCCGCTCTACTTCAGTTTCGATGCGGGCTCCTTCACTATGCAGTTTGAAGAAATACGGCCATGGATCGAATATTTCAATATCAATTACCACCTCGGCATAGACGGCATCTCGCTGTGGTTCGTGCTGCTGAATGCCTTCATCACCATCATCGTGGTGATCGCGGGATGGGAGGTCATCCAGAGCCGGGTAGCGCAGTACATGGCCGCCTTTCTGATCATGTCCGGCCTGATGAACGGCATTTTCACGGCGCTTGACGGTGTGCTCTTCTACATATTCTTTGAAGCCTCGCTGATTCCGCTTTACCTCATCATCGGCATCTGGGGTGGGCCAAACCGGGTTCATGCGGCGTTCAAATTCTTCCTCTTCACGCTGGCCGGTTCGCTGCTGATGCTGCTGGCGCTCATCTATCTTTACAACTCGACCGGCAGTTTCGCGATTCTCGACTGGCATCGCGCCATATTGCCGATGGGCGCGCAGACGTTGATTTTCTTCGCATTCCTTGCCGCCTTCGGGGTCAAGGTACCAATGTGGCCGGTACATACATGGTTGCCGGAAGCCCACGTCGAAGCGCCCACGGGCGGTTCGGTGGCGCTGGCAGCCATCGCCCTGAAACTCGGTGCTTACGGCTTCGTCCGGTTTGCGTTGCCTATCGTGCCGGATGCGTGCAAAGAATTCACTTGGCTCGTCGTCGGGCTATCGCTGGTTGCAGTGGTCTACATTGGTTTTGTGGCATTGGTGCAAACCGACATGAAAAAGCTCGTCGCCTATTCCTCGGTTTCGCACATGGGGTTTGTCACCCTTGGTTTCTTTCTGTACAACCAGCTTGGTATCGAAGGCGCGCTGGTTCAGATGGTTTCCCACGGCTTCGTTTCCGGCGCGATGTTCCTTTGTATCGGCGTACTTTACGACCGCCTGCACTCGCGCCAGATTGCCGATTACGGCGGCGTAGTAAACACCATGCCGAAATTTGCCGCCTTCTTCATGCTCTTCGCAATGGCAAACGCCGGCCTGCCTGGGACAAGCGGCTTTATCGGCGAATTCACCGTTATCCTTGCCGCAATGAAGAACAGCTTCCCGATTGCCCTCTTCCTGGCGAGCAACTTGATTCTCGGTGCGGCCTACACGCTGTGGATGTACAAGCGTGTGGTGTTCGGCGAAGTGGCAAACGAAAATGTGGCAAAACTTACCGATATCAACCAACGTGAATTCTTTTTCCTTGCCTTGCTCGCCTTCTTCGTACTGGCGGTAGGTCTGTATCCCTTCCCCCTTACCGATGTGATGCATGCCTCGGTGAGCCATCTTCTTGAGCATGTCAGTGACAAAATGCTCCCGCTACCGCCTCTCTGAACAGGTGCAGCCCGATAACGGACGATCAAAAGATGAACTTTGATGTTTCCAATCTTTACTCGGCGACGGCAGAAATTTTTGTCGCAATAATGGTTCTGGCGATCATGCTGGCGACGGCTTTCGCTCGTAGCATTGCGCGCGGCTTGGCCTACGCGTTTGTCCAGGTAACGCTGATCGTGGCGGCCTTCATCACGTTCTTTACCCTGGATCCCGGAAGTGATTTTGCTTTCAACAATATGTTCGTGCGCGACCAGACGGGCAGCGTCCTCAAGCTGACGGTGTATCTCTCGATGATGGTTGCGCTGCTCTACGGACGCGGCTATCTCGCCGACCGTAAGCTCGACCGCCCCGAGTATTACCTGCTGGCGCTCCTGGCCACTCTCGGCATGATGGTCATGGTTACCGCCAACCACCTGCTGTCCCTCTACGTCGGTTTAGAAATGATGTCGCTTGCGCTCTACGCGCTGGTGGCGTTTGACCGTGATTCGGTGCGCTCCACCGAGGCCGGGATGAAGTATTTTGTGTTGGGTGCGCTTGCCTCCGGCCTGCTGCTCTACGGCATGTCGATGATCTATGGTGCGACCGGTTCGCTGGAGTTGCCTGTGGTGAAAAATGCCGTACTTGGCGTGAAGGATCCCAAGATGGTGATGGTGCTGCTCTTGGGCATCGTCTTTCTCATTGCCGGTATTTCGTTCAAGCTGGGTGTTGTGCCTTTTCACATGTGGGTACCCGATGTTTACCAGGGTTCACCAACCGCCGTAACGCTCATCCTGTCCAGCGCGCCCAAACTCGCTGCTTTCGCGCTGGCAATACGCCTGCTGGCGGGCGCTTTGCCCGACCTCGTCGGACACTGGCAGAGCATGCTGCTGTTCGTTGCCGCAGCATCCATCGTCCTTGGCAATTTCGCGGCGCTGGCACAGCACAACATCAAGCGCATGCTGGCCTACTCCGGCATTTCGCACATGGGATTCATGTTGTTGGGGCTGCTTTCCGGCGGCGATGGCACGGGTTACAGCAGCGCCATGTTTTATACCATTACCTACGCGCTCATGACGTTAGCCGCGTTCGGCATGGTCGTTCTGCTCGCGCGAGAGGGGTTTGAGGCCGAAAACATCGAGGATTTCAAGGGGCTCAATCGCCGTAGCCCCTGGTTTGCGCTGCTCATGCTCTTCGTGATGTTCTCAATGGCAGGCATCCCATTCTTCGTCGGTTTCTTTGCCAAGCTCTCCGTGCTCCAGGCAGTGATACATGCCGGTTATCTCTGGGTTGCGGTGTTGGCGGTCGTGATGTCGCTCATTGGCGCCTTCTTCTATCTGCGCATCGTCAAAATCATGTACTTCGATGAGCCGGTAGACGATACCCCCATCAAAGCATCGGGCGAACTACGAATAATGCTGTCGATCAACGGAGTGGCCATTGCCCTGCTCGGACTCATGCCTGGGACGCTGCTGAAATGGTGTGAAGAAGCCATGAAGACGGCGTTTATGGTTGGCGGTTGAGCGGAGAGGGAAAAAGCATAATATGAATGCCACGGTCTGGATTGTGGTGGGCCTTGCCTGCGTGGCGGCCAATTTGCCTTTTCTATTTGAACGTGTGCTGTTCATATGGTTCCGCTCCTCGGGAAAAGGGTTCGGTTGGCGGTTCCTGGAACTGCTTGTGCTCTACTTGGTCATTGGCGGGCTTGCATTCCTGCTGGAAAAGAACGCTTATGGCAGTATTTATCCGAAAAACTGGCAATTTTACGTGGCTACACTTTGCCTGTTTCTCGTGTTTGCCTTTCCGGGGTTCGTCTATTGTCACCTGTGGCGCCGCAACCGCCGCCGTGCCGTGGAGACACCACGCGGGCAGGAATAAATCAATCCGTGTGTAGGCGGCAGGTACAATCTGCCTTCAGTTTTTATTAACTTCTTCAACCCACGCGCACGGGTTTCTCATGAGTCAGGAAGTATCCTCCCGCTCTACCTGGTCCAACCGCTGGGCCTTCATCCTCGTCACCATCGGCTCTGCCGTCGGGCTCGGCAATATCTGGAAGTTCTCCTATATCGCTGGCGCAAGCGAGGGGAGCGTAGGGGTATTCGTTGTCGTTTACCTGGCCTGTGTTGCCCTCATCGGGTTGCCGCTCCTCATGGCAGAAATCCTCATCGGCAGGCGTGGGCGGGGCAATCCCGTCGCTGCCATGCTCAATACTGCCGAAGAATCCGGTAATTCTTCGTGGTGGGCCCTACTCGGATGGGCCGGGATATTCGGCGCGCTAATGATATTGTCATTTTATAGCGTGGTCTCCGGATGGATGGTGGACTACTTCTGGCAATATCTCGCGAAAGGTGTGCAGGTCAATACGCCGGAAGAAACAAAGGCGGCTTTTGACGCCATGATGGCCGACCCCTGGCGCTTAAGTTTTTGGCACACCATCTTCATGATCCTTACTGTGGGCGTCGTGGCGCGGGGCGTGGTAAGCGGGATTGAAATCGCCAACAAGATCATGATTCCGATGCTTTTCCTGATCCTGATTCTGCTGACCCTGTGGGGCGCGGCGGCAGGCGACATGCCGACGGCGCTACGTTTCATGTTCAATCTCAAAGTCGAAGCCATCAAGGCCGGTGTCGTCATCGATGGGATGGGCCATGCCTTTTTCTCATTGAGCCTTGGGATGGGAGCCATCATGGCCTACGGCTCCTATCTCGACAAAGATACGAATATCGGCAATACCTGTTTATGGATTGCGATAGTCGGCGCCTTGATCGGTTTGCTTTGCGGGGCAGCCATCTTTTCGTTGACTTTCGGCTATGGGCTGACGCCTGCCGCCGGGCCGGGCCTCATCCTCCAGACCCTGCCGCTTGCCTTCTCCGATATGCCCGGCGGGCGGATATTCGCCGTATTCTTCTTCCTTCTGGTTATTTTTGCCGCCTGGACATCGTCCATTTCACTACTGGAGCCTTTCGTTTCCTGGCTCACCGAACGGTTCGGTATCCGCCGTTCTTTTGCTGCATGGGGAACGGCATTGCCGGTATGGCTGCTCGGGGTAGCTGTTTGCCTGTCGTTCAACGAATGGGCGCGGTTCAAGATTCTTGGCCGCATCCTTTTCGAGATGCTGGATCATCTCGCCACACGCTTCATGATGCCGCTCTCCGGGCTTGCTATTGCCATCTACGTTGGCTGGAGGCTTGGCAAAGTGATCGTCTTGGACGAGATACGCCTGAAACAGCGTATGTTCCGCCTGTGGTTCAACGTGGTGCGCTTTATCGTACCGCTTGGCATCACAATGATCTTCCTCTACGAATTGGTTCTGCGGGATTGGCTCGAATAGAATTCAACAACACTTCGCCGGGACTTGTCCGCAAATCCGGCCATGCATTCATGAAGAACGAAACGAAACTTGTCACGTTGGACGACATTGCTGTCGGAGACCGTTACCTGAGCCGGGATTTTCCGGTCGATACGGCGCAAATCAAGAGCTTTGCCAGCGATTTTGACCCGCAACCCTTTCACCTGGATGAAACCGCTGCCGCACAATCCTTTTTCGGAGGGCTTGCCGCTAGTGGCTGGCACACGGCGGCAATGACCATGCGCCTGATGGTGGAAAGCGTCCCAATCAAGGGTGGCCTCATTGGTGCGGGCGTCGAAATTTCCTGGCCGCGCCCGACCCGCCCCGGCGACGTGCTGCATACCGTGAGCACCATCATCGACATTGTGCCGTCCAAATCCAGGCCAGACCGGGGGATCGTCACCCTGCAAACCGACACATTCAACCAGAACGGCGAACAGTTACAGAAACTGGTGTCGAAGCTGCTGGTGTTTCGGCGCGGTGCGGGATAGGTTGTGGTGAATCCCGCAGCAGTTTCCCCAGGTATTCCCGTGACTTTCATCGACCTCCCCCAGATGGTTTCCGCTTCCGGTAGCGTCGTGTTGC
>Ga0123354_10003826_pt1 | contig 21003 bp, 14 predicted proteins | sample TergutLab28metaG_2_FD_97872 | JGI IMG/M metagenome (GOLD analysis project Ga0123354, IMG submission 97872) | Labiotermes labralis P4 segment gut microbial communities from Petit-Saut dam, French Guiana - Lab288 P4 | ecosystem: Host-associated > Arthropoda: Insects > Digestive system > Gut ... | reverse complement strand
GGGGGTTACCAAGATTTTTAGAAATGGCGTGAGGCCGGGGGTAAAGGGGGGGATATTTTTAAAAGGGACCTTCAGGAGGGGGGTGGGGGGGGGGGGGGCATTGACTGGATTGATATGGCTCAGAACAGGGACAGGTGGCCGGCACTTCTGAATGCGGTAATGAACCTTCGGGTTCCATACAATGCAGGAAATTTCTTGACAAGCTGAAAACCGGTTGACTTCTCAAGAAGGACTTTGTTCCATGGAGTACTTAAGTAAGTAAGTAAAGAAATAAGTAAGTAAGTAAGTAAGTAAGTGAGTGAGTGAGTGAATGAATGAGTGAGTGAGTGTACCCGTCCATTAAGAAGCTTGCTGTTCGACGTCACAGGCGTACCCTGAGACGCTGATGGCGTCGTTAAATACATCATATATCAGGGGTGCACAAATTTTCTAAGTGTAGGAGCCATCTAAAAATTCTAGGAGCCAGAAGCGTCACATGGGGCAAATTCCATACCGAGGATCCACAGATATTAGGCTCCACCGTGCAAAATACAGTAGTTACGACAACCTGGCGCCCAGGATTTATGTACCCCTGCTATATATAATTAAAATGAAACACACCGTCGAATACGGTCTTAGAAGTTTAATGCTATACCAAACTGTCTGGTATGTCTGTGCTAATTCCTGGCCCATAACCGACATTTACCCTTATTTTTAAGACATTGTGTCAACTGAATCGTGTATTTAAAATCAGTGACGCTTGTGCCAGTATCTTCATAATTCTTTAGAAATGAACAGGTTAACGCACCGAAAAAAGCACGCTATTTTTCAGAGGTAATTTTGTTTGGGATTGTTATGGAAGGGTATGTTGAAATGGGTTTTCTTCAATCGTTAAGTTATTCTGCGTGTAAGGAAATATTCCTGCCTGTAACGTGTAATATAATATCCAACAAAATGCACGAAGTCTAATACAAAATTATACAAATAAAATATTAAAATTCCAAATTATTTCGATCCTTCAGGATCATCTTCAGGGAGAAAATACACATTAATCAAATATGAATAAAACATGAATTAGATTAAACTAAGGTAATGTATCATATCTGGATATCCTGAAGTCCACAGTAGAAACAGAAATTAAGGTAAAGTTGTCACTGTGCAGACAGTGAAAGGTACATGGGGAAGTGGACGTACAGTTTCACTCATTCTTAACCTCGACAACACATGGCGGTTATTGGTCACCTTCACGCCTCGGCTACTTTTTACCCGAGGAAAGAGGCTCAGTACGCATTTGATAGGCTGGGAGGACCTGAGTGCCGGTCTGCTCGCTTTGGAGAAGAGAAAAATTACTTACCCTTGCCGTGAATCGAACTACGGTTTCTTGGTTCCTCATTCCGTAGCCCGAACGTAATAAAGTTTTAGAAGTGATAAGTTACCAAGTTCAGAATTCTACTACCTGATCCAGATCAGCCTAATCCACAGACACTGACACCCTGATTCGCTGGGATTCCGTTTAACACAGTAGTGTTCTGTCAGCTACAACTTGCAATATATAGTGGCCCCTTTTTAGTCGTCATGGCAATAATGAGAGGCCAGACCTTCAGAATTGGCAGACATCTCTCTCCCTTGTCGGGATTAGAACCGCGAATTATCCAGCCAAGTCACTATACTGACAGAGCTATCCCGCTTTAATGACAGTTCCATTAGCTCAGATAAAGATGTTTCTTCCTGGGTGAAATAATGTTCACTTCGCTTAATTTTAGTCCTGATTCTAGGATATGACATTAATCGACCTTGGTTGCTGACATGAACCCATTTGTTTATTGTTCGTTACAAGTGACTGGTGTTTCGGTTTTCGGTTTTTTAGAAGAATTTTGCGGACTTTCGTGGAATAGATTTTTTTTTAAGATTCCGCAGATTTTCTTGTTGTTCGTTCTACCTGTCGTGTCACTCATGGTAATATTAATCAGCACTACACAATCACGCTGATCTAAAGTAGCGTTGCACAAACCCCGAGCTACAGGGCGCTGTGGCGACTAGATTTGGTACGGTGTCGCCTAATATTTGTGGGACCACAGTAGGGAACTTGTTGTACGTCACCCTTCTGACGCCCAGAATTTTTGAAGTGGCTCCTGAGTTTTTGGAAAATACGTGCACCCCTAGTTTTGTTATATTTTAGGAACATAAGCCTTGCGAAAGATCAGTTTCCCGTCGACGGAATCCAATAAAAGTCTAATTCACTCACTATTTGAGAAAGAATTTTTGTAGGGGAATAAGATAAAAGGGCGTAGTCTCCAATAAGTGAGAATGAAGACGCCAGATATATGTGAAAAAGGTAAAATGCACCCTTGTGCAGGCCGTACGACCCATAGGAGTAGTAGAGGTATATCTATACTCTTTCTAGACCACGGCATTAGAAGGGGGTGAGGGGTCAGGCCCGGGAGAGACCCGGCACCCATTGTACAGGAGGCTGGGTGTGCCCCAGGGCCGGTTTGGACAGGTCTGGAAAATCTCGCCCCACCGGGATTCGATCCCCGGACCGTCCAGCCCGTAACCAGTCGCTATACCGACTACGCTACCCGGCCCACCTAGACATACCACGTATGTAATGGACTAATAAATGCAGCGATATAACACAGCAACAGTAAAGTGTTCGCAGACAGCGGTTGTTCTGTAGGTTTATTTAAAAGGTTTCAGTCAACCCACGTCTGCAAAATCCTGCGTTTGATCTACAGACATAAAATGTATGGACATGAAAATATGTCCAAACATTGCGATATTTGACATTCTTACGGAGTTGACTAGGAGGATGAAGATTACAGTCTTCTGCCGTATGAAGCCCTGTAGTTTGAAAGAAATGCATCGACGTTTAGGAGAAACCTGCTGCCTCCGTCTTCATGTCATAAGAACGTGACTACCAACATACATGGCGCCACATCTCAGAAGGCGGTTAACACACACTGCCAAATATTACTTACGGATACAGTCTATTAGCAAGCCTTGGCAACTTTACAATTTCTAGTTAACCACCACCACCACCACCACCACCATTAATACGGTCGAATGTCGCAGTAGAGTAATTAGTATTCTCATTTTGTGTCCAGGGAGTCCTGGTTTCAAATGTGAGCTTGAAAATCTTAATGACAGGTTTTTCATGGTTTTCTTCAGCCAAGAAAATAGTAGCGTAGATAATCGTACGTCTTGATCGTCCGTTCCTGATAATTATGAATGACTTGCTCGCATATCTCGTAAATGGGATACAGAATGCTGCCTTATGTCGTAAAAATGCAGTCCGGTCCAAAGAACACACAAATATTAGGACTCTGTGCGTTGGAGGTCCCCCAACGGGGTCTGCCGAGAGTCTAGTTTACGCCACTGGGAAGAAAGTTATTATAAGGTACCTGAAGAGACGTTACTGCTGCTTGTCTATCAAGCAGTAATTCTCCATATCAAATACACGAATTATCGTTCAATGAGCCAAAGAAGACGCCTACTGACACATCGTTCTTTCGGTGTAAGAAACTGTGGCTCGTATGACCTGTGCATTAGACGCAGCATAGAACTAGAAATCATTACCGTTACGGCACCTACTATTTCGTCAGCAGTAATTCTATGGAACTTGCAGTTTACACTACAGCAGTGGGCCAGCACATGACTCAAGGCTATGCAAATAATCTGCTTCCTTTCATTCCGCACTTCCAGGAATGTACAAAATGTTCCGTGGTTTAATATACCAGTGACCACTCTCGTAAAAGATCTGCTTAGGTGTAGACATATGATTTGAACTTCAGTTTAATGCTAAGAGTGGCGTACAGTGTTACGGAATGTTTGGCCACACTCTGTGGATCTTTCCTGTTATAACACCACCGCTACTGTTGTGGCTACAAAGGAGGCATGAGGTAGCAGCGAGAGAATGATGTCTACCCCAAGTCCCTCTCATAAGGAAGGAGAGAAACACGCGTGAGAAAGAAAAGCCTGACGTCTGACCTAAGCTTCTTTCGTGAAGAGGGAGAGAAACGCGTATGACAGAGAGACACTAGTCTGAATTCTAGCCTAATTTCCTCTCGTAAGGAGGGAAGAAACGCGCATGACTGAGAGACTAGCCTGACGTCTAACCTAAGCCCTTCTCTTAAGGAAGGAGATAAACACGCATGACCGAGAGAGACTAGCCTGACGTCTAACCTAAGCCCTTCTCGTAAGGACGGAGATAAACACGCATGGCAGAGAGAGACTAGCCTGACGTCTAGCCTAATTTCCTCCCGTAAGGAGGAACAGAAACACGCATGACAGAGAGACTAGCCTGACGTCTAACCTAAGCCCTTCTCGTAATGAAGTAGATAAACACGCATGACAGAGAGAGACTAGCCTGACATCTAACCTAAGCCCTTCTCGTAAGGGCGGAGATAAACACGCATGGCAGAGAGAGACTAGCCTGACGACTAACCTGATTTCCTCTCGTCAGGACGGAGAGAAACACACGTAACAGAAAGAGATCGGTTTGACGTCTAACCTAAGCCCCTCTCGTACGGAGGAGGAAGAAACACGCATGACAAGGAAAAACTAACCTGACATCCAACCTAAGCCCCTCTCTTACGCCGCACACTGGTGGAGTTATGGCAGGAAAGTTCCCACTTTGTGTTTTGGTATGTGTTTTCATGTGACATAATTGTACTGTCATGTGTAGTATCTTAGAGAGACACGAATTTGTGGTGGCCATGACGGGACTAATATTCGCTAGGGCTATGACCATGTGGCAAATACAGAGCATTTTTAACGGCGGACTGAGTACTGCTGAGTGGACGGCGTCATCGGTTGCAGCAGTTGTTGTCCGCTCCACGGCGCTCAGTAGCGCATTAACGCTGTACTCGGGGTACTGAGTACTGCAGAGTGGGAACCGTCAAACGTCGCTATGCGGCAGTGCATTTACTGTGAGTGGCTCGCTGTACACCCTGCTTCAGCACTTATCTGGTGTTCCATTTCGCAGTGTGTCGTTGTAGATATAGTACGAACATTGATACATCTAGGCAAGAAAATGTGTATCTTGGTGCATTTATAAATAGGGGCTGAGATATAATGTTGGTACAGCGATTAGGTTATGGAATGAACGACGAAAAAAGCATGGTTCAATTCCCGGCAGGGGTAAGAGATGGTTCTCTTCTTCAGATCATGCAGACATGCTCTGGGTTCCATCCAGACACCTATTCTGTGACTGACGACGGTTCTTCCCTCGGGAGTGAAGCGGCCAGACATAAAGTTGGCCCCTATCTAATGCCAACGTTAATAATGCCTTCGTGACATGCATGGGGACAACTTCACCTTAACCTACACGTTTTACAATGCCGACTTATCGATTATAAGTGAAATTTAATTTTTTGTCTAGTTATTTCTTTAGGTAGTATTTTATTCCTTTACCAGTAATGCGACTGACGATATTATACGAGTTTTCACACAGTGACTATTACGATTCCTGGTAATTACAGATTTATTTTGACTAACTGCATTCAGTTTGAGTTTCTGGTTTCAGATTCAGATTTATTACAAATTTTAGTCAAATCGCTCAATCATGACACCAACAAATACACCTTTGATATATATATATATATAAACAAATAAATCTTTTATCTGATGTTTATTGGACCGTGCATCATTGTGATAACTGAAGAATAAAAAACCAACTAGATGCCACTTGTTATTTTATTGTACTTCTTACAGGCCCAACATGTTTCGGACATTACTATGCCCATCATCAGGAGCTCACGACTATGTTATTGATTACCACAGGCTTTAGCCTGCAGTCCAGACACCACTCAAGCTTAACCGCAACTAACCTCCAGCATACAGCAAACCAAGAACGAAACGACCAATATGGTAAACAACATCATAGTCGCAAGCTGCTGATGATGGGCAAGTAATGTCCGAAACATGTTGAGCCTATAAGAAGTACAATAAAATAAAAAGTGGCATCTAGTTGGTTTTTTATTCTTCATTTTTCGCAATTTTTTATCTCTCCTACATGTTTCACCGTCATTTACGCCATCCTCACGAACCACTATACCAAGATTTTAAAACTGACTAAAATATAATATATTACAGAATTAATTTGTATTGTATGTAGGAGCGATGTAAGATTGTATTTGTATATATCCATGGTGCATTTGTTGGTGTCGTGACTGGACCATTCAATTCAATCAAAACGCACGGAATAAATTATGTCGAAATATTACAGGACTGATGTGATTTTTGTGTTTTATCGAAAAGCTTTTTGCGCAAAAATTCTGCTGCTGCTTCTGGTATTGAATTTCGACGAAGTTACGTAGCTTATCTCGCCGTTGTCCAGTAGATGAGATTCTTCCATTCCTGCCCTTTCTGTGACCCGGAGTGCCCCAAGTTATCGACATGGCATACAGCCAAATTTCGTTATGTGCATAGATGTCCAGTTTTATTTCTTGCAAAAATCTTTTCTTTTATCCTAAGTACTGCAGCGTCGTGGTTAAGGCGCTGTGCTACAAATCGGAAGGTCACTGGTTCGATTCCAGCTGGTGTCTTTGGAATTTTCCATTGACATAATCCTTCCGATCGCACTTTGACCCTGGGGTCGACTCAGCCTCTAACAGAAATGAGTACCAGGAGCATTTCCTGGGGGTAAAGGCGGCCGGTGCGTAAGGCTAACAACCTTACCACCATCCTGTGCCGTTTTCATGTAATCTGGGAACCTTAACTTCCTGGAACCCTCTGGGCCACTCCAGGCCTGTAACGGGACTGCTTTTCCTTTTTTTTTACTGCAGCGTCCAGGCGAGTAGTAGTCAGGCTTCTGTTTGAAACGATAGCAGAGAGGAACAGAATGTAGCAACTTTAACTCAATTTATTCTGTCATTTTTGCACGCTTTCAAGGTTCCTTATTCACGGGAGGTAAAGAGAGGCTACAGATTCTTTTCTTATCCAGGACTGCCGTACGTTACTCAAACCAAACTAGATACCTAAGTTTCGTTATTAGAAAATTAAACTCCTGCACTTAAATACACATCCTGTGATAGTCACGTCATATTTTACAAGAGAAACACATGTGACAAACTGACTTCCTTCTCTTTACTGACTCACTTGGCGTGATGGGTGCGTTAATTTATTTGAAAGACGCGTGTCAGCGTCATTGTGAAGACAAAGAAAAGTGGTAGTATGCTGTATCGGTTCCTAACGTCACAAGACACTGATAGTATATCAGACAGTTGATCCAGCTGTTTGCTGGAAGTACTGTAGGACCCCACTTATCCGGATTATTTGGGATGGCGAGCCATCCGAATAAGTAGAAAATCCGGTTAATTGGATTTTTCTTTGTAAATATGCTACATTGACAGTTTGAAATTCGACTGTTACTATTTACAGTATGGACTTTTGTCTAAACATTTCGACCACTCCTGATTTGAAGTTCTAGAAGCCACAAAGCTGTACTGTACTTGATCCGATGACCGGTTATGTCAGGGCAAGTTTGGAAGAATTTTCGACAAATTTACCCGAAGGGCCAAGCCGATCCGGATAATTCGCGATCCTTAAAACCAGCGTCCGGATAAGTGGAGTTCCACTGTATATAATGTTGTTTCAGAGGAATACAGCGCGTTTCACTACGCCGACAGGGAGCTGCGAGCAGAAGTCCTACAGCCTAATGTCCCTCAGCATAACATTTAAGAGTTGTGCATTGTGCTCACACTGTATTTTTTTTCTGTATTTATCTCAGAAAAAAAAGACTTCTGTCCCTTATAACATAAACTGATTGGTTTTTGTAACCGAGATGAAAAGTGTTTACTACGCAGTACGAAATGGGCCTTTAAATAAAGAAGTCAGCGCTTCGTCTTTAAAGGGCTAATTTCCTTGAAAAGGGTAAATAGAGTCAAAGTGTATGTTTTTGTGACTCACCTATGACAGTTCCGTAGTTGGCCACCACTCTGGCCACACTACTGTCCGGGACATCATGTGGGACACCGGACAGAACGACTGTTACCGTATCGCGAGACGCATCTTCCAGGTTAATCTTCACGCCTCGAAGTGTGAGGCCCGTTTCTAACAGGGCTCCTGCATTGTCTTCTTTGGCGAGACATACGTAGCAGTTACCATTCACAACACGAACTCCCTGTACGGTGTCATTCAGCTTGGTATCTATCTGGGTCTCCAAGGCATCGATAACTTCCTGCACCTGTAAGCAGTCGGACACAATAAAAGTAACATATCAATGTGTATTTGTCGTCCCGATAAAAGGTCTACTGCTCGACTTCTTCCTGTCGTATTGGTTTTACTCTTTACAAAGAAAAATTTCTAGACTTAAAACTTAAAACTCTTTATCTTCCGTTGTAGTAGTGGAGAAGAAAACTACGGCCATGAAACATCACTTGATCTTATAACTAACATCTAAACAAAACGTCCAAAATCATTAACGGAACATGACGTTGCATTGTGATTTTACGTTGAGTATACAAACAGTGGCAAAATCAGATGTTCAGGACTGAAGTTAATTAGGTTCTCGAACATTCAAGGGTTTTATAAACCGATACAACAATTCGATATCGATAAGGCCACCTCCGATATTCATTAAAAAATTCATATACATTGAAATTCCTTATTTTAGTTACATTTCCCTTTCCATTTCTCTCCCTTCCCAATACCTCCTCCCAGATTATCAGAGTTCCACTTCTCGGAATTGTACAGTAGAACGAAACTCCGAATCATACCGAAAGTTGTCTGCACTTGTAAGAATGAAGTATTGTGCAGTACCGAATAAACCAACCAACCAATCAAAAAACTGACCCACCGACCCAGCGAACCCAAACAAACGCACTGGGTTTTCCATGATCAGCATTTGTCTTCACATTTTCCAAGTTATATGCAGTGGAACCCGGTTACAGCGACATCGGTTTATACGACAACTCGTCTATAGTTTGAGATATTCTGTGGTACCAATTAATTCCTCACTGTTATCCAGCATATTATACTCCTCGGTTATAACAACACTCGTTTATAACGATAGAAAATATTCAGTCCCTTCATAACGTAACCCAGTTCGATTTTATTTTAAACCGTGTGAAGCCCGGTGGTAACTGTATGGACCACATGCTGTAACCTACTGCAATCTACATTTTGCACACGGCTTGTGTTCTTAGAACATTAACCGAACTTTTCCGTAATCAGCATAAAACTCGCTGGTATTAATGAACAACAATGACTGTGTGTTTTGTAAGGTAGTAACTGAATTTTTACATAGTTGAATTAAAAGGGTTAAATGTGGTGCGGGTAACAAACAGCTTAGGTTATCAGTTCCATGACAAATGTTACCCAATTCAGGTTACGTTCACCTAGCGTGTCACCTGTGCACTTACGAAGCCTCAGGTACTCATTGCCGTTACCAGACTTGAGGCTTCAGGTGGCGGAAATACGTCATATGAAAGGCTATTTTTCTGTGTCCACTTTTTGTTTCAATGTATTGATTTGGAGTGAATTTTGAGATATATGTCGCTGTCATGTATTTCGGGATTATCAAATAGAGGTCTAATAAAACATTTACTTTATTACTCGTTTTGTATAATAGGGACCATTACATCGTAACGATAAAAAATTGTCTGTCTTGAGCAGTTTACAGTTATTATTGTGTTCAAGAATTTCTAAATTAATCAGATTTCCTTATATTATGGTATAATATTTATGACAAAACAATAACGTACATCGAATCACAAAACAAAAGGGTCTTTTACCGGATGAAGACTCACTAAGATGACGCTTAGTACGTTCACACATGTTACAACGTACGATGGTGACGGTGGTGGTGATGATTATGTCAGGTACATCTACAGAACGTAATGTTCAGTATTCATGTAAGGAAACAAGACTGAAAGGTCATATATGTATATATCTGCTGTCGAAAAGATTAACTCTTTGACGATTTTTTGATTCAATTTGCGAAAGAGCATTATTTATTTCATGGTTCTCAGGGTTCGCCAGAGTAGTAGTAGTAGTGGTGGTAGTGGTGGTAGTAGTAATAGTAAATGAACCTGTCTCATTGCTACTTTGTGCACAGTAAATTTCGCCAGGAACGGCCCGTCATTCAACCCAGGCTTTGTGACGACACACTGAAGTCTAACCGCCTGAGTTATGTCACCGTCTTCCACAATTAAAAAATAACATGAAAGTCCTTCCCTGAGAACTGCACTCTTTTTGGATATTACACAGTGACTGTCCCGAAATGTCGGTAAGGAATTACCACTACTCCCTGCGTAATGGCCCAAAAGAGCGCAGTTCTCATCTGCTTCGCGGCGGAAGTCAGAAATCTCGCAAATTCCTTTCCTGTTCATTGCTCCCCGATATCGAAAAGTTAATTGCATCATCCGAAGGGCCAGAAGCTTCACCTGCTTGTCGTAATAACAGTAGTAATGAGATGAAGGTGGGCCGAAGGTTACCATCAGGCGGAATTCAAAGTACTTGGACAAAAACCTGTCTCATTGCTACTTTGTCCACCATAAATTTCACATGCATTTCCTCGGGATTGAACCTAAGCTGTCATTGTAAGAGGCCGGCCTCTAACCGTCTGGGTCTTGGCACGGCCTTAAGGACTAATATTACTCTGCTTTATTTGTGTAAAGAATCGGTTTATACCGCAGAAATAATAGTGTTATGTTCCAGCTTTATTTTGCCACCGCCATTGTTACTGCTGAAATACACGGCTGTTTCTTTCTTGGGTTAACTGTAAGACCGATACACTGTGCACGTATAAGGACTGAGAAAGAATTTTTTATATTCGTTGTTACACCGTGCATGTTCTTGAGTTACTTAATTATATATAAAATTTTATAAATTTTATATATGTGCATTAGTTGGTATGATAATTAAGTAACAGAAAAAGAATATTTGCAACGCAAAACTCTTGTCCGTCAACATCTTGTTACTCGCGTTTCAATTCTTGTGTCATTTCGGTCTGTTAACTTGTTTTACGAGAGCAGGGTTCCGTAATTCTACTGTGTGCCAATTTTTCTCTGTGTACTTTGCCTTGTAACTGTACGAGAAGTCATGTTTCTAATCCCCATATACAAGAGTTTCAGAGGTCCGTTGTGTCAGGATAACCCCATGCTATTCGTTGTGTTTAGTTTTCATTCCTATACCGATATTTATACACACGTACATGTACACATGTTACAGCAGTTCTTTAAAAAATTGACACTCATTTGTTTCATCTGGTTTCTTGGCTGGTGTTTTGCCATTTCAGTTACACGTGCGGTGCAGATTTATTCCAGGTCCTAGGGCATAGGTGGCCAGACTTTCGGATTCAAGTGTTCTGCTCTAAAGACAGAAAATCTATCGCCATCTGCCATAGGACGTAATGTTTTAACATTAGGTCAACAAGGCAAAGTAATTTAAAGCAGCACAATATCAAACATACCATAAAAGTTCAATTATTTAATTTATTATAAACTGATCTTTTCAAATTAATACAATTTACCATTAACCTTCCTACTGCGAAGTTGTTGCATGACACTACACATCTTGCTTTAACTTAATGAAAGAGCGTTCATAATTACTTGGACACAAGTGAAGGCATGTTCATCGGAATGTTCATCGGTCAGACTGTTTCGGTATCTTGATTTAGTTATCTTAATCTGAGAGAGGGCTTCTTCGCAGAGGTAGGTTGAACCAAAAAATCGTGTCAAACGAAGAGCCATTGTTCGTACTGAGGTGACAAATTAATTTTGATAGGGACCAACAGGTGAAGGCAGTATTTTAAATGTTCATCGGTCAGGCGGATTCGCTATATTAATTAAATTATCTTCATCCGAGGGAGGACTTTTCGCCGAGGTAGGTTGAACCAATAAGTTCGGTCAAACGAAGATCCATTTATCGTACCGAAGCAGCAGATTTATTTTGACAGAGACCCATAAGCGGCCATGATCGTCTGTATGGCCACGTCTGTCGTAGGATACGGACGCAATGCGAGCGTGTTGCGAGGAGGTTCGCGGTGTAACAGGTGCATGGCGGGAATGCGATTTTAACCAGCAACGAGAAACTTATCCAGGCGGCCGCATATACCCCTCTTCCCCTAAGCTATTCCCAGAACCTCAACCCCGCTTACCTGCAATCAACACGCATGCAATCAGTCAGTACCCTTAGACCAGGCCACTCAACCTGTTGTGCAGTCAATATCGATAAACTCTGGTATGCCTGCGGACAACATAAAGTTCTGTACACAGAATGTATATGTGTAATTATATGCAAAATGTGACCCCTGTATTTGTCAGTTTTTGCCCCCATTGTGCAACAGTCCTTACTGAGCCATAGCCTCATTGTCTAGCCTTCATATTGACACATACATTCCTGAGTACTTCTCTGGACGAGTGATCAGTCCGACGCAGATTACACACAACATTCACAAGAAACAAACATCCATGCTTCCAGCGGGATTCGAAACCGAAATCCCAACAAGCGAGCGGCTGCAGGCCCACGCCTTAGACCGCGCGGCCACTGGAATCAGCGTCTAGCTGTCTACACATCATGTGCCATACAAATTTATTGATAATAATAGGAAAAATTTGTAAAAAAAATAGCCCAAAATTCACAATTTATGCTGTGGTGTCGCAGTTTTAACACACTTTGTAATGAATCAGTTATGTAATGTACGTCTCCTTAAATAAACAGCCCATTTTTTTAAATGGCTTCGGCATTGTATCTCGGCTGTGCCACGGAAAGGGTTAAAAGACGGTCTCGTTACAAATGTTTCCGTGGAAATTAGGACTGTGTCGCGTACAACATGTTGCCTGCGATCGACGGGGTGAGGCACTCATTCAAGCAGCACATACAGTATGTGTATATTTAAAAATTAAATTGAGGCACTGTGCAGAAAGCACTGCAATTGACAACATGTTTTCCAAATTAGCCTCACTTCTGCGGTGAACAAATCAAGACACGCAGAAAGTTAACCGTTGGCGGACGCGTTTATTAATAGAAGTCAAGTTTCTGAGCTTGTTTCCCATTATTCTAACTCGCGAGTCTTTCACATCCGGGTGTTAAATTCGTGTCCTGAACACGTGTAAAAAGGGCAGTTGAAGCTCCCTCTTCCCACTTGGTCATAAGGTGTGGAAACAGAGGGGGTCATATATGGACATCCCTTCTTAAAAACATCGTCAGTGCATAGGAGTATTGCGAATGACGTCACAAGAAAGTGGGCTTATGTATACGAGTGTGTGTGTGTGTGTGTGTGTGTATACACTATGTTAGTAGTTGTAAGAGAGGACCGCGGTAGCACAGTGGTTAAGGCGCTGTACTACAAATCGGAAGGGGTTCGATCCCAGCTGGTGCCATTGGAATCTTTTATTGACATAAAATCCTTGGTCCTGGGGTCGACCTAGCCTCTAACATAAATGACTACCAAGAACATTTCCTGGGGGTAAAGGCGGCCGGTGCGTAAGGCTGACAATCTTACAACCATCCTGTGCCGTTGTCATGAAATCTGGGAAACTTAACTTCCTGGAACCCTCTGGGCCACTCCAGGCCTGTAACGGGACTGCGTTACCTTTTTAGTAGTTGTAAGAATATTACATTACAAAGAGTATATGGAACGCTGGGTTACTGTGTTTGAGTAAAAACAGGAAAAATAGAGCGGCTGCTCAAGTGAAACGTAAAATCCTGTTGCAACAATGAATTTATTTCTGTACGTTTGTTGGATCACATTTCTGAGAATTCAGGTCTTCGGGATGTGACGCTGCGTCGCCATGCTAGTGTTTCCCGACATTTCGAAAGGACATATTACATTCATTTTCAAGGATTGAATAGTGTTCAGGTTTGCTTAAACTGCGTCTTAAAATAACGCAGTAGTGGGTAAGGAGGTAAGGAAAAAATCAATGTCCGTTTTGTTTTGACTAGTCTACGAGCTGGATGGCCTAGGATGGTGCAGGAATGAGATTTTTGTCTTTTCCAAAATGTGCAGACCGGCTCTTGGGGCTACCCAGCCTCCTACTCAACGGGTACCGGGTTCTTACCCTGTGGTAAAACGGCCGGGGTGTGAAGTTAACCACTCACCTCCAACTAGTACCGAGATTAGAATAACTTTCAGGTGAGACATGCCCATTGTGTTGGTCAGATCGCAAGTATCAGTAAAATGCAGTCAAACATAACTTTTACCATTTATATCGCTGATAGGTATAAATTTAAATACATAAATGTTAAAAGTTGTGTTTGATTGCATTTTACTGATACTTGTGAGGCTAGGAATGTGTGGAGCTATAACTCTACTCCTCCTATATGCCTGCAAGACGTGGAATTTTTTCACTTGAGTCTTCCTTCATCGTTTCGAGGTGGAAGAATTTTATTTCGTCAATTTGTAATTACTCCACTGCTTAAGCAATCCCTAACTTGAACGCAACTCGAGAGCTCAGTACCGTTGTCACAAAATCCTTCAGATTCATATCTTGGCCTAGTTCGTTTGAGGCAGTGACGTACCGAGGGGGGGTTGGGGGGTTGAAACGCCCCCGAAATTCCGAAGGCCCTCCAAAATCGTGCCAAACTCAACCCGATTGTGAAAAATGTTAAAAATTGCTGAATTTAGGACGCCAACGCCCCAAGATGTTCGGAAAAAAGGCAGTAAAATTCTAAAACTACCTAGGTTCGCAATTGTTTTACATTAGCAATGACAGATAAATTGGTTGTCATCATAAATAGTCTTAAAGTACCAAAAATGAAGAAAATTTTCCTACATGAAATGAAATTTCTTGTTCCAAATTACAGCTGCCTCCAGAACCCCTGAAGAGGGGGCTACCGCCCCCAGATCCCCTTTCTCTCTGTCCTGTGTCCTCAACTGAATTTGTTGAACCCCCCACCGAACAAAATTCCTGGCTACGCCACTGGTTTGAGGTGGTCTTTTCACAGACCTGCTTCTCTAAGACGCATTTAAATTACTGTCCACCTCTCAAGTAGTAACCTTGCATCGTGCCTCTTTGTTGTGCCTTGAGGTGTAAATTAGGACACAAAGTATGGGGTACACACAATAAAATGATCTTATTAAAAGAAAGTCTACTGGAAAAGAAGCTGTTGCCTGAAATCAAAGCGAAAATTCCTGTACTGAATATTGAAAGAGCCTTGTCTGTTTGTTTACTCCATGTGAGGGTCTGTGTTTGCATTCTGTTTATGACTCGGAAAGTAACTCTTCATCTGGCTTACAGAACACATCACCGAACGCTGCTGAAATTTTAAATATAATTTGTTTACATTAACTGTTAGGTATGGAAGGCTATATCAGTACTTGAAAGTGCCCAATGAATAATAAATTTTTGCTGTTAACATTTTAAACTGGGAACTATCGAATTAAAAAAATCGCAAAGTTAGACAGTTCCGGCTGTACAGAAGGAAGTGTTGATGATACAGATGAATGAAAGATAGGGCTTTTGGATTTAACTCACAGAATCTGAAGATAATTCGGCAAAGAGTCAGGACCGGCGCAAAAGGGAAAGCTGTCTCTATGCAGACCTGGATAGGCCCTTAGGGCTCCAGGAGGTTGAGGCACACGAAGGTGGCATGGTTCTGAGCTCCCAGTATTAAGTCAATAAAGAATCCCAATGACCTCATCGGGAATCGAACCCGCGACGTTCCGTTGTGTAGCGCAGTGCCTCAACCAACTGTGTCACCCCTTGCCCCAACTTAAAAAATGTATATTTTACATATAGGACATTCCAACACAACATTTCACTTTTAAAACGTTTTAAAAATGAATTTTATATTAAGGACAGTTGCCTCCAGTGCTAATTGACAGTGCCCTAAAATATATGCTTTCTTTTAATGAGGGGCTCCCAACCATGGACCGCCAGGTTGTGTTATGCGGCCTGCGGCCACGTTTGTAGATTACATATATACTGTTTTATAACAAACAAATGTAGGAGTTTAGGTATGCCACTTATTTTGATTCTTAGACGTGCGGCGTGCCAACCATTCCACAATAATGACTGTGGCCTTTTGCCAGTAAAGTTGAACACATCTGCTTTAAAGTAACCCTTCTGTCACTTCCATGCGCGTTCGCAAAATTGCGAAAATCGACTATTAGCGTCATGTCGTCCGTCCGTTCCTCCGTCCACATGGAACAACTCGGCTCCCGCTGGACGTATTTTCATGAAATTTGGTATTTGAATGCTTTTCGAAAATGTGTCGAGAAAATTAAATTTCCATCCAAATCTGACAAGAATAACGGATATCTTACATGAAGACCGATGTGCATTTATGGTCGTATCTCCCTGAATTCTTCTTAGACTTAGAAATGTTTCAGACAAAGTTTGTAGAGTATATCAAGAAACACATTTTACATCCAATAACTTTTTTTCGAAAATCATCCCTTTAATGAGATCACGTGGGAAAATATTTTACAGCCGGGCACGCTTATTGCATGTTGGACCCATAAGGCTACAAACACGCACTCGGAAGGTGTAATATTATTGCTTTTCCACTGCAACAATGGTTGCACGAACGCACCACAATGTTGCACTTCACATGCATTGCCTGTCTTGTTACGTAACATTTGTGATAGCTTTGATAACCATCGTAAAGAAACACAGAAAAGTGGCGGTGAATTGAACATTGCTATGATAATTTTTTTAATTCAGAGGAGCAAATACTGATGTCCTCGTGTTCTTGTCGCTGTTTTGCATATTTGTAATTATTTTTCATAATATTCTGTCACGCCCTTTTTTGTTATGAGCAATCCTTTTCTTGTAGCTTTTGTGTACACTTTACACTGAAGACCCAGAAATTCCGTATATCTCGATTACTCTAATGAGTACCTGGTCGTATGGTTATCTTTATTCACACAGCATCTCTACTTGCCATTTGTAAATGTTCTGTAGGTGTCTAACAATTCATGTTTCATCTTTTTCAAATGAAGCCAATAGGTGCACACTACTTCTTAGTATATTTATTTCAGCTTCTCTACATGTTTCGGGCAACCATGTGCCCATCATCAGGAGAACTTACTCTATCTATCTTAGTAATTAACCAACTTAATGCACAAAATCTTGTTTTATAATAAGTTTATTATATGCCTCTACATGTTTCGAGCTCTATATGCTCATCATCAGGAGGTAAAAATTGTATTATACAGCATCTGGTTGGTATGAGGCTCATCCCAAACAGCAGACCAGACAGCCACCCATACAGAGTGAAAAATACCAGTGTCGCATAGATAGAGTAAGTTCTCCTGATGATGGGCACATAGTTGCCCGAAACATGTACAGAAGTTGAAATAAATCTACTAAGAAGTAGTGTGCACCTAGTTGGCTTCATTTTAAAAAGATTATGCAGGGATGCAGGTCAACAAAAAATAAAATCCATGTTTCACTTGGCTGTTCGAGATATCCAGCATATTTCCTTCTGCTTCAAACATACATTTTTAATAGTTAATACTCACTCTGCATATTACTTCACGATCCTGCCTGCTGATGGCAACGTGACCATCATATCACCTCCACTCCTTCTAATCGCATACATTGTCTTCGCGTCTTATACGAATTTGAAGTATTTGGATAAAAATTATGAATTCTCACTTGTTACAAAAAATTTGAAACAATGGCTATCATTGAATTAACCTGTATTTTTCGTTTATTTATATTGTGCTTAAAAGGTATGCTTAACCACTCAAGGACGAAATCTAATCCATTTTGTTTATAGGCCCAGTCCGTACCAGCGCGGTAAACACTCTCTCCAGTTATAAAAACCGATCAGTTAATCCTGTATATGTAAAACTTCATTTTTTTCTGAGATATATACAAAATATGTAAATACTCTGTGGACAGAATGTAGGTTTCTTTTAACGTTAAGACTAGTGGTACACACACTAACCACTAGGGTTTAAAAGGTTAAACGCAAAATTATGCTACATTGGTTGCAGATATACGCACTCCGAGAACGTGTCCTCCCAACTTTACATTTATTCTTATGAGAAAAATTAGTCTCGAATTAGTCGAGGTCTTCAGGAACGCATCCGTCGCATAAAATGCGATGGCACTGTACTTTCTTTTACGAAAGTCAACAAGTATGAAATGATCCTGTCGGAATCCATTTCAAGCCGAGTGGTAACAGTATGTGCCACCCGCTGTGACAGTGAAAAAAAACTGTCAGTTTTTGCTGTGTGTTTCATCCTGATTCCACGGTTAGTATTTAATCCTTGTAGACTTATCAGGATGAAACAGATTATCCATCGTTACATCACACTTTTCGGAAGTCATCATTCAGTGGACATCAACACCAAACAACTCTGGGTTCTGGAGACATGTCCTGTTAATTTTCATAGCTGGGGATACTTTCCTTAGGCGCCTTGAACGAGAGAATTGTTCAAATCGTGTTATTTATTCTTATTTTCCTAATGGCAGGTACGTATGCGTGAGGAGAGGGGGGTGTATAGGGTCTTGGTGGGTAAACCGGAGGGAAAGAGACCACTGGAGGGACCTAGGCCTAGATGGGTGGATAATATTATGATGGATCTTCAGAAGGTGGGATATGGGTATATGGAGTGGATTGGGCTGGCCTAGTATAGAGACAGGTGGCGGACGCTTGTGAGTGCAGTAATGAACCTTCTGGTTCCGTGAAATGCGGGGAATTTCTTGACTAGCGGCAAACCAGTTAGCTTCTCAAGAAGGACTCTGTACCATGAAGTAAGTAAGTAATGGCAGGTACGTTGATTTTTTATCATTGACCCACGCGACAAATAAAAATAAAATATTAAAATTAGACTATAAACACTATGAGTACTATAAACAACATTCAAGGTAAATATAAAGTGCTAATAGTAAGCAGTAGTCACAAAAATAGTAATAGAAAAGAAACAAAGTCAGTTTCCCGTACTGAATTATCTAATAAGACGGAATGTGAGCGATACTGGGAGGCTAGGACAAAAATTATGGAAAATTGACATTGTTATTTTATTATTACTATTTTTTTTATGTGACTACCCCTTAGCATTAGGACTTTATATTTACCCTGAATGTTTCCTTTTTTCTTTTTTTTTTAGGTTTTACTTTTATTGGTCGCATAGGTCAATGATAAACACTCATTGTACCTGCCATTAGTAAAATAAAAAAAATAAAAGACAGTTTTCCATCGTTTTTGTCCTGGCCTCCCAGTATCGCTCACACTCAAATCAGGTTTACAAATTTTGATGCTTCATTCAGGGCCGTATTTGCACACCTAATTCCAGAGTATTACGTAAAGTTCCATTACAGTTTTGCCACATTTAGTGTGTACAATTGTAACTATAACCTGAGCCTTTAAATCTTCGTGACGATTTTTCAGATTCATTAAATTATTTGTGTCCCTTATTTTCGGTCAGTTTCTATGTGTGTTTGCAGCCGTAGAACCATATTAAAAATGTGGATGTAGAGAACGTAATTTTTCGTTTTGTTACTGAGATTTTGGATTGAAAGATTTGGCCTTCCATGCTGAATGACGCCGTTTTACTTGTCACACAATTAACCTTGCCGAATGTTGATCTCCGTTTCTCTTTCAGAACGCATTAAAATTAAAAGGAAAACAGTACGCTTGAAGGTCCCTCCATTTCCTCCATTTTAACCCCCAGGATATTTGAAAATATTTTTAAAAGCTCATGCTTATACAAACGCATTCATTTTCAGTGAAACATAAACACCGTTGACCACATTACATAACATCAAAACATAAATCCAGTCCAAAAATAACAAACAATGTATATTTGACAGAAATAGGTGTAGCTTAATGTGCCACAGGACACGCTTTTACGCTGCAATCATCTGCGAGAAGCGGTGGGTGCAAGTGCCTGCTAACCGATCTTACGAATGCTCCCTGCATCGTGCACTAGGCTGTTACTTCAAGCGGAAGCATTTAAATGCCCTCAGTAAGTTTAAACAAGTCGATGCGCTCCCCAGTAGCATCCCTTTTGCATGCCTCTTCTATGTATGGCAGACAATGCTAAAAGCACGATCAGAAAGATTTGTTTCGAGTATGAGAGGCTTTACGATACAAGGTTTTCCATCAAGAAGGTTTTTATTCAGTTTGATAGTGACAGATGAAGATAAAGTTCGCCCCGTAGCATGCTGATGGTGGAACAGAAGGGCGTGGAGGTATAGGTCTAACCAGATTTAACCTCGGCGCTAGATGGACGTGAGTGATCTACGCCAAGCCCTGGCAGCTTTAGCGATGGTAAAGATCCTGTACCCATTGTACAGGGGGCTGGTAGGGCCGCAGGCCCAGTCTAGACGGATGTGGAGAAGAGAAAGTCTCTCTAGCACACCGGAGTTCGAACCCCGAATGTCTAACCCGTACCGAGTTTCTGTATCGACGGTATTCTGGCCCCCGTTTGAAGTTATAACGCGCGAGTGCCCTTGTAAAGTGAATATCTCGCCTCGCTATGCACGCGTCTTCAATTTACAGGCAGATGCCACACATCTTTTTGAAATAAATTGCACTGTTCATACTCTCATGTCTGTGGTTAAGTAGAAGCATTTCTTTAATTAGTTTATTTTATCAGTAATGCTAGTTTGCCTACTTGATACGCTATGCTGCCCTTTCTGCCTTCCAGAAGACAAAGAAGTAAAGGCGAGTTGGTGTCGGTTCAAGCCAACAATTGGACAGGAGAGTCTCCATCAGGATAGTAATGAGAATGGGGTTAGACTAGTTAACTGCGCCACATCACAAAATCTGGTGGTTAAGAGCACGACGTTCCCTCACCGGAACATTCATAAATACACCTGGACCTCCCCTGATGTTAAGACTCACAACCAGATTGACCATGTACTTACAGATAAGAGATGTCATTCGAATGTACAGGATGTGCCAAGTTTTAGGGGAGATGATTGTGATACAGATCACTATCTGGTGATTGCAAAGTTTAGGGAAAGATTAGCAGTGGATAAACAGGCCGCACAGAGGTTTGATAGGCAAAGATTTAACTTGAGGAAGCTAAATGAGCCAGAGGTTAGGGAACAGTATCAGATTGATATTACAAACAGGTTTGCAGCTTTGGAGAACTCGGACGATGACGAGGACGTAAAT
>Ga0123354_10003825_pt1 | contig 21003 bp, 19 predicted proteins | sample TergutLab28metaG_2_FD_97872 | JGI IMG/M metagenome (GOLD analysis project Ga0123354, IMG submission 97872) | Labiotermes labralis P4 segment gut microbial communities from Petit-Saut dam, French Guiana - Lab288 P4 | ecosystem: Host-associated > Arthropoda: Insects > Digestive system > Gut ... | reverse complement strand
TTTTCTAGATCTAGTCTTATATAATTTAAGCTTTCCTGCACAAATATGCATACACCTCCCATTTCATATATCGTTCTACAATAGCTACCTCCTAATTTATAGTTGTCAAAATGTGACCTATGCGGTTCTAAATGTTTCATATGGTGTTCAGAAAAACAAATTATGTGAGGGAAAGCTGGGTATAATTGGCTTAACAACTCCATTACTTTCCCTCTCAAACCTCGTATATTTTGGTGGTAAACTGTTAAAGGTAATGAGCCTTTTTTTGAGGAGGTAGTTTAGTTTTAGCTTTAGGTTTAGATTTGGGTGGTACTTCTGTACTTAATTTTTGGTAAGCAGTTAAGTTATTACTGCTGTCATCTGTACTTAATTCTTGGTAAGCTGTTAAGTTATTGCTGCTGTGATTGAGTAAAGTGTTTTCACTACAAACATTTGCATATGATATTGAATATGTTTTGTCAAAAAAATTCCTATTGTCACTTGCACCACTAACACTTTATTCACTTTTGTTGTTGGTTACATAGTTTTCCATTAACTGATGGCCTTCCTCTAATATAAAAATCTTGGTACTTGTTTGATGGAAGTTGCTTTAGTCTAGTTGATTTGCATAGTGTTATTTCTTCCTGTTGGCCATCGTCTAATTTTGTTGTCTGTACCATACATTCCACATCTGTCCGAGATACAGAAACCACTTTTGCAGCACTGTCCGCGGATTCAAGATGATCATTCTTATAGTTTGGATTCGGGCCTTCCTTTTCAACACTAACTATAACTGGTGATACTTGATTCCCAAGATCCTTCATTTTGTTTTTCCATGGTAATTCTATAGGTGAAGACACCCTGCATGATGACTTCCAGTTTCTAATTTCTTTTATTATGTTATTCACTATCCAGTCTCTCCCTTTCTTATTGAAATGTAGTCCATGTCTAGTAACATCTGTTAATAAAGTTGTCAAGATGGTAATTAATTTCTTGTTTAATGTTGTAAAACACAAATGGAATGCCTTGCATTAAATTGAGATCGTGCATAACCTCAGCTGTGGCTTCCTGCGTGGAATTGTTGGTTATTCTCGCTGTTCTTATAAGTGCTTTGTGTTTTTTTTTTTAAACTCTTGCAGGTTATGTATGGACACTTGTGTTCAGTACGTCACAACATGGATTCAGTTTAAATTCAATGTACCGCAAGATGAACAGATTGGAGAGTCCCATTCTAGTAGTCATAGAAGACACAGAACATAATGTGAGTACATCTCAATGTTTATGGTATATATTTTCCTTGTTACTTTGGATGCCCACCCCAGAAAGAACACCCAACTCTTATTGCATTTGTGCATGTTCCTGGTATAATTTTGTTATGGTAACTGAGTTTTTTCACTACCAATCATTTCATATTGTTAGGGTATTTGGGTGATCTATAGGCAGCCTTCATGAAAGGAGTATTCTCAGTGGTGTAAATAATTCCCCCGCTGATCCTGTGGCATGGGACAGTTATGTAGTTCAGGAGGGGTCCCAGCCATACATAATACTGAGTTGTGGTGTGGGCTCTTCTGGACTGGATTCTGTTTTTATACCAGAAGGTAGTGTGAGGAATCTGGAAGTGACCTTGCCCATCAAATAGAGGGCTTCAAGCTGGCCATCTGTACTACTGGTTGGTTTATATTTTACATAACTTTTAATTAGAAAACATATTTGTGCAGTGAAACAACAGTCATTTGTTTACATGAAGATAAGAAGTTGGTGTGTGGAATTTTTTTTACGTCTGTCACTAGCTTTGACATTGTTGAAGGGTTTTCTTCATATGTCCACCATCTACTTTGATGACATGGCATAAAAACACAAGGAAATATTTCGATCACCACCACAAAACGGTGTTACCAGTATTTCCAGGGACTGTTTGTATCATTCTTCATACATGCAATACTCTGTAAATGTTTGCTGTGTGCAAATCCTTAAGAAAACCCCCAAATAATAATTAACAGTAATTTATGTTCACAGACTCTCGTGGCCAAGGCTTCATAGAAATAATATACCTTTATGTCCATGCCTCCAAATGCTGCTTCATAGGGATACCTTTTCATTTCCTTAATGTGTTGACCACTGACTTCATGCAGCAGATTCATCACTGAGAAGTTAGTGGTCAATAAATGCCCCCACTCCATACAGAATCCTGAGGTTCAATCATGTGTTCACAAGTGCCTTTCACTAGACTCACTCCTTTGCTAGTTTATTTTAGTCTACAGCCTCGTCCTGTTTCTTTCATATTCACTGTAATGGTATTGTTCCAGATGGTTTCTCTTCTTTTCTGTTCATGCTACCTGTCCTTCCAGGTTTGTCAATTTGTTCACTTTATTAATTAATGGTGAAAATTAGAAATTATGGAACTTCTCATAATAACATCTTCTTTATACTGCTCTTCTTTCTTTTCATACCAGATATTTTTAGCACTGTATATTCTCACATTTCTAAGTAATGTGCATCTGGGTGTATAGTACTAGGGATGTACAAGCACACTGAGATAATTGTTTTCTGAAGCTGAAATTCCTGTTTTATGAGAAAACAGTTTATTATTCTTGTATTTAAATGTAGGTAGTATACATCAACTACAGTGTCTCAAGAAGACGTACCGGTATTTTACAACAAGCAAAGACAAGTTGGTATTATTACTGTATAACATGTTACACACACAGACCTATTAAGTGTTACCTGTTGCATCAACACACATTTACAGTGTCCAAAATATAGTTTCTTTTGTCAACAAATTGTGGTGTGGTGTTCATTACAGGTATTTGGTGCATTAACATCGTGTGCACTGAAAGTGAGTGACCATTTTTATGGAACAGGAGAGTCCCTGCTTTTCCGATTTACACCCGAATTCCAGGTCTTCAACTGGACTGGGGATAACATGTACTTCATCAAAGGCAACAATGAGAGTCTTGCTATTGGTGCTGGCGAGTAAGTGCAGATTAGTAAATATAGTAATTTTAATTTATTTCACTGGTAATTTTGACATACTCATGCAAAATTTGTTTTAATTGAATTTGCAAGTATGGAGATACAGTAACTGCTGTGAGTCAACTTGGAACAGTTGTTTCATACTGCTGCTAACGTAGTATTGTACGTCCAGAAATGGAGATATATTAGATGTCTAGGATATATCTGATCTGTGGTGGTACGTATGTCATTTGTTTAAACACACCAAATTGGTTGCCAAGTCTTGGGCCGCTCCTAATAGGAGAGGAAGACATGCTAGGATTTAATGTATGTTAGGAAATTGTGTATCTTAACCTTTTCTTAAACTGGATGAGAATGCTAGCAACATAGTAGTAATCCTATATACGCTTAACCATAAGGAGCCATCTACCACCAAATTTTCAAATTTATTGCCACATTGTGAGTGTGTGAGAATCGTTACATCTTTGTTACATGCTTTCTTCTGGGTAATATCCCGGTGTCTGAATTTTATATGCCAACATTTCGGAACACTCTGTCCCATCTTCGTAAGGGTACGTACCTACCCACCTATGTTCTGAAATGTTGGCATATAAAATTCAGATGCCAGGAAATTACCCAGAAGAAAGCATACAACATTCAGAACATGGCAAAAGTTTCAAATCATGTTATATCTTTGTTTTGTGTTTTATCTAAAATCTACTCTGGTGGCTAGCATTATTAACAAAGCCACTACAAATAAAACTAACTATATCACTGCTGTTGCTGGCTGCTGCTTCTACTACTACACTACTACCACCACCACCACCACCACCACCACTGCTACTACTACTACTACCACCACCACCACCACCACCACCACCACTACCACTACCACTACCATTACCACTACCACTACTACTACTACCACCACCACCACCACCACCACCACTACCACCACCACCACCACCACCACCACTACTACCACCACCACCGCCACCACCACCACACATGCACAAATTTTCCAAAAAATCTAGCAGCCAGTTCAAAATTCTAAGTGCCGGAAGGATGATGTGAAACCAAGTTCATAATGAGCACTCAGAAATATGTTGGTATTTGGCACCAGTGTACAAAATTTAGCCATGTGGGTGACCTGGCATCTGGGATTTGTGTACTGCTGACTACCACCACCACCACCACCCACAACCACAACTCTCATTTCTATCATCAGCACCATTACCATCACCACTCTACAACTGCTGTTACCACCATGACCATTACTGTCTTTGCCACCATTACTGTCAGTAGTTAGAATGGCCCGACTGCAGCGATATCTGAGTGTAAGTCATAGTGAGTCATAAATTCAGTATCTGCCACCCACTGCCATATGTGTTGAAATGTTTTAATCAGGCCATCAGCACTGAACCTAGACAGGGCTAACAGCTAATTAAAAGACAACAAAACGGTTTCTGATGTCTTCCAAACACAACGATATATTTTATTGTTATCTTGAGGACAAATTATGGTCATTTGACCATTATCAGGCCATCTTTACAAAACTTAGAATCAGGTGCATGCAGTGCAAATAGCATTCATGTAATGTGGGGTCCATAAGACTTACATATGTATTGAAATATATTAAAAATATTATAAAATGAATGTTTTTATGGCCTGTGATATAACAAAGTTTTTGTAATACCACGCAATTGTTTGGACTGAAACAAAATTAATATGTATTATACATTTAAAAGCATTTCTATTTTAGGTAGAATAATGTTTTGTTATTAAAATATATGTAGATATTATTTAGTCACAACTTACTGCACATTATGCGAAGCCAGGATTTTTGTGACTGTTGTATATGTTGAAATTCGGATGGTATATGTTCATATTTTCTTAGTCTCTTTTCCATGATTTATTTATGTCGTTGGATGTCTTATTTACATCGGTGTAAACTGTAGTTTTTATGTACCAGGGTACCAAGGAAATAGTAAATATTTTGTATAATTAGTTGTTCAATTCAATTTGTAACAAAGATTTGAACTGTGAATCGTTGTGAACATATACGACTACTTATAGTTTTTGAGGTGTATTTGAAGGCTCGGTGTATACATGCATGCAGAATGCGTTGCAACATGTGACTGAACAAGGTGAAGGCAGGTTACAGCAGCGAGTGCCCTCTCCTGGTGTTTCTTTGAATTATTGTGTCAAATATTACATTAGATTTTATTGTCCACTCATTGTTAATTTGATTGTCTAATTTAGTTTTATTATAGGTATGGAACCTTTCCAAAATATTCAATATTCCATCTTTTTTTGTTATATGTAGAATCTCCAAAATATCTTCCATAGAACCGATAGAATATTTATTATCTAAAAGATGTTATTCAAATTTTGATTTTCCATTTCCGTGTTTATAATCACAAAAATGCTTTTGAAACCTTATATAAAAGAGTCTACCTGTCTTTCCAATATATTTTCTATTACAAAATTGACGTGTTGATTGATGTTAACAAATACACAGCATTTTCAGTTGCCACAGTGAAAAGTGACAAGATGATGTTCTGTGTGCCAAGTTTCATATCATCACTTCCAAGAAGATAATTCTTTAACTGGTCCTATAAGTGTAGTCAGTAGACTGCTTTTATTATTAGTTCATTTTCTTGCTCTTTTGCAGTGGAAAATTTGGATTGTGGCTGGATGGAGACTTGTACCAAGGGCGAACTCAGCAGTGTAGCACATATGGGAATGAACCACTTGCCCCACAAGAAGACTTTGTTGTGAAGGCAATGGAGTGTTGGGCTTTCATATAGGTGAACCTTCGAAACATCTTGTAATTCATGCAGGAGCAGCACTATGTACTGTTTGCCTCAGCAAGAAAGTTGGTTTGAAGCTCAAAGTAAGAGTGGATATTCATTAGTAATGCTCAAGTGTTGTCTGGAGGTTGGACCTAATCTTTGGTAACATGTAATAATGCTAAAGCTTATTAGTGATCTGATTTTCTTACTGTTCCCCAGTAAGAAATTGAAACATATATTGCATTAGAGCTTCCATCATTGTTTATAAAATTTATGTAAAATTATTATTTTTTTTACTTAAACTTTATTGGTTTTTTTAAGTTGTAAAGGTTAGAAAGCTATGTTGACATTGGTAATTGTACATGCATGTACCCAGAATCTAATTGCCAGAAATATGCAAGAAATAATAAGGAGCTGGAATAATTGCAACCAAAGATTTGTGTCCTTGCTGAGGTTGTTTGTTTCAGCATTTTATGTTACACAAAGAGTGGACTCAAGTGATCATTGTTATTTGACTAACTGACCAAGGGAAGTAGTGGTGCTGTTGGCTGCGTGTTAAAAGGGATGAATGCAGGCATTGATTTATGTTGACTGAAGACAGATTGAGATCTGCTACCCCATCATGTTTAAGATTGTTACTGCCAAGAGCTTAAAACCAAAGTTTACCGTTTAAGTGTCTCATATTTCTGTGACAGTGATGATGGTGAAAAGTGGCCAATATCTTTTTTGCTAGCTTGTGGGGAAGAGGGCATTTTAAACTAGCCATGAGCCTATACACTGCTGGAACAGCCGTATGCACCAAGACAATATAAGTGAAATCTGTATGTATTGGTCATGTTTCAAACAACGAATAATTTCTGCAGGGTTTTGTGACTGAAGATGTCCTATATTTTGCTGTGCTGTTCACTTCACTGACTGGATGCAGCCAAACCTTGAATGTTATTAAGAAACAGAAGGGTGACTCTTAGTTGTGTAACTTGTTTTTATAATTGTTAAGAGTGGTGCAGAGTTACCTTGCACAAACTGTGGTGAATTGTGAAGCTGGACCACAACAAAACAACGATGAGTAATGGCAGAGACAACATTATACCTGTTTGAGAAAAATTTTCCAAAACAGGAGGTTATATGGAACCTCGAGTTAACGTCTGGTATTGTATAAATGCATTCTTTTTATTGGGTTTCTTGAGGGCTGCTGTATTAGAGTGGAGCATGTTCCATTGGAATGACATGTTGATATGATGTGAGTTACGTCACTAGACCTGTGGAGGAAGACAGGACGTAATCATAGGGAAGATGAAGAATTTAACTCTTCAGTCCTTGGGATAGTTTCACCGTGACTATTACAGAACTGAGAGACCTGTATTTGGTTGTGTTATACAGTGTCATTACTTGTTTTACTGAAGCAGATCCTTGCTGCATTGTACTTGATAATACAGAGTTAACTTTGGATAGGAGAAAGAATATTTACATAAATTGTATACCATAGTTGGAAACAAATAATACACAATTACCAGTAGTTGACAGCTGTTTGTACAATTTAGAACAGCACTCCTTCCATACCATGTATTTATTTTGTTCATATGATGCTTACAGATTCCATGTGTAGTTTCGTTGTTTCATAATTACTGTAGCATCTTTGAGAGGTTGGGAGGAGAATAGAATAGGTCAGATAGAATATAAATATGCACGTTTAAACAGTGTTCTGTTATGATGCCAATGATCAGCAGTACCTCAAACATTTTAATTTACTTAAGATGTACTGACAGTTTTTAACAAGAAGTCCATTTACAAATTTTTCATTATTATTTTTATTTTATTGTTATTCCTGTTATTATTTCTGTCCATTATAAGATATAAAAATATAAGATCTAAGTACCCATGAATTTTTTTCTGAATTGCGTAATTAAAAATTGAGCACAAGAGAAAAATAATGCATGGTATTATGGTCCATCTGTCACTAGCAAAAATTTAGTGTGGTCCATGGTATTTCTTATCTCTTGTTGCAAACAAACTGTCACATAATTTTAAATGTGTTTTTGAGCTAGGAGGTGATCACTCTTGTTCTTACTCTACCCTGATATTATAGAATACTGCTGTCACAATATCAGCATATGCTCAAGGTAATTCACTCACAAGAATGATTATGTCTGAATCACCCTGTTATTTAATACTGTTGCTTATTCCTGCAGTCCTTTTAGTTCATGAATAATCTGATAAATGTGGTAAATTCTAAAAATGTCTGTCATAGCTTTTTGTAACTTTCCATGCATTTGATAATGTTTGTATGGCAATCCTGTAGTATATAAACCATCTTTCTGAAACAGTATAATTGGTTATTGTTCACTTTACTTCTTAAGTTTGCCTACAATTTGTGTAACTATTTTACTTCATTATTTACTTCTGCACTCTACTATGTCCTAATTTTAAGGGATGTATTGAATGTATTTACGTAGTGAATGTTTCATGTTGAAATATGGTAGGGTGTTGCTTGCCTGCCTTGAAAAGCTGATGCCCTCATTATCTTCAGATGGTGTAATTGTCTGCACCTTTCCATATGAAGGGCTAGTTACAACTTGTAAATGCAGCAGAAGTTATAACTTATAAATGACTTGTTAGGGCGATTGAAGTATTTAGCGGATAATGCTTCCTGTCTTGCTCGAACCTCGTGCATAAAAAAGTGAGTTATATAACATCTATTTTGTAAGAATGAAAGAAAAAAATATTGTATTATGTATATAAAATTCATGACAGTTTTCCTGTTATGAACAATTATATATATTCCACAGTCTGTTAGGTTACAGAATGGAAGCAGCAAGGTGGTGGCTATAAGCGTCTGCTGGTCAAACTTTATGTGAAACCTTAACAGAATAATGTGCTGGTTGTGATTTGCACAATTCCTGTGCCAGAAATTAAGTGTTACTTTGTTATTGCTGTTAAATTGAGAAATCACTTAGGTAAACAGTATGTAATTTGTATATAACTTGGAGGAGTGAAGATTGTGATGCTGGATGAAGCACGAGCTTCCACATTGGACAGAACAAACTGATTTAGATAATGAAGTTAACAGAATATTATGCTTTTAATGTATAATAATTATGATAATCATTCTGAATTTTGTAGGCCACTATTTATTTTTTCATAGTGTGACTTATTGCAAAGTTATATAACATCGGGATTGACGGACAGCATCTGTCTGTTCGTTCTGGAAAGTACGGATTGGGATATAGTCCTTACAGCCTAGCAGCAGTGGTTAAGCATATTTAGTGATACAAAGATTATAAATTACATGGACCAATGTGTCAAAATGCTTCATCCCATGTAGTGTGACCTTTGATATTCGAATCATTGCCATGTGTTTGACAACTAGTCAGTTTTTCCCTAACCTGCACAGTGCCTCCCTCCATCCATCAGTGAGCAATATTTGAACCTGCTGCTGTTCCTTCTGTGTAAGAAGAGATCTAAACTTCTTGTAAACATAGTTATAAGCATCTCAATTATAGGATAAAGACAGGCCTTGTAAAACAAAACATTTTGAAAAAGTACTTGTTCTGTGATTTTGATACATGAAGTTAAAAATGGCTGCGGCTTTTTCTCTGTAGTTTTAAGGTCTTCTTGCTATACAAGGGCTATGGTGTAAAGTTTCAGGTTAAACACTGATATGTAATGTTTGGGAGAACTGAATGCCCTGAACCTGATGTCAATTAGTTCTCAGACTGAACTCCGCGGATTAAAAAATACTTTTGCAGTTTCGTGAAATGTTGTTATAAATAATAATAATTAATAATTAACAATAATAAAAATAAAAATAATAATAATAAATGAGATGTTAATGTTGCAGATCTCCTGGATGTCTTGAGATCTGCAAGTGAAAGCAAAGTGGTGGAAAGACCTAGATAAATACTTTTTGCTCCGTACCATGCAATATCATATTCTCCACACCACTAAAACCCCACTGCATGAAAATGTATATGTTTTAAACATAAAATAAAGGTGCAAATTAAAGTTAGATCGAGTGGAAACAAAGAACATGTAAAATTTTACCTGCAGGTAGCCAGAGCCTAGATTATGAATACTGTTGCACTGTATTTGGTCATTGCTTGTCAGAATGTTTTCTGTGAACATTTTTGCCTGTGATAGGTTGGTTATGTCTGTACCGCCTCCTGCGATCCCCACATTATATCAGATCAAGTGATACAGGTGAGGCAAGACGCTCCACTGGGTTCAGTTAATTGCAGTGCATATCGTAATTTGTTCTTGGAAAACATTCCAGCCACTATGTATTTTGCTGTCAGATTGGGGGAGTGTGTTATGCACACTACCACTTAATAACAGAATGTATGAGGCTAAATATATAGCTTTGTATATTTCCATACTCATACTTAGGTATCTCTAAATACCAAATGTGTGTTAAGTCATTCACTGTTAAAACTTTGTAGCCAATTCGTCAATTCTTCCAAACCAAAACACTTTTACCCAACATGCACAGTTTGTGTCAGAGAAGAAGAGAAAGCTGAATGTTGATAAAAATAATTTAAAATAGTCACCATGTTTAATGAAAGGTAGGAAACTGTTACATTTATTACAGTTAAATTAGGTTGAAACATTTCACCACAAATAATAGTGTGTGCCTTCAAAACTTGTTACGATGTTATAGAATGCTTGTAGCAAATTCTTACCAGTCCATTTACTTTAACTTAGTAGTATACTGGTAATACTACTGTAAAATGAAACATTTGAACTCTTGTTTCTGCAAGGTCTTAGCCACCAGGTTTATGTAGAATGGCACCTCCTTATCCCCCTCTGTGCTGAGTTTAGTAATACAACGCTCTATATTTTATCTACATTCTTCATTGGTAGCTCATAATTATATTAATCCAAAGCCACAAACTCATTTGGGTGTCAGTACAACATCTTCACTCACATTCTCAGAATACAAATTTGTTCAGAGCAGAAAACAGTACAAATTTGAGTGAAGTCTTGTTGGTAGCATGGTTAGTGTTAACCTGTGTTTGGGAGTCACTACTCGTTTCTTTCTTCTCTCATAGCGTACTGCACAACTTAATATTGATCTTGTGTTTGGTCACAGATTTAACAGATTGCATAGGGATGATGCATCGCTGTTAGAAAGTGACTTTCAGAAGGAAATGTCCCATTGTCAATGTCCAGGTGGCTTGACTGCATTCTTATTGTAATCATCATTAAATCCAGAAATAGTATTTCACATGGTTACATTGGATGTTTTGGTTTGGAAGTTTGTTGGCTCTGTCATCATTCATGTAACTTACCACCAAAGCTGTGCTATTTGTGCCGAATGACAACCAAACTACTGCTACCATGTAGTATAGTTTAGTATATACAAGCAGTGGAGTGCAAATCAGCTGTTGTTGCCACCTCCAATTTAACTAATGCTAGAGAGCATAGACTTGTACTGATGTTGAATACTGAGTGTGACCTATAACTATTCTTGTATGCATGTTGCTGTATAAAAGAGAGAATTCAAGTTGTGTACAAAATGTATATACATATATATTATTATTATTATTACTACGTATCATAAAGAATACTGACTATATTAGTTACCAGTCAATATACAGTTCAAGAAATTGAAGAAAATGTTGCAGAAGTTATGGTCTATTAAAAGAAAACAAGTCTTGTTAACAGTCTGGGAAACATGGGGAAAAAAGAAAGGGGAAAAATGAAAATAAAATGGCCAATGTTGGTGTTGAAGTCAGTGTTCTTCCTTAATTTTTGCAGTTAATACATGTAATATGTAAAACCCCAACCTGACCAGAACTTAATAGAGTCTTTATTCAGAACGTTGGTATTTGCCCAGGCAGTCACAAAATCTCCTGCATTTTACATAACCCAGTGGTTTATTATTACTGGTACATCCATGACAGTCTGCCATGTGACCTTGTCCTGTACCAAATAAATCCATTGTACATCCCCACCCTTTTTCCCTGTTTCCTTACGATTGTGCAGCAGCATATCTGCCATTGCCTAAGTCCCTAAAGTGGTCTCTTCCCTTTATTGTCCATTTAAAATGTATGCATTTTCATGTCTTCCATGCCTGGATATGTATACTTTGCAGCTCATCGTTTTTGACTTCATCAACCTCATGTTACTTGAACAGTATTAATACTGAAGTTCCTCAGTCTGCAGTATTCTTCATCTTTCTGGGGTCCAAATAAACTCTGCAGGGCTACAAGAAGATCCTAGGCAGAGGGACACATGTAGAAGTGTGTGTAGTCAGCAGTGCTGCATGGATGGAGGGATGTTATGCCAGGTGACAATTATAGGAACCTGAGTGATGGATTCTATCTAGAGGGCAAGCAAAGGGGTCTGGGCAGATTACCAGTGGTTGGATACTACACAGAGGGACATATACATTCATTCATTCATTCCATTCATTCAATTAATTCATTCCATTCATTCATTCATTCTGTAGTCTGTCTCTCTACAGGTCCATGGCCTCTTCCACAGCCAGTTCTCGACAGATTGCAATCTAGTTTTCCTTTTTCAATTTTCAGTATCCTCTGTTTTACTGAAGGTCATCCAGAAGCTTCTTACATCTTCTTCCTGATCTTTTCATCACCTGTTGTCCTTCACCATGTCTTTCCTTCAATAACATGTTTTAGAAGGCAGTTCCTACATATGATGTGACCAGTCCACTTAGCCTTCTTTTTATTGTTTGTGGGATATTCCTCTCCTCCTTGACTTTCTGTAAGAAATCTTCATTTCTTGCATGATCAGGTCTACTTGATCTCCATCCTTCTGTAGCTCCACATTTCAAATTTGGGGTATTTCTGATCTACTTCCCAAAGAAGTTTCAGCACCAGACAAAGTTGTGCTCCAAGTGTAACACTTTAATATTTTCTTCCTTAAATTTTAAGTCCAATTTGCTGGTGAAAAGAGCCTTGATCTTGTTGAATGTTGCTTTTGCTATTGCAATTCTGGATTTCATTTCATGTGTGCATCTTTCATCATTTGTTTTCATGGTACCCGAATACAAGGAGTTGAAATATTCCACATTCTCCACTCTTTTTGATCTGTCATAATCCGTATTGAGGATGGTTGCCTTGGGATTTTCATTACCTTAGTTTTTTCCACATTCATTTCCATTTCATGGCATCTTCAAATTCGAATTAGTCTTTCAGTTATAGCATCGTTTCATCCTTATCCAGTAGCATAAAGTCATCTGCGTATTTCATATTGCATATTACTTGTCTTCCTACTTTGAAGTCTCCAAACCTCTCAAGGGCTTCCATGGCAAGGTGTTTGCTGTTCACGTTGAATAGAATTGGTGACATATTTACCCGAATATGAGATGTATGTGTTTTTTAACAGTATTTGAATTGAATGAATGTGTTTGTCTTCTGCAGCTGGTACCCCTTGCAGGCAATTGTAGTTTTAGCATGTCAGCATTGCCACAGATGCCAGTGGACCAGATTTTCAGTAATGTACATGGATATAATGACCAGTGTCAGTAGTGTACATGGATATTATGACCAGTATCAGTAGTGTACATGGATATTTTGACCAGTATCAGTAGCATATGTGGATATTATGACCAGTATCAGTAGCGTATATGGATATTGTGACCAGTATCAGTAGCATGCATGGATATTTTGACCAGTATCAGTAGAGTACATGGATACTATGACCAGTATCAGTAGCGTACATGGATATTGTGACCAGTATCGGTAGTGTACATGGATGTTATGACCAGTATCAGTAGTGTACATGGATATAATGACCAGTATCACCCTCCATTTGCTAAGGCTGATATTTCACAGGAAAGTGAAAGAACAGTTCCAGGCAGTCAGTAGCACTGGGCCAAGTTTGGGTTGTAGATGGGGTGCCAGGGCAACTGAATTGGACAGGCAGTATGATCAAGAATGATTAAGTAGGTCAGCTGTGTAGACAAAAATGGGAGGTGAGAAGTAATGATAAGTAATCTAGCCTGCATAGTGCTTCAGCTCTGTCTTACCTCTTCAGTTACAGTGAATCTAGCTGACAGTTTTATTTTCCTTTCTGTGTGTAGTGTGTTAAAATTACCTTTTACAGATGCTTCAAATAGTCTAAGAAATCTGTTGGAGTTGAGTTTGGCAGTAGGCACTGCAGGTCACCAGAGAGTGGTGAGGATTTAAACTTCTAGTCAGATAATCTACAATTATGGTCCAGATACTTTTCCTTCAAGTGTTTCTGTCTGGGCTGAAATTATAATTGCCAGGTCATCACTGTTCTGCAACATCAGATGGACACCTGAACAGAGTATCAAGTACGATACCCCAATTTTACGTTTTTTACTTGGCACTACACTGAATAGCCAAGGATAAGACCAGGTGGTGATTCAAGCATGATGTGAACATAGTCCAAGGTCCACAAATGTATTAGTTACTGAAATAATTGAAATAACGATGAATTGCCTCAGCTGTGGCAAGAAAACGTAAATATCATATTTATCCAAATATGAGACAATTTTTTCTTATGTCATAATTCAAATAATGGAACCATTCTGCAGTTGTGCACAAAGTTAAACATGGTTTGTACAGATATTTACTTGAAATTGGAAGACTGTGACTGGAGGGGGGTTGGGTCATTTTGTGTTCAGTTATGTATGGTATTTATAAAACTGATTGCAGGAAACTGACAGCATAAAACAGTTAACTACATTCAAAATTTTTTCTCAATTTTAACTGCATATCTGATCAAAATTATTTGGGAACATGAATGTGAATTTTTGTGTATCGGCTACAGATCGGATATTCTGAAGTGTTTTCAGGTGCTAGGGTGGAGGGAAGTGGGATTAATGGTACAGTACATTTAAACATTTATGCGCTTCAAACAAGTAATGAAACATGTCCTACTAAGCTTGGGTACCTTCTGTACTTCTAGTTCATTACATGTTGGCTAGGTGTTTTTATGATTTTATCCAATGGCTTAGCTAGGTTTCTTGGTACCTGGGGTGAGTAATCACAATGGTCACCCCTAACAGAAATTATGAACTTTAAAAAAAGTTACATTTATTGAATTTCCTTTTATTTGGCTCAGTAATTTAAAATTTGTCAAGTGCAGTTTGATATTTAGGCCCTCTTTGCTGCACCTTTCCACTTTGCCACTTGGGTGACCATACCTTCTAGCTATGTCCTGACTCTTCCACATGCAGTACGTGTGGTTCTGGGTATAGTGAAGAAAGAAATTTAATAATTTTCAACCACAGATATCCACAGTTTTCTGTCTTTTATGTCTTCTTTTATGATACATGGACCTTGTTCCAATTGAAGAGAGAGTGTTGCTGCAGCTTAACAAATTATATGCATAACAGCAGCTTCAAGTTATATGCATAACAAAGTTCATAAAGTTGTCCCTTTGTCTTAACCTGTACATTGGATGGAAGTGAATGGTCAGCCTCATGCCTCAGTTGCTTTACCACTAGGAGAGGGGTCCCCATACCCTTTGAATAGGAAGCCAAGTTGGGGCCCCAGAGTTGGTCTGAACAATGTGGAGAAAAGAGGCAATTTAACGCATATTTCCCAGTTTCCATTATCTTGTAACATATGTCTTAATGCTGATCCTTTGGAATGGTCTGAATTCCTTACTGTTGGGGTGTAGGCCAAGTGGATAGTGAAGAGCAGTGGCGGCTTATGGGATTTTCTTATTGCAGGACTGGGTCTAGGATTGTTATATTGATAATCAGAAGGGCTCCGTTTAATTTTCCATGTTATTTATTTTTATGGTGTGATGTAAAACTGCAAATTTTTAGTTTCTGTAACAGTATTCATAAGAATGTGCAACAGTTTGTTTTAATTTTAGTAAAACTAATTATAAAAATGTTATTCTGTGACTAATTTCTCGATTTACTATTTTGTTTGTCTAAAAAATCCTTTATACTTTCTTTACGACTGGTAAATTTATCAATCACCTTGTTATTAAGTTAATAATATTCTCAGTCATAACTTTTCCACATTTAAAATTGTCAAAGTAGAAGGACGGTTTTGTGACGTGCTCCTTCAAATATCCTTCACGCGTTTCAGAGTAGAGAAGTTGGCTCGGGTGTTTCACGACCAAAATGTTGAATCTCAAGTCTTCGTAGCGAGAGTTATGTGTGAGAAATTGAATCCTCTAAATACTTAACTCCGTTAATGTTCAAGATTATCTCAAAATTGCGACTACTAGAAGTAAAGAATTCACAAACATGGCTTTGGAAATTGGTAAAGTGTTTATCAAACTGTTAGCTTTTGGAATGTTAGGAAAGGTAAACGGATATAGCAAGTTCTCTTAATGCTGGCCGGGCTACACACTGCCATCCATCAACACGCATAGCTCGGCGAGCTTCCTCACACGCCCGCAAGATGTGCTGACGTAGCACGCTGTGATTTATGCAGCGCTTAGAGTCTGTCACGAACTATCTGAATTTGAAATGATTTCACTCATATACTTTTAAAGAATGTTGGTATCTCATAATAAGAACTTTTATTCAGATATTTAATTGCGAATTTCTGGAGGGGGGAGGGATGCAGCACTTACGGACGAGCTGCCCTAGGTGAATAGTGAAGTTACGGAGTGTGGAAGGATGGGGTTGTGACGTAATTCAGGTGTTCTCCCCGCATTTCAGCGGACGGACTGGGAAGAATAAAGAATGACCACAAGACAGCCGGTAGCTGTGTTGGTAGTTGAACCCAGGACCTCCTGATTACGAAGTAGTGACAGGCGCCCGACCGTGACATTGTGTGTGTGTGTCCGGAAAGGGTTACTGCATCTGTTGGGAAAGATATTGCGGGTGGTGGTTTATGTATAGGAGTGTGGAGGTACAGCTCCACTCATTTTTAACCTCAGTTCTAGATGGAGGTGAGTGATAGGCTTCATGGCCCTGGCCGCTTTGCACATTGTCAATAGAACGGTAAGTTTCAGTGTCAATAAATATAGTGGACCTTACCAAAACAAAATTTAAATTCATTTTCTAAGAGACAAACTCTACTTCCAACGTAGTCACGTTTGACCTGGCGCAATGCAGGTGGTACTGCAGAACAGGGTCATAGGTGGGGGCGAGTAGAGGGTGGTGCACCTGCCTCTGGTATATAGAGTATAAGAGGCAGCACAACTGGACAAACAATGAATATGGTAAATGACAAATATTGGGGTTCTTGCGTGACACATTTTAAATAATGGAACCAAACGAACGGAAACATAATAATTGATTGCGACTTGGTAAGTTGGTGATCTCTGTTAAGTGCGGCCATTGTGATTACTCGTCCCGAACGCCAAATGTTTGTCTTCTTAATTATAATTCTTATGATCCTGCTATGTACCATTTAAACTCTGGGCTGCAGATTTGCGGTACTTTACTATTCTGCACTTAGTACCCATGGACATAGTTGTTCTGTTTTATCTGTTAGAAAATTGCGTTTTGTTCCTGTCAATATGAGCCTACTCTAATATCCCCCCCACCACCTTCGTATCGTGAGTCTTGCATCGCGGATAATCGGATTTAGTTGTCGCTGATGGCTTGAAATAATCGATCTCCGGCAGGAAACGGACCAAGTTACATACCATCCTAACCGAAGATGGCCGTGACACGAAGCGTGATTTGCGTTGCATTTCAACGGCTGTGGTATTGCCATAATCCCGTTGAATATATGCTTGTATATTTATTTTTTCAGGCAATCAAATCACATATAGAAGTACCATACTACACGTGGTAATAACTGAGAATTCTCGTTCACAGCAGAATCCAGATTGCATTTTCCGGTATGAATCAGGTGTATTCACTTAAAACTGTAATTAACGTGCATTTTATTCTGCAGGTGTGATTTAGACGTGAAGAGAGATGGTGCCAGTTGGGAACATACCGCTATAGAGGGTTAGGGTATTATGACTAAAAAAAATTTCCAGAGAAATGGCATTTTACCCTTATGTAGATACAGATCGCAGATAATTAGGAATGTCTGGGAAGAATCATGGAACGCATATGTAACTGTGCAGGAACATCTTGGGAATGACTCTTGGGGGAGATTAGAGATTTGTTTCATTTGCAATGCATAAGGCTGTCACTGCACATGGAAGTATGGGTTTGAACGTTGCCTATAGATAGTGCCATTTGTGGACAGGAGTTCCTTGGCATCAATTTTGAAACTGCTGGGCTTGGTGATGAACATTCCCAGCTGTGGCTGCATTGAGGTGCCCCCCAGTGGTCTGACCTTTGCTACCCAGAAGATGGAACAGTATGTTCCTCCAATACATCTGCTAACTGCACACACAGCACAGCCCAAAAGTCAATAAAATTCATTAACACTCATTTTATTTGCACGTTGAAAATCGTGAATGTGTATATATTCATGGAGTAATGCATGTCCACAAGTACTGTATCCTCCAGTAGGTGGACTGTAATTGAAGAAGTGAGTCCTGCTTATGTAATTATTCCTTTTTCTCTTATATGATGTGGCATTACAGAAGAAATTCTGTTACAAGTGATGGAGGATGACACAGTGTGAATGAGCAAGGAATTCGTCACCTTCCCTTTGCACATTGTGTGCATAGAACTTGATCTGCCAAAGTGACAGAGCACCCACCATCCCTTCCCCTTTTGTAAGTATGTATTCCTGCAGTGAAGGCCAGCATCATGTGAGGTGATAAGTGTGGGATATGATTTGGGAAATTAACAAGGGGGCACATCTTAAATTTGAATGCACATTTTCTGACATATTAGTATTAAAGACTTTATTCAGGGGTATTCATTGTAGAATGTTGCAAATAGTTGGTGAACTGTAATTTTCAGCTGTTTGTATGATCAGAACTGAAGAAGGAACAATGAAGAATCTGCTGTTCGGAGTGCCAGCGTATACCATCTGTTTCAGGCCAAATGAGGGAGATTCAGGAATTCACTCCTTCTTTCCATGTGTTCACCAACTACAAGGTCATTGCCTTGAGACTGTGGAATGACAGGTAGGAACTTCTGCTAATCACTGCACACCAACTCACAAGAAGTCTTTGTGTTTAAAGGTTTGTGCCATGTCTGAACGTAACTGTCGTGTATCTTGTATGGAAATTCGGAATCAGAGGGCTGTCCTGTACAACCATTGGCAAATAGAAATCTTTGTGATATCAGAAAATATTTTGTTTTTTTGTGGAACTGAGTAACCCATTCAGTGGTATCCATGCTGAAAATAATAATTCTGTAAGAGCGACATTTGGCATGATTCTTATGGCAAAGATTGTATTTTATACATATTTTGATGTCTGTAATGATGATACATTTGCAAGCAAGCTGAACTTGATGGTGAGAATGTAAGTCAGACAACTTTTAATATCACACTGAAAAAGGCTGTGTGGTGTACAAACTGTAAGTTCAACTGACCAACCATGATGCTGGCTTGCTTGGATCTGCAAAACCCATTGTTACTGACTCTGAATTACAGAATAGGCCATTTTTTTTCATTTAAGAGAAATCTTTCCCAAAAGTGTTACCAGGCAGTCAATTTTTATTGCAAGTTTTAATTACAAGCCTGATGATGGTCTGGGAGTACTGCAACATTTAACTTTCTTATAATACGCAATTATCTAGTTGTGCTAGATGGTGACTTAACTGATTTGTTGATTGTCAGAAACACAACAGGATGAAATCCATCAAGGAGGGTTAGTCTGTTGTGCATTTGGTAAATGCACAATCAATAGCAGCTGTGTAATATGCATTTTGCACACAATTTCACATGAAACCTCCTCAGTGTGTATATTTTTGTGCGCTCTTGTGGAAGCAAGCCTCAACAAAAAAACAGTTGCAAGAGACAAAAGGCTTTGAAAATGTGTCCTTACTGTGCGAATGTCTTGTACTAGGCTAAAAGGATACTCAGCTGGGTGGTTCTGTGTGACTTTTGCGCAAGATATGTGTTGCATAGCTGTTGCTAACTCATAAATGCTTGTATAAAAGTGACCAGTTTAGAACACATTAACTTTTAACAGTATCTAGTAGTTCTCTACAGTGAAAATAATTGTCCACTGTGCTGTGACAGCTCAGCCCAGTCGATGCACACAGACAGGAGACACATGTTTAATGTACGTTACTGTGTCCAGTTGTCTATGTTAGCTCACCCATTTTTGTTTACATAGAAGAGAAAACAGGTTTATGTGCATTAGTTTATATCAATGGTTCTCAACATGGGCCATGTGGCCCCCCAGGAGCCACATTAACTTTTGTGTGGGACATTGAAATTTCACTGCCTGAATAAAATATTTAAAATTTAAAATTGAATCCCCTGTATCTCCTGCAGCACAGAAGGCGAAGTTTATTTCATTCCTTTTCCCTCATTTTATCTGGTTGAGTTTAGTTTCAGTTGGGCGACTTAATTTCTCTCAGAAGTACATAATGGCCTCGTTACTGTGGTGACAGATGATCTTCACTTGTCACTGACCACACTGCAACTGGACATTTAAAAATTCTAAAGTGTTTATTAGGGCCAGGGAACACACCGAATATAATTCATATTATTGAAAGAATATTTGTACTTGTAGAGGCAGGTCTCGTTTCACGCTAGGGATACGTTACTGAAAAAGTCGCGCAAATCGAACACAAAATTCCCATTTAAAACAGTGTATTTGTTGGGAGTTAGGGGATTGACAACCTCATCCTATACAGTGTGTGACTATACTCTAGTGGACATATGGATCTGCAGAGTGTATATCTACTGTACAATATATATACAGGGTGTCCCAGGAGGAATGTGCCAGACTTCGGGAGGGTATTCCTTATGTTAAAGTATACCGATATAACCCAAAACACCTATGTCCGAAGTTGAACGGTTACGGAGATAATGGCCAGAGAAAAAGTGGTCTTCTTGCGGGTCCACACACTGTACCTGTCAGCTGACAATCTTATCCATTTCCGTCCTTGAGTGTGGTGTCATATGACGGCAATTCAGCTCACGCTAGCTTGCTTCCGCTACTCAATCCGTCTTGATGCGTGCCGAAAACTGCATTGCAGCTGGTGGAGGACACTTAACAATTACTGCAAAGCAGGTACTTATTTTAGTACAGTTATGTAGTAGGCTTATACCGGAATGCGCAGTCAGCCATGTTATGTCACCGCTGGGCATTATCATGTATAGTGCTTGGAACCCTAAGGACAACTATGACATGAGTGCGAGTGTTTTTGTAGTTAAGTTTAATGGCTTTATGTCACTCACAAGTTAGTTTGATGTTAAGTACAGATATTAACATTACAGAAACCACATATTCCTGCCAGTTTTAATATGTATTTGTTAATCAATAAGTGTGTAACAGC
>Ga0123354_10003822_pt1 | contig 21017 bp, 20 predicted proteins | sample TergutLab28metaG_2_FD_97872 | JGI IMG/M metagenome (GOLD analysis project Ga0123354, IMG submission 97872) | Labiotermes labralis P4 segment gut microbial communities from Petit-Saut dam, French Guiana - Lab288 P4 | ecosystem: Host-associated > Arthropoda: Insects > Digestive system > Gut ... | reverse complement strand
TTTGGAAGACACCCAGTCTTCCCTTGATCCTTTCCATTTCGGAAACTCAAGTTCAAGGCCGTCCCATCCTCCAGAAGGTTCCGTGATTATTTTTGAACCAGGGAAGTGGACCCTGAATAACTCTTCCAGGATCTCCCTCTCTGATGCAGTATATTCTCCATTTGCAAGCTGGATAGAACTTACAGCACTCGGCACATCCTCTGAAAGAATCTTATGGAGTCTGGCACATTCTGGAACCTTCTCAATCTCCTCACAGTGTCTCCTCCATGATTCTTTCTTGGCCTGTCTGAGTGCTTTGTTATAATCTGTTAAGGTTCTTTTATAGTCAGTCCAGTTCCCTGACTTCTTTGCTAAATTGAATAATCAGCGAACTTTCTTCCTTCTCTCCGCGAGGTCTTGATTCCACCAGGATATATTCCTGTTGTTCATCCTCACAGTGAGAGGACAATTTTCGTTATAAGCAAGAACAGTAGCTTCCTGAAACTGCTTAGCAGCAATCTCAAGGTCTGCAAAGTTAGATATTTTATCTTTTATGTCGCTCAAACAGCCTGACAGGTCGGTTCTAAAAGACTCCCAGTTGGTCGTGCGTGGATTGCGATAAACTTCAACTGCTCGGTCAATGCCCGTAACAGTAAAACGGATGTATCTGTGGTCTGAACAACTTACTTCCTCAGTTACATGCCAAACTTTTATACAATTGCCAACATATACAGTGGCAATCGTAATGTCAATCACTTCCTGCCTGTTAGATGTAACAAAGGTAGGCTTGTTGCCTCTATTCATTATGTCTAATCCATTGGCCATAATATAGTTAAACAGGGACTCACCTCTGTTGATGTCTGTACTTCCCCAGGAGGTGTGATGCGAATTCGCATCACAGCCAATGATCAGGTGAGTTCCATCAGCCCTGCAACCTGTCACCAGCCTTTCCAACTCCCTGGGAGGTGGGGGTTCCACGTCATCGTACGGTAGGTAGGCCAATCCGAGAATAATCTCCCTTGGTCCCCCACCACCTGACGTTTTGATTTTTACTGCCGTGAGGTCTCTAGAACAGTGATGCATCAACAGCAGTATCTGGAAGCCTTTCTTGACTAAAATACAGGTCCTAGGGTATGGACTGGATCTACTATAAATTAGTTCTCCACCTACCTCTTTTAGTCCTTTAATTTCCCCCTTATAGGTCCAGGGTTCCTGTATGAGGGCAACATCGCAGACATTCATTGCAACACTGAGGGCAGCTGAGGCCGCCCTGCTGTGATGGAGATTAACTTGCAGTGCTTTCATCCTGTGGCTTTCTCTTTTCATCCTTCAGGGTCCGAAAGATAACTCTCCCCAATCCCCAGAAGGTCTTGAAATTTGATCCAGTCAGGGCTTTAAAAGAGTTAGGGTCAATAGAGGGGGCCAGCATCTGCTCCTTCTCAGTGACCTTACGACTCATAACTGACCAGTCTGTCGTGTTTAACTCAGGATTCTGAATCCTGAGACGTGTCGTGACAGTGGTAACCTCGGAGGTGTCAGGAATGCGAACAATCACCCTGGGTCTCTTTGGGAGGTCTTCGGAGTCAACCACAGTTAGCTCTGCGCCTTCCCACAATTCCCCAAGTCCACTGACCATCCACATTAACCAGGCCTTAGGTGATTCATTTGCACAGGTGATCCAGAATATTCCCAGTGCAAATTTAGAGTACAAAAATTGCAGTGGTGTCTCACCCTGAGGGTTTGCATCCACAGCAATCAATAGTTTGGCCTGAATCATGTCGACTTGAGTTTGATCCAGTTTGATGTCAGGATGGCGTCTGTGAATAATGGCCATCTTGAGTCTGACAACAGCCTCTTTGTATGTCCTAGTCTGCACCTGAGCGTTCCTAGGTTTTTTACTTGCTGTTTTTTTCCAAGGGTGGTGTGCTCGAGTCTGAGTGGGGTCTTTTCACACCCCCACTACCTCCTGCCCCATCCTTACTCTGAGTTGAAGGAGCTTTTCCTGGAGGTTTCTTTTCCATCCAGGTCCCCTCCCTCATCTTCCTTTCTCGAGTGAGCCTTTTCCACTGCGCTCCAGAAAGTCTCTTGGTTTGCAGTCCAATCGTTGAGATGCCTGCAGCCAATCTCTCCCCATCTGAAGAGGCAACGGAGGGCATCACATCTACAACCTTCAAATGAGGTTCTTGTTGTGACAAGTCTACATTGGTAGCTGTTTCTTGTTTAGTTATAAGTTTTTCATTCATGTTCATTTTGGTCCCACAAGTATGGGAGAAATAAGGTCAACACTGGCAGAGCCCCCTGTACCAATGCAAGGCTACATACTCCGGGATGCCGCCAAGTTTCCCAGAGGCTCTGTTAGAGACACGTCACCCACGTGCCATTCACCCCTTCAGCTTGGATGAAGGCAAGCCACACATAACACCTTGGGGTTGGGGAGTTGGTCCATGGTCTCCTATTTATTCAGAGACAGACCTGTTGCATGCCAGGTCCCGGTTATCCGCCACCCACCGACATGCCTGGTAGCCACTCAAGCCTTGGGATAACTGGACTCGCTAAGTGTATCGCGCGAGCAGTGTGTGGAGCAGCACGTGTAACAATAGTTGCTTTGTTCTGCGGCAGCAGTCTGCTGCGTAGCTCGAACTGTGTCTGAGCAGCAGAGTACGAAGCTGGACAGTCAGTGAGTACGAACGGTAATGAAGAGTCCGCTGGCAAGAATTGTCACTGATACATTTCAGTTGTAAATGCAATTACTCTATACACTTGCACAATAAAACTCCAATATATTCTGCTTGGGGATTATTGAGAGTGTGTGCTGCCTGCCCGACTCCCCGTCTTAACCAGAGTTACTAGCTCCGTCCTCCCTGGGAACAACATCTAAGATAGTTCCTCATCGGGTCTGCAACGGATACAACACAAAACATAAATACAAGAAAGAAAGTCACGGAAACTCTGTTACTCACTAGTAACGAGGTTGGTCTAGGGATGGTAATTGACATAACTAAGTATATGTTGATGTGTTGTGAACAGAATGCAGAACAAATTCACAGCTTATAGGTAACTAGTAAATTCTTTGAAAATGTAGGAAAGTTCAAATCTTTGTGAATCACACTGACAAGTCAAAATAGCATTGATGGAGAAATGAAGGGCATATTGAAATTACAGATTGGCTGCTAACATTGTATCCAGAATCTTTTGTGTTCACACATGCTATGTAAGATTGTGAAGATTAATGTATGCAGAACAATTTTGCTTTTTGTTTTATATGGGTGTAAAAATTTGTCCGTCATATGAAGGGAAGAACATAGCATGAGGATGTTCGAGAATAGGGTCTGAGAATATTTGAGTATAAATGGGAGGAGGTAATACAACACAGAGAAAATTGCATAATTAGGAGCTTCTTGATTTGTACACCTCACGAAATAATACTGGCTGATCAAATTGAGGGGGTCATAGATGGGGCATGTGGCATGCGCAAGGTAGAAGATAAACACACAGGATTTGATGGGGAAACCTGAAGGAAAGATATCATTTGGAAGACCCAGGCATGGAGGTGAGTTTAATGTTAATATGGATTTTCAAGAAATAGGATGTGAGGACATGGTCAGGATTAATCTGGCTAAGAACAGGGACTTGGTGGGCTGTTGTGAATGTGGTAAAGAATCTTGGCATTCCCTAAAGATAGGGAATTTTGTGATGAGCTGAGGAACCATTAGGAGGACTCTTCTACATGGAATTAATTAACTGTTTAATTTGTTAGCTGTCACACAAACTAATTTCCTGAAACCAGCACCAAAATGCCCAACACCTTAAATACAAATTCCCACTTTGCAATGTAGCCTTGGCCCAATACATTCCACTTTACATCTTCACAGCCTGTTACACTGAGATTAGTTTTAATTTTTTCAGTTTCACAAACTCACGCACCTGGTGTTCACTAATGGTGCAAATTTATTAGGCAGAAACTTAACACAGAGAAAGGCACAGAAACCCCAATTATGACCTAATGCTTAAAAGTTTTGATTTTTGGAAATTTCTCATGGAAAGTATTTATCACTTTTAATTAATGAAGTTTGCTTTAATAGCAACTGATACAATCAAAGCTATGGTTTGTTTTGTAATTGCAAGTGTACCATGAGAAGTTACAGATAGTGTTTGATGTGTGGTTGCCTGAGTGTAATATACTATCCTGTGATACTTCTAACAATGCCATCCATTTGGCACATACAGTTTGGAAGATACTCTTAGAGTTACGTAGAGGTGGAAATCACTGTTACTTACACTACCGTCTGGACTTTGTGGGTGGTAGAGGCACAATGAGTGGGAGGTTGTGCACCACCTTTCCTACACACCAGATCTTGCACCCAGTGATTTCCATTTCTTTGGATTCCTAAAACAAGCACCTGGCTGGCAAGCTTTTGGCAACAGATGCTGACATGAAGCATGGCATCATCTGGCTACTGACACTTTACAGGAATTTCTGGTGTGCTTGGATAAGAGCCTTGATACAACAGTGGGGCAGTGCTTAAATTTCAGTAGTGACCACATGGAGGTCTGATGTGTACCATGTGCTGCACACATGGTACACATTGTCAGAATAAAGTGATGGGTATCATAGTGTTTGCTACCCTAATTTTGGAAATGTCTTTGCATACCACTATAAAATATGAAGCGTGTTGTTAGTACAACCAGAAATATAATAAGGTGTTTGTGTCAAACATTAATTAATAATGTGTGCACTGCTTATGAACTTCCAGTTAAAAAAAATTGTCTACGGAGTAGGAGGTGTGTGCTAAGTGATAATCTTCCAGTGTTGGCTTAACCCTTTAAACACCGAGTTAAATCCCATCTGCCATTTGCTGGCATTATTAGGAGCTCAACCTATACTCCACGTTAGCAGGATAAGGGTTAAACACTTTCATGTAATAGTTTAAGGTTTTAATGTTAGATGGATGAACATTTGACAGGGACGTTACTTTAGAAGACCAGTATTGTGTATCACTTCCTGATGTCCCTATACAACTTGTGTTCTTGATGACAGAAAAAGAATGTATTTACTCAGAAGTGAATACAGTAATCCCTGGTTGACTAGTATTTGGTTTACAGAGATCACGGATTAACACCTGTTCAATTTGCAAGCCAAACTTCACTCACACAAACTCCCTACCCTTTCAAGTGAATCATTCCATGTGCCTTGTCCTGGCTGTCATCAGTTTTGTCATTTACCAATCCTGATCTCAGTGACCCACCAAGCCAAACACTGAAGAATGTTAATATTTTCTTTGCATTAGACATCCAACAAATGCGCGTATGGGTAGTTTTGTTATCGTGTCATTACATACTATTTGATCTCGTATGTGTTTTGACCATTCCAGGGCCATTATGAAGGAGAAATATATGTATACATCATTAGGCAATGTGTGGTGTGTGTGTGTACCAAACATAGTAGCATGCTGAACATACACAGTACAACTATTAGTAAACACTCGGAGAATTAAATTACACATTAATTTACATCTGTTGTCCATCGCTTTCATAACATTTTGCAAAATAGGTATAATCTGTGAAGCTGAATATGGAAGTAGCACAGGCTTTAAGTAATGTAATCGTGAGTCAGGAAGGAGATATTAAAGTTGCAGAGGTTGGGGAACACTCAATTTTGTGTGGCTGTAAAAATGTTTGTTGTACAAGAAGGGACATATTGATTTAGTGTGGGAAAACATTGGGAAAGGATTAAATGAATCAGTCAACATACGTTTGAATAACTTTGAGGTGAGACATCCCCATTGTGTTGATCAAATCACAGTTAGGTAGGAGTACAGTCAATTTATGTTTGCTATGGGTGGTTTATAAATCCATCAACAACTACATGTTTTGGCCTCTATATTGGCCATCATCAGGTTGTGCTTGTACTTGTTATAGGGCTAACCATACACTGTACAATGTGTCTGTTATTTGATGAGATCTCATTCACATATAAGACATTTTTCAAATAACATTAAATGCAGTGATATCGATTTGAAAAATGTCTTAAATGTGAACGAGATCACGTCAAATAACAATCACATTGTATATTGTGTGGTTAGCCTTGTAACAAGTAAGAGTACAACCTGATCATGGCAAATATAATGGCCGAAACATGTTGACAGATTTGTAAACCACCCATCGCATATATAAACTGTGTTTGTACTCCTACCCAATTGTGATACTCTTGAATATTTCCGTGAGCCTATAATTCGAACAATACATGAACCAATGAAACATGTCGTATAATGTAGACCATTGGGAATTTTTTCCATAATTTGGTTTATCTCTACTGATTTATTAAATGCATGGAAGATCATTTATTGCCGATAATACTTTAACTGATTTACATTGCATTGTAGGCACATGCATTTGTATTCAAATATTGTTTTTGTTTCAGTTTGTGTGTTATGACGTGACCCTGAAGCATCTCGTATCGTGAGGTTAGTTCGTATCGAAAGCGCCCAAACTTTGTGAATCCTGCCAAATACGAGGGAAAGTTTTTGCCTGTAATCCATGCCTGAGCGAGCACGGATCGTACGAAGAACTTACTCCATGGAGTAGAGTCCTTCTTGAGAAGCTCATTGGTTTTCAGCTAGTCAAGTAATTCCCCGCATTTTATGGGACCGGAAAATTCTTTACCGCATTCACAAGTGTCCGTCTTACGGAGAACACATACGACAGTAATAATTTTTTGTTGCTCTTCTCTGGTCTTCCAGTGTTGCCTAACAAATAATTTTTGTGTATTACACATACAGTGGCACACAACTATATTTCAACTAGTAGTACAGTAAGTATACAACTACATGTTTCGGTCCAATATGTTGACCATCTTTAGTTGTGATTTAACTTACAGAGCAACTATACCAAATGTGTGGTGTGTTCTTTTAGGGTATTCGGGGTTGGGTGGAGGAAACGAGATCTCCTTTCAATAGTGGGTACCATGACCAAGGGCTGTTATGAGTGATGTCATTAGTTGTTTATGTACTTACGTCAGAGTACTTGTATACCTCCTGTACTACTAGGTGAAATATAGTTGTGTTCGACTGTATGTGTAATACACAAAAATTCTTTGTTATTGAACCAACACAACGAGGATGACGCACCCCACCTCAAAATCCAGTGTTTACGTGTGGTGGTGTGTAGGTAATCTGTGACCCGTAGATTCGGTAGGATTTTATCTCTTTGTCGCTATACTCGTTGGAATGAATAGCGTTAGAAGAATCGACCGACGCTAGGCTTGGTGGCGTTTCGTTGTGTTGAGGAGTGTGGGCCGTGTAGTAATCTTATAGGTATGTAATGACCCAAGTTTCAGTCATATATTGTTAAGTGGAAACTTGAGATTTTTTTTTTTTGCGTTTCTGAAATAAGTGGTTTGGATGAATTACCAATAGAGTGGTTTGCTTGACGTGGCTGCTTGTGGTTGTAGCCGACATTTTGTGTGCGTGCAATTTCGTAGTATCTGGAATTTAATATCCGCACGTATTGTTTGGAGTTCCATACATTTGGAGGTGTATTTCCGGTGTAGGAACAAGTTTGCAGAGATTGCACTTCGATTCAATTACATCCTACATACATGATGTATGGATTTGAAATAATTCCATTGCTTGGGATTTAGGAATAGAAGTCGCCTAGGCTTGAGACTTGTAATAATAGCGGTTGTCGGGTATAAGGGAATATGCAGTAAATATTTGGCGCATTTATACAGAAATGTAAGATAGAATAACGTGCAGGGCGTGAAACGCCTTCCATTACTAAACCTTATCATCATCATCGTCGTCATAATACAATTTGTCGTCATCCAGCTAACATCGAGCTGGGCCACTTGTATCAGACTTATAGAAGTCTTATTAATGGTTTCCCCATATTTCTTCTGTTTCTTGGTCTGTATGAACCGTATTATATTGTCATCAAAGGTTAGCATACTACCACTCTTTCCCAGACATGCCATCTTTTTCGACCAAAAATTTCTGTCGAGGCGGATTTTTTACTTCCAGACTTTTTTTTAAAGAGTGTGGATTTTTATTGCTGCTAAAATGTAAGAAAAACATTTTTTGTCTTCTGTTTTGCCTGGGGCATACGATTTTTGCTTTGTATAAAGGTCAGTTTCACATTCTAATTTTCTTTATGCTCTGGTGGTTTCACAGTACTTTCCTTTTTAGGTTCATTAAGACCAGACCTTTTTTTAAAGAAATACTCTATTATAATATTACTGTCTGAGCCAAATATAAAACGTGTGTTTATTGGCTAACCTTTGTAGTGTCTTGAAGACTGTGGCAGTATTGTGACTCTACATTTCCTCCTCAAGCATGGTTGCATTGGTGAATGGAGAATGAGTATAAAGTCCTGGTTTTTAGAAAGCTTAAATCCTTGAATGTGCGATTCATCATGGTGTTTTTTTTAACATGTGTCATATGCGTGTCACAGCCGCATTTCCATTACAGTGTTACTGAATAATCCTTGGCAGGCCTAGTTCAATTCCAGGTTTGTGAATTGAGTAGAAGAGGCAGACAGAGACAATGTGCATGGAAATGTTTAGGTTCTCACCCTATCAGTATAACTTGTTAGATTTGACTCACGTCATGGTCTGCTGAATTGTTCCCTCTTACTGCCTTCATATTGCGGGAGTTTTTCTCACTAAACCAATTGCAATTTTCAACCAAAGTATTATTAAAGATAGTGATGCAAAGTTTTTCTCGTACTGTGTATTTCATTGCTGAAAGTCACCTGTTTTGTACCAGCAGCTGTGTGGCAAGCAGAAGTGGACTGGAAGGCGAGTTAGGTGTAACATGGATCAGTGGTTGTGCATGCACTGTCATGTGGCATTCATGCACGTTGCTTTTATTAGACCACAACCATACAGTACCCAACGGTCAACTCCTGTGCCATTTAGGAGTAAGGCGACGTGTCACACAGAATGGATGTTTGGTTCTTGAAACCAAAGCTGAAGGCTTACACAGCACATTTTGTTCACATGTCTTGGTTTTGTTGTTTAATAATTTAGTTTTATCAGTATTGCAATAAGTAGTGCCATACAGAAAGTGTTGATTTAATGAAGAATTTCATACCACTTTCACTTGTTTTGAAAGGGATTGAGGTGATTGGGTATCCAGATTTTCTGTATGTACAGCTCTTTGTGAAATTGGTAACACAAGAAGGTAATTCATGAGGACACTTACACAGCAAAGTGAAACTATTTTATTTAAGTGGATTCTGAATCTGTATCATGGTGCTGGTGGTGGTGGTGATCAGTTTTCATTTATTAACATGCTACTTTATCAGCGCCGTGATCGATTATAAAAAGCACAATATAAATACAACAAAAATCACATGAAGATGCACACACACACACACACACACAAACAGCCCTACATAAAAACAATAAAAGAGTTAGTTCTGTAAAAGATTCAGGACCTAAGTCGAATATTGAAACAGTATTGCTTAAAGAATTATTTGCGTGAAACATAAGTAGAAACTGTACAAAATATAATGAAATTAATTTAAAGTAATGTAATATGAAACCGCAATTCACATGGAACGTCTTGACTGAACTACAGCATAAAACCTGTTTAAAAATTCAGATTTACTTGGTAAAAATGTCTGTGTAACAAATCATTAATTAAAACAGACCTTTCATTGAATATAGCACTGACTGTACTAATGGTATTAGCTACTGAAGTGCATCTAGCTAAAGGACAGTTGTGACGTTTGAAGTTACGTTAAAGAAAGTAAAATCTTTGAGATTTTGATGATGATGATGATGATGATGATAATTCAGTAGCACACTGGTTTTAATTGCTTAGTAAATGCTATAATATTTGGTTTTTAAATTGAAAGTTAATGTTGGTGAAGTGCATGTGTTTTTCCTTACAGTGCAGTTGCTTTTTGTGAAAGATGTCTCAAAATAGAGGATATCGGCGTGATGGTAGGCAGTCCTATCAGATGAATTCTTCAGCACATTATGGTGGTCGTTCGGGGCAGCAGATGAATGTGAATCCATGGGAAGGAGGTTTGGTTCCAGGAGGAAGAGCTGGAGTAGCTGGCTTGTTGCCAACACCCCCACAGACAAATCTTTTGTCACAGTTATCATCACCTGAGGCACAGCTGGCTCTTGCCAGTAACTTACTATCAACACTGCTGAGGCCCCAGCAGCAGGCTCCCCAAGTAGGTAGTTCTATGTACATGGAAGTAGTTTGCCATTCACAGCTGATTCAGGGAGTTTGACCATATACATTAGACTGTGGGACATGCAGTGAATTCTACTTCTCCTATTCAGGTACCCTCTCTGTTGAGCTTGGGTTCTCTTGATCATCTGGGCAATTCAGGAGGCTCTGTGTATCGACAGCATTCAGGATTTGGTCCGGGGAGGTACCAAGATCCTGGTCCGAACAGGCGTAAACGTATGGATTCAAGGAGACAGGAACCATACAGTAAGGTAAGGGTATTATTGCATGGCTTAGCTTCACGTCCTGGGCTTTTGAAAGTCACATTATTTGATGCCATTACTCTTCTAAAATGAAGTAGCTTCCAGTGAAAAATGTACGATCCTGCAAGATGGATATTCTTTCTTTCCAAGTATCTTGAATCTCCAGGCATACAAATTATTCCAAGAATATTTGTTATGTACCACTTTTGTACCACGTGTGTGTGTTTTTTGTTAGGGGTATTACCAGAACCAGTTCTTGTCATCTGTACATAGTGCTCTAGAGATCCTAAGCTTTCCAGTCACTTCTCTGTTCCTAAACAGTTGTTTTTCTATAGAGCTTATAATTTTAGGCTCCCAAAAGGCACACCAGTACCTCATCCACCTGTGATAAACAACAGCTTCATACAGTTTTAACTCCTCTGGGGGAATTGGGGTTGTGTGTAGTGTATTAATATAAACCTGATTCATATTTTACAGATGTGCCCTCTCATACGGCCAAGAATCTGTACATAATTCAGTTCACAGCATCAAATGCATCTTCAGAAGTGAAGTAAATTGTTTTGAAAGTACTTGGAGAAAACATTACAATTGAGCATTTTGTTTACTGCTGCCCAATCTTGTCTCTTGACACATTCAGCTAACAGTGTTTCTACACCACTGTGAAGCTTCAGACATTGAATCACCATCTGTGGCCTTTTTCATTTCTTCTGTAAATAAATCCACTGTATTTCAAAGACCTGGGCCATGCTGCAGCAAGTTCTGTAACCATGTTGATTCCAATCCATGATTTCAAACTACTGACATATGGGTAATTGTAATGATGACATACAGCCCACGCAGGGTCGTCGCCCTGCCCCTGCCAGGGGGGGTTCCGAGAGGAAGCCTGGTGGTAGCCAGGGATTGCGAAGTCCTAGCGTAGGGAAAAGTCGCAGTGGCTCAGGCACCAAACCTGGGGGTAAAGCTGACAGAAAGGATGATGACAAAGAACCTAAGAAAGACAAAGACCAGGAGGATGATAAAAGTAGTGGAGCTGAAAAGAAAACTGATGAAGAGGATATTAAGAGGTAAGCAGATGCCTTTCAACATTACTTTCCTTCTGTTCTGTCTGTGGCGTCTTCGTTACGCACACAGAATCAAACAGTTCCCCAAAACATGCAGTCGTCTGTGGATTTCAGCTACAATTATGTTAATGTGAATAATATTGCCAGTGTAGTGGCCAGTACACCCTTTGTAAGAATCATTGCACTAGTGAGTCTTCACTTTGTTTTTGTGTAAGGTATAATATTCTCACATGTTTTTGTTATGTGTGGATTGTTCATGCTCCTGTTCTGAGAGAGATGCATAGGTATAATGTTAGATGTGTATTTTTATTCTTGTCTGCAGTACCTTCCACTTCTGCTCACTGCAGTGCATTACAAGAAATACACCACAGTAACTAGTTAGCTACACTGTTTAAAGTTCTATGAGTTTAAAGTATACACACGCTTATTTTGTTGTATTTAATTTCTGTATGGTCCACATTGTGAGGTTTTGATTCTGTTTGTAGTAAAGGATATTCTGCAGTTTTTCTGCAGCTTATCTTTCCTTATACTGGTATAGCTGTATTATTGTTGATACTATCTTCCTTCTGAAGTTTTAAATACTAATATTAATTGTAGCTTGTATTGCATCATGATGGATTGTTTTGCATGTGGAGAATCAGCGCTATATATGGGATTCATCATGCATTCCAGTATATGAACAGTTTTTCTGCTTTGCAGTGCAGATTTATGAATTTCATGTTGCCTCTTTTCTTTACAATTGTCTCCAAAGAGCAACTGACATTTACTGAAGACTGATATTACATTGTACTGAAGATGGATATTTGCCTTTAAATTTCTTGTATAGTACATCATACACAAGTTGGTTCATAACACTTTGAAAGGAATGTCAACGTATTGACATCATTCATGAAATGAATGACAGCTTTCAAGCCATATGATTTTTTCCTCCTGTTACCTGGGTGCAGTGGTTCGGAACCTTACCAGCCCCATTCTGCATTGGTCTGATATTGTGTTCACTGCAGCAACTTGGGCAATGTCTACAAAGAATTCATTTACAAATTTATTGTGCAAGACTTAAAATTTATTATTATTCTCTATACGATTGGTGTTTCTTTTCACTTTCTTCACTTATGAAGTGAAGAAAACATTCAGTGAGTATGTCCATCCCCTGAATAAAAGGTTTCAGTTATTCTGAGTGCTGTTACATGTTTGCCTTTCTCCTCTGATGATTGACATTCTCAGATGCATCTCGTACATGCACATTCATGACAAGTACATGGCAAATTGATTATTATAAAATAATTTGAAAAGATTGTTGGTTTAAGGAAACCAGACCTTCAGAAATGGACAATTCTGGCCATGATGTAAGAATTTGTACTGCAGTTTCTTTCTTGTAGAGATTTTTTCATCAGGTGTGTGTCCACAGTTGACACAAATCCCAGCAGGTCTGTTAACCTCACTACACAGCATAAAATTCCAGAAGAGAGTACTCTGATTCACCTTTAGTTGCATCTCTTTAATATTTCTTCACTTTGAAAGCTCTACCTTTTGTTATGTACAATTAAAACCTGCTCTCCTGCTCTTGATGTCTGAGAGTTCTAACTTAAATTGTTCAATTCATGCAGCAGTGTATTTGTTGTCACATTTATTTGTAACTGCTGATTTCTGCATTCATGCTGCTCTAAGTAGGCTTTTGTATGGAACATGTGAGCCTGCAACACAAAATACCTGGAAGACTATTGATGATATATCATTTCCCTTTTCATATGTATGAAGATGATGGGGCATTTAGCAGGGAAACAGATATTGCTGTTGGCATATTTGGAATGTTTTTATTGTATGCTTTAGTATCTCATATGATTGTACATCCCTCATTCACAGGGTTTTGACAATATGCATATTGTCCTGGCATGTAGAACTAATCACACATTTTTTTGTCATGTTGCCCACATTGATCTCTGGCTTGCACTGCTTTTTTATGTAATTTGGTTTGTCTGGGCTTCCAGCCTGAACACTATACATTATGACAAATTTTTCTGTGGTTATTTGCTTCAGGCAGATGTTGGGGTTAAATTTCAACTTTCTGTAGCTAGTGCGTTGCACAGCCCAGGTTTGTTGTGTCTCTGCTTGATCACGTGGAAGACAGGTGGTGATAATGGATTCTGATTACTACTTGCACAGTTCAACTCTGGACTTAACTCATGACCTCCATAAGTTACCAGCAGTGTGAATCCTAACATATTAGCTGCCAGAACTGTGATCTAACATTTGTGCATATTCCAATGTTTATTTCTGCAATGGGTGGTGGTAAAATGGAGTTACCAGTGTCAAAGAAGTGTGGTATCCTCATCCTTCTTCGTTGGATAAGAGGAAGTTTTTTTCAGAAACATAAAGTGTGTGTATGGGAAGTGATTGAAGGTGGAAAGAAGGTGACTGCATTTAAAACACTGTCTAGTGTGCAGATACTAGGGTTAGGGGCTGTGTAGGATAAAGTTACTGGGAATTTCAGTTTGTCTTTTATCCTGTATGATACAGGTAGCTTATTTTAAAATATGGAATATTGAGGGCATGATACCTAGGACCAGATATGAAGAAAAATGCGAAGAAATGCTTATACATTTTAATTTTGCTCTCCTAGTTAAGTATTTACTATGTATAGTATTATTAGCATGAAGGGAATGTTGCTGTTCTGTTGTAATGAAAGTGCAGTGTAGGCAAATGTGTGTCTGCAGATGCAGTTGTTTTCTATTTGTCTTTCTGTCTGTGGCCCCTCACACACTAGTATTGACAACACTAAATATGAAGGGTACTTTACTTGAAGCCCAGAAGATGTCGGCTGAGTAGCATTCCTGTCTTACATTTTGTATATCCTGGGTTGGTATCTCAGCCTAGGTTCAGTCCACCTTCATTTTCGTGTTCTGTATGTGACATAGTTTGTATCTACCCCATAATCTATATCTAATACTGTATGTGATACAGTTTGTCTCTCTCCCATAATCTGTATTTAATCATGTTATATTTTACTGTCAGTTCAGTTCTTTTGTGGTTTTCAGCCATCTTACTATTTGATCCTCAAGCATTAGCAGTAACTGTGACTGAACATAATGGAGCATAGCGGAATTGATGCTAAGACAGTAAATGTGGAAATTGTTAGCATTCCTTGGCATGTGCACCATGACAGCTGGAAGAAACTTTCACAGTCACTGTCCAAGTATTATACAGTTTAATGATTTGACATGTTCTTTGCTTTAAAGCAGTTTTGCTTGTGACTTTAAACACAGGTCATAAGTGACTGTAAGAATTCCTGTTTACATTTGGACATAACACAATTTGTCTCAGTATTGTGCGACTGTAATTTGTGAATGTTCAAGGCATCAGTCACCAAATTCAGATGAAGGAGTGATCATGAGTTCAGTGGATATAATATGAAAATTATCAAGATATGCACCGTAAACTGAGTGTTGTCATTCACTGGAAATAAACTGTTGTGTGGAATGACTTCTGTGAAGTTATCTTTAAATGTGTTGTACATCCTTCAAGTTTCATGTGCCAGCTTGATGTTTCATTTACCTTGTTCCTTGCCTAGTTGTTAGTCATTGCTTGTAGAGCAATATGTTTATCCCATACCACCATCTGAACTGAAATTTTGTGTTTAATAACAATTTTCAGTGCAGACTGTTGCTTAAGTTCTGCTGAGATGCTGGTGAATTGCTGGTACAAGGTTGTGTCCAATACATATTGAACCTCTCACAGGTGTCACAGCCTCTGTAGCTTTCTTAGGTCACATTAAATTCCAGATCTGTAGACCAACTGTGATACAAATTCTGTATTTTGTATTGCCAGTTCCTTAAGACAGATGTTTTTAGGATAGTACTTTTACCCTTTTTACAGCTGCTTGTTTACTTATAAGTGGCTATGCTAAGAGACTTAATTTTAATTTAAACACCTAAGCATTTTAAAGCCATGTATGTCCTATGTTTTCTCATTTGGGTGTGTGTGTTGAGTTGTTACTGTTGTATATAGTATTGATTGTTGCTGATATTGTGAACATACATTGTTACAACTTGCTACCAGGGTGCCCAGTTCTGATTGCAAGTTGTATGAATGTTTGGACACTGGCAGTGAAAGGTCTGGTAATTTTAGAAACAGATTTAGAATAAAACATTGAGCAGTGGTATTTACTGAAACTTCATTATTGTAAATATGGCAGATACATAAAATTGTACTGTTTTGTACAGAAATTTGGCATTTCCCCTTCTTTTAATACCCTTTTGTGAGATCAGTGAGAATACTTTTGATGGCATAGTCCTGCAGTTGTGTATTAGTTTTTCACAATTTTCTGAGTTATGAGCATTACAAAAATTCACCAAATTCACCTGTGTTATAACATGCAAAATTACTTCATTACATTTCAGTGTTCTGTTTTGAATGGTTATATAGGACAGTGTTACACTTCACCCACATATTCATTGCAGAGGACATGCATGTTGCACTTCTGTGTTCATACCCCCATCTCCCCCATAATCTATGTGAACTCACTTTCCTCTGTTGTCAGCATTTATTCTACCTGGTGCTCATTACAGGCCAAAGTCTGGTCATGTTCTCTTCAGCATGGCATCCTGCAGTGCCATTATGGCCAAGAAAGACAGTGTGCTTACAAGATTTTCCTTTGCATAATCCTCTACTAGAGCCTATAGAACCTGTATCGTCAAACCGTCTGATGCAACATATTTATAGGATTATTTTAATATGTTCCATCTTCCGTGCAGATCCATAATATATACAGAACCAACAAAATACACTACACTGTTGATGATGTATTTTATTCATAAACATTGTAGTGCATTTTGTTGGTTATGTAACAGGATTATTACTTTTCACATAGATACCCATTCTTATGGTGACCAGATATATATATATTTCGTTTTGCAGCTTCCTGTGATGGCATTTACTGCTTGAAGAAACGTTCATCAAATGTAAGCGTGGTTTCATAAATTGAAAGCTTCTATCAGCATTGTAAAGTTTCATAATGTTTGTATCCTTTGTGTGTGCAGTTGTTGGCTGCATTTTGTATAAAGCACTTATATTTTTCTTTTATAAGGTTGCTTAGCCAAGGAATGAAGAAACAGTTGCTGAATTTGATATTGGTCACCTAAGTATGAGTAATTAGAAAATCCAATCTGAATATATCTGGATGTATGACACAAGTATGTGTGTGTGTAATAAATACATTCAATTTTTTACAGAGAAATAATACTCTTTATATTTTAAGCTGTTAATTTTTCATTTCCATCATTGTGTTTTGTGGGTGTAGCACACAGTTCTGTTAAGACATAACACAGACTGTCATTGGCCACTTGCATGGAAATGAACTTGGAAGAGGGAGTGAAATACTGATGTGCCAATTAGCACTTCTATGCTGTATGGTGTTGTGAAAATAACATCAAATTTTCTTTTCCAAGCAGAGCATGAGCCTTTTCATTTTATGGTCATGCGGTTGATGTGCAGTCCTATGAACTACATACCTGCAATCTTTAGTGTCCTGTGGTGAAAACATTAATATTAGTGTGAGCACAAGAACTTGGACTTCAGTCTTTTAAAGAAAGGGCAGCTTTTGAAAATCATGGCTTCTGTTGACCATTTCCCTTGACAGACCAATGAGACATTGAGATGAGGATGTTTCCCATTTACTGTGCCATGAAAGGTTAAAAATTGATGTTACCAGTGTATGCCCATCTGTGAGTAGGGGTGTACCTCTTTATAGTATAGAAGTAGTATAGAATGAATGATAAGTAGACATGCCGTGACCAGTGCTATAAATATATTGTGTGTTAAATTTTCAGAGATGAAGGTGAAGATGGTGAAAAGAAAAGGGAGTGGAAAGATGAGAAAAAGACAGAAGAATTGTCAGGTGATAAAGAGGAAAAAGATGAGGATAAATTAAATGACAAGGACAAGGTTGGTAACTGGCAACCATAACAGTGTTGATTCTCTGTGTGTGTTCATGTCTGCTTGTCACATGATTTGGTTTTAATAACAGTCTAGTGTTGCATGTGGTGGTGTTGTACAGTTACAGGCATGGTGAAAGTAAATGGAAATCAGTCAGAAGCATGTATGACCGTCATCTGTACACATGCAGCCACATGAGTGGTAGAAGTTTTTTAAGTGCCCCAACTGTGTTGTAGTAAGCACTGGTGTTCTGAGGGTGGGGGCACACCAGTGTAGACAAGTCAGTTTCAGTCTGAGGCATAAGACAGTTGCAGTCAGCATTGCACAAGCTGACTCGGTACAATCAGTTGTGAAGATTGGTCAACATAGACATTTATTTTATTACACTAATTGCAGCACTTGTGTGACGGTGGTGGCAACAAAGATATTTGATTCATCCCACTGTTTAATTAATTTGATCACACTAATAATATTTGGTGGGGAGTAAAAATTATGTAGTGAGATGTGTCACTGGATAGGCAGTTGCTGAAGGTTCAAGTCCTCGAAATGTTAGAAACTACATATTCAGTGACGCAGCGTGATGTTCCAAAAGACTAATCTTCTCTATATTTAATATCAGTAGAAAATTTTATGAGGCTTATATTAATAGGACTTGTAGTGCCATGGTCATGGAAGAGTAGAGCTGTACCTGTACCCACCCTCTGGGCCACACCAGGCCTGTAATGGGATCACTTTACCTTTTTACATAGTAGGAAGAAATGTCATGCATGTTTTTATGTAGTGAAATTGCACGATGAACTGGAAACATGGTAGAGGCTTGTTATATATTTTTTAAACTAATTAAATAAGTAACATGTTTGCAGTTATACAATTCATTTCTTCTGCAGTGTGTTTGAAATTACATAATCAACTTATTTTATGCTTTCAGGATGTTGTGGAGAAAGTGCCGACATCACGATACAGTGGCATCCCTCCTTCGCTGTTCTACTGTCATGTTTGCAAGAAGCATATGTGGGATGATAATGTATGTATCATGGATTTTATGTTTTCATGGCTTCATTTTAAGCACAGCATTGTTATTAACTGGTTGTTTGCATTTATTTCAGTCATTCCAGAATCATTTGAAAGGAAGAACACACCAGTTGATGATGGATAAACTTGAAGAGAGTTACAAGATAAAGGTGGAGCTCATGAGACATGAACAAAAGGTACTAACTAGCTAGCTGGCTACCCACCTACCTCAATAACTCCATGAAACAGAGGCCTTTTTGTAAAGCTAGTATTTCAAAAGCTAGGCAAAGAATTCCTTTCATTTTATGCAAAGGATCATGGCTATTTTCACATGAGTCTGCCAGTTGTCCCTCTCCTGAGCCAAATTAATCTCATCCACACCTTTCCATTGCAATTCTTATAGATCCATTTTAATATTATTCTCTCAGCTACACCTAGTTCTTCCAGGTTTCTACCAAATCTGTCTATGTACCTCCCCTCCCCCATATGTGTCGTATGCCCTGCACATCTTGTTCATCTGCATTTGGCAATCTGAATAATATTTGGTGAGGAGTTCAAATTTTGGAGCTTCTTCTTGTACACTTTCCTCCAGTCCCCTGTTGCATCGTCCTCCTCAAGTTCAAATTTTTTTTTCAGCGCACACTTCTGGAACATCTTCAGCCTACATTCTTCCCTGAATGTGAGGGAGACTAAGTTTAAGAACGTACAGAATTGTTGTTCTTAGTGTTTTAATTTGTATACAGGCGGCCTTCGACTTTGTACATTATTCTTTTCCTGAAAACTCATACTAGAGTACAATATGTGATAGTCAAGCAATAGACTTAGATGTGTTATAAGAGGGGTTCCATTCTTATTACCTAAAAGTAGTACATAAAAGTCACTGTTAATGGAAAACAGACAACAGTTGTACCAACAATTACGGTACGTTCATGCTTGAATTAACCAACGGTAATAGTTAATCTTGCTGACATCGCATGTGCATATGTCCTCCACTCTGATGGCTGTACAAGAGATGGCTAATGAAACTTGAAAGATTATGAGCCGTTGGTAACCTTAACATTCTTAAAGAAACTTTTGTCTGCTTCACAGTTCAGTGGCTGTATCATTCTACATGTATATTGCATATTGCCAGCATCATCATCAGATTTCTTTACCTGGTTGTGTCCAGGATAACCAACAGCAGAGAACAGGTGGCCTCCCAAAATCAGCCAGTGTGAAAAACTCAACTGTCCCCACCATCTTGGATTAAGAAATATCAACAATACAAATACATTTTCTAAAGTTATTTCTTGCCTGAAATTCTAGTTATATCATGTACCTTTTCAGGCACTTAGTAGACGCAGAGTACAGTTTGGGACCCAGTTTTATGGTGCCACAGTGTGATTGGTCAGAATGTTTGTCAGCTGTGTACAGAAGTCATATTCAGCATACCGAAGAGTGATAAGGTTGATGATTTTTAACATAAAGTGTGGGTTATATGAAAGTTGAGTACTGATAGTATTTTTTATAGCAAACAGGATGACAGATTCTGTACCAAATGGTAGCAGGCTTTCTCCCCGAATTTAGTCTGTTCTTAATTTCTTCATGGATGTAGTTTTGATTTGAGTTCCCAAATATTTGAATTTTGCTGGGCTCTCAGAGAGTCGAATTCCCATCTTAATGTTGTGATTGTGTCCAGCATACTGTTCACAGTATATGGACGTATACTTGGTTTTCTCAGAACCTATTTCTAAACCACTCCCCTTAGTAGTGTCCAATGAAACTTCTGTGTTTTCTATCTCAATATTTACGATTTCACCCAATAAATTTTCACCATGTAACAGAAGCTGATGTATTCAATTTTAACTCCTGTGCTTTGCATGTGCATTCCTGATGGCATATTATGATGCAAAATTGAAGGGCATTGCTGATAAGCATACATTTAGAATTATTGTTGGAAAGTATTCCAGAAAAATATTTTATCTAAGAAGTGGTTGTGATCATGTGGCATGTTGGGAAATGTTATATTTAGGATTTGAGTCTTCTAGGGTGTTGTGATCTTTCATTAGATAAGTGGTTCCAATTGTTGTGAATGTGCATTTCACATCCTTCTTGAAAGGTAATTAGCATGTGGACTAACTACCATTGAAGGTGGAATTGCTGTGCTGCACTAAGAAGTCGAGAATCATACCCCCAGCGACACAGTCACTTTCCACAAGGCTCGAATCCTAGGTCTCACCACTATGAGAACCCTGGGCCTGTACCTAATGTTATGTTATTTAACTGTTAGGTTGTTCCTTGGTGTTTGATAAGAAAGGCTTAAGCTCAATTTTGTTGCCTTCATCTTCTACCTGCATTGTTGAAATATTTTTGTCATTTCCCTTTTAAATGATGGTGGCCTAGTTAGAAGCGTGGTACTAAGGCCTCAGTTTAGAATCAACGACTCTTTGATACCGTAGTTATACCATTAGTCAAGTTTTGCTACTACTATACGAGGTCTGTTAGAAAAGTATCCGACCTTTGGCCGGGAAAAAGAAACTGGCTTACTTGGAGCGTTGGACACCTAATCACCCTCAAAGTAGTTCCCTTGGGACTCCACACACTTCTCC
>Ga0123354_10003821_pt1 | contig 21020 bp, 13 predicted proteins | sample TergutLab28metaG_2_FD_97872 | JGI IMG/M metagenome (GOLD analysis project Ga0123354, IMG submission 97872) | Labiotermes labralis P4 segment gut microbial communities from Petit-Saut dam, French Guiana - Lab288 P4 | ecosystem: Host-associated > Arthropoda: Insects > Digestive system > Gut ... | reverse complement strand
TTCTTCTTCCAGACGAGCTTCAGGGTCAACAATCACGCCTTTGCCATCGGGGTCGTTTTTCAGCCGGTAATGGGTTACTACCGCGCATTCTTTTGCAAAACCTTCCACATGGTCGGCTTCCTTACTCATGAACGATTTAGGAATGAATAAAGGGAAATAGGCATTGACGTGTCCCGTTTCTTTGAACATATCGTCCAACTGCCGCTGCATTTTTTCCCAAATGGCATAACCGTAAGGTTTGATGACCATACATCCGCGAACCGCCGAATTTTCAGCCAAATCGGCTTTTATTACCAAGTCGTTGTACCACTGCGCATAATTTTCGTTTCTCGACGTTAACTCTTTTATTTCTACTGCCATCGTTCGTATTGTTTATATGTTTTATTTCTGAATTGAGGCACAAAGATAGCAAAAATAATTTTTTTTTCTTAATTTTGCAATCTCATAATTGATGATATGGAGAAAAAGAAACCGTCGGGAAAACAAAATGAAAGCGCTTTCAAGTGGGAGAATTTGAAGCGGTTTTTTAAAAGTAATGCAACTCATTTTGTTATAGGCTTGATCATTTTTGTGATTTCGGTTTATGCCTCTATCGCCATGCTCTCTTTTTTCTTTACGGGAGCGAATGACCAAGACAAGATTAAAGATATTTCCTTTTTCCATTGGGGCACCGTAGAAGGTATAACCAATTGGACGGGAATGCGTGGAGCTGTCTTGAGCGAATGGTTGATGAACGAAGGATTTGGCGTTTCCACTTTTTTCCTGCTGTTGTTTCTGGCTTTTGTCGGACTGCGTTTAATGAAAGCCAAATACGTCAGCCTGATTAGATATTTCATTGTATGTTCTCTCCTTACGATTTGGACTTCGGTTACTTTATCTTTTCTTTTCGGCAGTCTTTTTAATGATACCGTTTTATTTATCGGGGGAAGACATGGCTATCAATTGTCAACTCTAATGGAAAATAATTTCGGCATTCCCGGTACTATCCTGATAATTATCGTCGTGCTGGTTCTTATCCTGGTGATGATTTCTTCCCGCACCGTTCCTTTTTTGCAAAACCTTTTTAAAAGAAAACCGAAAAAAGAAAGGGATAGAAAAGAAGGAAAAACAGATAGTAAAACTCCGGAAGTTGAGACTGGAAAAACAACAAATACACCGCCAATAGGAAATAAAGGTATTCCTCCAATACCGAAGAAAACGGATTTGGAGAATAATAAATCGAATGATACAAATCCGGATGATAATTTTACAATCGTCGTACCAAAGCGCGATGATGCCGACTCCTCTCTTACCCCGCAGCATATTCCAACCGGAATTTTTACCTCAAAAGAAGATGAACCCGGAGACGATGATTTGGCGAAATTAGGCGCTTACGATCCGACACTCGATTTGTCGTCTTATAGAAAACCGACACTCGACCTGTTGAAACGATACGAACAGGGAGAAACCCAAGTGGATATGGCGGAGCAATATGAGAATAAAAATAAAATAATACAAACCCTTGAACATTTCGGAATCAGCATCAAGTCTATCAAAGCGACCGTAGGTCCAACCGTTACGCTCTATGAAATCGTTCCGGAAGACGGGGTGCGGATTACGAAAATACGAAATCTGGAAGATGATATTGCGATGAATCTGGCGGCGCTTGGAATCCGCATCATCGCTCCAATGCCCGGTAAAGGAACGGTTGGAATAGAAGTTCCGAATAAAGACCCGCAAATCGTTTCCATGTATTCCATCATTGCTTCCCGGGAATTTCAGGAATCTACCTACGATTTACCGATCGCTTTAGGCAGAACCATTACCAACGATGTTTTTATGGTTGATTTGACAAAAGCGCCGCATTTATTAGTTGCAGGAGCGACCGGTCAGGGCAAGTCGGTCGGTTTGAATGCCGCTATTACTTCGCTGCTATATAAAAAGCATCCCGCCGAATTGAAATTCGTGCTGATCGATCCTAAGATGGTGGAATTCAGTATTTATTCCGCTATCGAAAAACAGTTTCTGGCAAAGCTTCCCGATGCCGAAAAGCCGATTATCACCGATTTTACCAAAGTAATTTACACATTAAATTCCTTAACCAAGGAAATGGACGATCGCTATGAACTGCTGGAGAAAGCCGGTTCCAGGAATGTAAAGGAATACAATGAGAAATTCGTCAACCGGCAACTGAATCCCATGAAAGGACACCGGTTTATGCCCTACATCGTAGTGATTATCGACGAGTTCGGCGACCTCATCATGACAGCCGGTAAAGAAATCGAACAGCCGATTGCACGTATTGCCCAGAAAGCCCGCGCAGTAGGTATCCACATGATTATCGCCACACAACGACCGACAACCAATATTATTACCGGAACAATCAAGGCAAACTTTCCGGCGCGAATTGCTTTCAGGGTTATTTCCATTATCGACTCCCGTACAATTTTAGACATACAGGGAGCCAATCAATTGGTTGGGCGAGGCGATATGCTCTATACGCAGGGAAACGACATGACTCGTATTCAATGCGCTTTTGTTGATACGCCCGAAGTCGAGCGTATTTCCAAATTCATCGGCGATCAGCAAGGCTATCCGACAGCGCTTTTGTTACCTGAATATACCGAAGAAGGAAACGGAAAGCAGCCGAGCGCCGACCTTTCCGATATCGATCCTTTGTTTGAAGAATCGGCACATTTGATTGTCAATCAGGAACAAGGCTCTACATCACTTATCCAGCGGAAATTTAAGATTGGATATAATCGCGCCGGACGAATTATGGATCAATTAGAATTGGCTGGAATTGTCGGTCCTCAGACACAAAGCGGAAAACCGAGAGAAGTATATATTCAGGATGAATATCGTTTAGAACAAATTATTAAAAACTTAAAAGAATGAAATCAATAACCTACTTCCTGCTTGTCGCAACAGGATTGTTTTTCACAGCGCCTGCATTTACCCAAAAGGAAACAAAAGCGAAAGAGTTGTTAGACCAAACGTCGGCGGCGATCAATCAGTCCGGCGGGATGTTCGTATCTTTCACAGTAAATGTTAATGATATAGCCAACAAAATCAAACAAAGTTTTGAAGGTCAAATTTCTTTGAAAGGAGCCAAATTCTATTTGAGTACTCCCGATCAGGAAGTTTACTATGACGGAAAAACGCAATGGACTTATGATAAGAACATTGGGGAAGTCAGCATCTTGGAACCTAAGCCGCAAGACATTCAAACCCTGAATCCGGTTTCGGTTTTCGATTTATACAAAACAGATTGCAATTATAAATACAAGGGGGAAAAAACCGATATAAAAAATAGAAAAGTGCAGGAAGTATCGCTCTTCCCGACCAATGCAAAAGAAGATATCAAACAGGTGGATATACAAATTAATCCAAGCGATTCGATGCCGGTCTTTTTCCTTATCACCTACAACGACAAGTCGGAATATCGAATCTATATTGATAAATATCAGACCAAATTAAATCTTCCCGACAGTCAGTTTGTTTTTGATATGAAAAAATATCCGAATGCGGATGTGAATGATTTGAGGTGAAGTGAGAATTAAAAATTGAAAATTGAGAATGAATAATGCAGAAAAAATAAAATGCTTGATTATAGGTTCGGGACCTGCCGGTTATACTGCCGCTATTTATGCTTCCCGGGCAAATTTATCGCCGGTATTGTATGAAGGAATGCAGCCGGGCGGACAGTTGACGACCACATCCGAAGTGGAAAATTTTCCCGGATATCCGGATGGAATTTCAGGTCTCGACATGATGGATGAATTGAAAAAACAAGCCGCCCGCTTCGGAGCAGACATACGAATGGGTGTCGCCACCGGATGTAACTTTTCTCAAGCGCCTTTCCAAGTGACGATTGACGAAGAAAAGACAATCGAAGCGGAAACGGTTATCATTTGCACCGGAGCTACCGCTAAATATTTGGGACTTCCCGATGAAGCCAAATACATGGGGAGAGGCGTTTCGGCATGTGCCGTATGCGACGGTTTTTTCTATCGTAAAAAAGACGTTGCCGTTGTCGGCGGCGGCGATTCCGCCTGCGAAGAAGCGATTTATCTGGCAGGATTAGCCAATAAAGTCTATCTGATTGTTCGCAAGGATTATTTGCGGGCTTCGCAAGTTATGCAGGAACGCGTAATGAATCATCCAAAAATAGAAATCCTGTTCAATACGAACACCTTGGGACTGTTCGGGGAGAAAGGCGTAGAAGGCGCTCGTCTGGCGAGATTTGCCGGCGCTCCGAACGAAGAACGGTTCGATATTGCTATCGAAGGATTTTTCCTTGCTATCGGACATAAACCCAACTCCGATATTTTTAAAGACTATTTAAATTTGGATGAAAACGGATACATCCAAACGGATTGGGGAACAACAAGAACCAACATCCCCGGCGTTTTTGCTGCAGGCGACGTAGCCGATTCGCATTACCGGCAAGCCATAACGGCTGCCGCCACCGGATGTATTGCCGCTCTTGAAGCCGAACGCTTTTTAGTGCGAAGCTGATTGATAATCATTGATAAATCCTGCACACAGCCAATTAGCTAAAACTTGCCGGCTATTTCCGGACATAAAACGCTTCCGGTCGTTTGCATTTTGCATATTGGCTAATTCTACAAAAATAGAAACGGGCGTTGTATTTCTTAAAACATACAAAGGACGTGTTGAAACCGTTCCCGAAAATCCTCTGTCCGGCTGATATTTGTCATATAAACTCCGAAACGTTTTCCGCATTGTTTCCGCTAATTTCAGACTTTGGGCTTTATTTTGCTTGCTATTCTGATAATAGAAAAAAACATCCAACTGCTTATTTTTGCTCCGGCTGTCCAAATGAATAAAAATCGCCCGCTGATACTTATTTTTCGTTTTGAAATTAATACGGTTAATCTCATTGGTTTCCTGCTTCAAACGTCCGATTTGGCTTAATGGGATTTCTTTTCCCATACAGGTTTGATTTCTACTGTTACTCAAATAGTTGTCGTCGCGGATTCCGACAGTCGGATTTTGGATAATAATGTGGACGGTTGCGTTATGTTCAAGCAAACTACGGGCTAAACGCAGCATAATATCGTAAGCGTATTCGGCTTCATGCAACTCGCGACCATCAACTTTGGCGATTGCGCCGGGATCCGGTCCTCCGTGACCGCTAACCAAATAAAAACAAGCGCCGGCTAATTTGTTATCCTTTATCTCATAGCTCTTGTATTTTTCCCCAAACAAAGGTTGAATCCCTTTTCTACCCGTTTCATTTATTTTTTCTTTTTTTTGAGGGGCAGTTGACGTAAGAGGCGGTAAAAGGTAAGCTTGCCCTTGAATCAGCGAATTTGATTTACCTAATTTATTCTTGTTAAGTCGAATAAATTCTTCATATTGTTTTGCCTCCGTCCGGTTATTACGCCTTAAAAAAGCATAGATTCCTTCTCCTCTACGAGGCGTATCTTTCTCCTGGCAGAATGCGAAGGAGATGCATAGAATGTATAAAATCAATAAAAAAAAGCGTTTCATCATTAGATAATTTATTAGAGGAATCCAAACAGATATTTATTTTTATTATAAAACATATTTTTACAGACTTAAAGAAACTCAATCGTTTTCTCCAATTGATTAGCCCTTGAACCTTTAATCAAAATATGAAATCCGGAAAGATTTTCGGATCGAAGGTAATCCAATAATTCCCTGGTATTCAGGAAAACCGTCCATTCGGGAGCAATAGAGTGGACGGTTTGAAAATTCTCGCCACACAGAATCACTTTGTCAATAACGCTTTCCTTTAATCGATCAACCACCTTTTGGTGTTCTTCCCTGCTATATTCGCCTAATTCTTTCATTTCTCCGATAATCGCCATCTTGGGGGAAATTTTCAGATTAAGAAAGTTGTCCAGCGCAACTTGCATACTGCTTGGATTCGCGTTGTAAGCGTCGACAATCAGATGATTTCTTTTGGTCTTCAGGCTTTGCGAACGGTTGTTCGTCGGCGTATAATCGGCGATCGCCCGGTTCAGCAGCGGGGTATACCCGGTCGTGGCATTGAAATAGGTTGCTATACAGATAGCAGCCAAAACATTTTCGAAATTGTAGTTGCCTATCAGTTGGGTTTTTATGTCATTGCGGACTTGACCTGCAAACTCCCTGCAATCGGTGGATTCAGCGTTTGACGCAGGACGACGGACTTGCGTCCACTCCAATTCCAAACTTGCCTCCGAGTCGATGATTCTTCCGTGAACAAATGCTTCGGGAGAACTTCCGTAAAAGATTCGATTTGCATTTTCACTCCGTTCCATCAAAACAGGATTGTCGATATTTACGAAAATCGTCCCATGCTTTTGACGGATATAATCATACAATTCCGTTTTAGCGCGGACGACGCCTTCGAAAGAGCCAAATCCTTCCAGATGCGCTTTTCCGACATTGGTAATCAATCCGAAATCAGGATCGGCAATACGGCAAAGTTCGCGAATCTCGCCCGAATGATTAGCTCCCATTTCAATGACGGCAAAATGATGCTCCGATTTCAATTGCAGCAAGGTCAAAGGCACTCCGATGTGATTGTTCAAATTTCCTTGCGTAAACAAGACCGGATATTGAGTCGATAATGCAGCGGCAATCAATTCTTTCGTCGTCGTTTTTCCGTTCGTTCCCGTAATGGCGATTACCGTAGGATTCAGTTGTTTCCGGTGATAATTCGCCAAATCCTGCAAAGACTGTAATGCACTGTCCACGCGAATAATCCGGCTATCTTTCGGCAGACCGGCGCGGTCGCCGACAGCAAAAGCGGCGCCATTATTCAGCGCTTGCTCTACATAATCGTTTCCATCAAATTTTTCGCCCCGCAAGGCAAAAAAAATGGAACCGGACGGGCAATTGCGGCTATCGGTAGTAACGACCGGATGTTTCAGAAAAATAGAATATAAATCGACTGTTTGCATGATCAATAAAAAAATCTCCAAATAAAGAGCAAAGATAAAAAATAGGTTTGACAATTCCCTTCATAATGCTTACTTTTGCAGTATGAATAATCGAAATATTACAATAACCGCCAATATAAAAGGAAATCTGATGGATTTTTCCTCACCCCGGATCATGGGAATATTGAATATCACGCCCGACTCTTTTTTCGATAAAAGCCGGAAACAAACGGAAGAAGAAATCGTTGAACGGGTGTGGCAAATGGAAAATGAAGGCGCGGATATTTTTGATGCCGGAGGATATTCTTCCCGCCCGTCGGCAGTCTTCGTCGATGAAGCGGAAGAAATGCGCCGCTTGGGATGGGGTTTGAAAATATTGTTCAGGGAACTGCCCGACGCCGTTGTTTCGGTCGACACTTTTCGTTCGGAAGTCGCTCGCCGGTGCGTAGAAGATTTTGGGGTAGCGATCATTAATGATATTTCTGCAGGCGGGCTGGATGAAAAAATGTTCGATACGGTAGCTCGTTTACATGTTCCTTATATTGCCATGCATAATCGCGGAAATCCTCAAAACATGATGGAACATACCCGTTACGAAAATCTGATGCAGGAAATTCTGTTGTATTTTGCGGAAAAAGTGAATCAATTACACAGAAAGGGAGTGAATGACGTTTGGATTGATCCGGGGTTCGGATTCAGTAAAACTACCGTGCAAAACTTTGAAATATTAAAGAACCTGGAAGAATTTCATATCTTTGAATCGCCTGTCGTCGTTGGTATTTCCCGAAAAACGCTGATTCGTGAAACGCTTAACGTTTCAGCCGATAATAGCTTAAACGGAACAACGGCTTTGAATATGTTTGCTTTAATGAAAGGCGCACATATTCTGAGGGTTCACGATGTAAAAGAAGCCCGGCAAACGATTCAATTGGCGAAAGCGCTTGCAAATTAAATTACTTCTTGAAATGATCGGAGATGAATTCGCTAAGGAAAACCAGCGTTTCTTTTTTTCTTTTTTAGAAAAAAAACCGTTTTTTCTTATTTTTGCTTACCTTTGCAAACAATAAACACAAATAAAAATTTTATTAACTAATTTTAAATAAAAAAAATGAAAACACTAAAAACGATTTTCGCAGTATTAACAGTGGCTGTTGCTTTGTCCGGCTGTACACAAAAAGTAGATAAAGCGGTTACTCAAAAAAACATTGGTCTTCAATTGTATTCTTTGCGGGACAGCATCGGTAAAAATTCCGAAAATATTGATTCCGTAATCATTAAAGTGGGAAAAATGGGTTATAAGTATGTGGAAGCGGCAAATTACAACGACGGCAAATTTTACGGTCTGACTCCGGAAGATTTTAAAGCCAAATTAGCCGCAGCCGGATTGGTTGCACTTTCGTCCCATACCGGTCATTCGTTGGCTCCCGATATTTCAAAAACCAATTGGGATGAAGTTTGGGCTTGGTGGGATAAATGTATTGCCGACCATAAAGCCGCAGGAATGAAGTTTATTGTTACGCCTTCCATGCCTACGCCGGGATCGCTGGACAGTCTTCAACTCTATTGCGATTACTACAATAAAATCGGCGAAAAATGCAATGCCGCAGGTTTGAAATTCGGATATCATAACCATTCCTATGAATTCGAAAAGAAATATCCCGACGGGACAACGTCGCCCATAACCCTTCGAGACGGTTCAGTTGTTCAAAAAAATAATGAAATAGCAATGTACGACTACATGATAGCCCATACCGATCCTTCCAAAGTATTCTTTGAAATGGATGTGTATTGGGTAATGATGGGACAACGTTCGCCGGTCGAGTTATTCAAGAAAAATCCGGGACGTTTCCTTGTATTACACATTAAAGACGATAAAGAATTAGGCGAAAGCGGCATGGTCGGATTCGACGCTATCTTTAATAATATCGCTACAGCCGGCACAAAATACCTTATCGTCGAAGTGGAAAGATATGACCTTCCACCCTTCGAATCGGTACAAAAAAGTTTGGATTATTTGAACAATGCTTCTTTTGTAAAAGCCGATTATTCCAACTAATTGTTTTATAACAAAAGAACCATGATGCGCAATTTATTCCTTTTTATTTTAATTAATATATGCGTAAGCGCTTCGGCTCAATTACCTTTTAAATGGGAAGAACTCAGCACGCCCGAATTTGTTACCGCTGTTGAAAAAGCAGACAGGGTTTGTGTCGTTCCGTTTGGAGTGATGGAAAAACACGGACCTTATTTGCCTTTGGGCACCGACCTCTTTCGGGCGCGCGACATAGCCTGCGAAGCTGCAAAAAAAGAATATGTGGTTGTATATCCGGAATATTATTTCGGACAAATCAACGAATCGAGGCATCAACCGGGAACGGTAGCCTATAGTCCGGAATTGATCGTAAAATTACTGGAAGAAACCTGCGACGAAATTGCCCGCAATGGATTTAATAAAATTATTTTCCTGAATGGACACGGCGGCAATAACGGAATGTTGAGTTTTTTCAGTATGGCTTTACTTCATAAAAGACATGACTATACCGTTTATTTTGCCAACGTAACCGATTTGTTTGCCGACAACAACGCGAAAAAACAGGTACAGGACGGGTATGACAAATTGCCGAAAGGAAGTATGGGACATGCCGGTTCCGATGAAGCGTCCCATATTCTGTCAATGCGCCCCGATTTGTATAAATCGAATTGTAAGCCCCAATCGGGCGAGGATTTAGACCGCCTGAAAAGTCTGAAGCTGGTAACTACAGGAATTTGGTGGTATGCGCATTTCCCTAACCAATACGGAGGAGATGCAGGAGCGGCAGATAAAAAATTAGGCGATTTAATGCGAAGCGTATTTACTGATGGTATGGTAAAAGCAATTCAGGAAGTAAAATCGGATACGATCGCTCCCGCATTAACGAAGAAGTTTTATGATGATTCGGAAAAGCCAATCAATACGAAGCAATAAATCATGATGAAAACAACTGTTTTTTATATCTTATTATTAGGAATATTTTTGGGCGGAAACGTTTCGCCGGCTTATTCTCAAACGAATGAAACAGTACAGATTCCTGCCGTTGGAGGCAAGACCTTGCTCAACACCGGCTGGTTTGCCCGCCGCGCCAATGAAATAAAACTCGACGGCAACCGGTTGAGCGCCCTGCCTTTTCATTCCGACGGATGGATGAAAGCCAGAGTGCCGGGAACCGTACTTGCTACGATGCTTGACAACAACCTGTTTCCGGCTCCTGAATTCAGCATGAATAATAACCTGATACCCGACATTCACGATGTAGGGAAAGACTTCTATACTTTCTGGTTTATGAAGCCTTTCCGAATGGAAGCTGTTCCGAAAGGACAGCAGGTCTGGCTCAATTTCAGGGGAATCAACTACAAAGCCGATATCTTCCTGAACGGCAAACGGATTAATGCATCCACTCACGAAGGCATGTTTCTGCGCATGAGTTTCGATATCACGCCTTATCTCAGGAAAGACTCAACCAACTTGCTGGCAGTCATTGTTTATCCTCCCGATTATCCCGGCAATGCTAATGGCGGACAAGGAGGAGACGGGATGATTGCCCGAAACGCTACCATGCAGTATACTCCCGGATGGGACTGGATTCAACCCGTACGCGACCGCAATACCGGTATTTGGGACGAAGTATCCGTCACTGTGACCGGAACTGTCAAGGTTCGGAATCCATACGTTCAAACTAAAGTTTCCGGCATCCGTCAACCCGGTGGAAACCAGAAAGACGCTTTTCTCAATACGACGGTAGAAGTGGAAAATACTTCATCCGCAGAACAGAAGGGAACGCTGGTATGCGAAACCGAAGGCAACCGCTTAGTCATCCCGCTTACCCTCGCTCCAAAAGAGACGCGTGTAGTGCCTTTCAAGGAAATTACGCTCAAGAATCCGCGCTTGTGGTGGCCCAATGGTATCGGCGAACAGGCGCTGTATAAGATGAAAATTTCTTTTGAGGCGAATGGCTCCGTGAGCGACAGTCAGGAACTGCGTTATGGCGTCCGCGAAATAACGAGCCTGAAATGTCCCGAAAACGGCGGGCGCAAGTTTTATGTCAATGGACAGCCTGTCTTTATCACCGGCGGAAACTACATTGCATCCGATTGGCTGCTGCGTCTTTCGCCCGAACGCTACCGCGATGAAGTGCGTTTTCATGCCGAGATGAACATGCGCATGATACGCGTTTGGGGAGGCGCTTTGCTGGAACGTCCAGAATTTTACGATGCCTGCGACGAATATGGCATATTAGTGTTTCAGGATCTTTGGGGCAGCGGCGACTGCAACGGAGCATGGAACGATCCGACAAAAATGGAATCGCAAGCGCGACGATGGGAATATCCCGACAATCACGAACTTTTCCTTGCTTCCGTAGAAGATCAGGTTAAAATGGTGCGCAATCATCCAAGCCTCTGTCTTTGGACGGGCGGTAACGAATGGCCTCAGTCAAAAGATATTGACGAGAAACTCCGCAATGATGTTTTTCCCCGTCTCGACCCGGAACGGCTTTTTGTCTCTTATTCTACCGACACGCTCTTTACACGCAACACCATCGGAGGCGTAGGCGACGGTCCTTACAGTATTCAGGAGCCTGAGTGGTTCTTCACGTTCCACTCCACGCCTTTCAATCCCGAATCAGGTTCTGTCGGTTCTCCGGAAGTAGAAAGCATGCGCGAAATAATGACCGGTGAGGAATTAGCTCAGCTCCCTCGTTTAGGACGTTCAAGAAGCGCTGCGTGGATATATCACAAAGATCTGGGTTACGGCGATCACCTGGAACGCTACGGTGAAGTGAAAGATATTGAAACTTACTGTAAATACGCTCAAATAGAAAATTATGTTCAATATCGCTCGTTCATGGAAGGATGGGCTTCTCATCTTTGGGATTGGTACACCGGCATCCTGATATGGAAAACTCAAAATCCATGGACAGCGCTACGCGGACAGATGTATGACTGGTTCTTGGACGTTAATGCTTGCCTGTACGGCGCCAAGCAAGGATGCGAACCGTTGCACGCTCAATATAACCTTGCAACTAAACAGGTAGAATTAGTGAATACGGCTTTGGGAAGCCACAACCTTGCCGTCAAAGCGCAACTGTACGGCAGGCAAGGCGAAGTGCTTTGGGAAAAAGAAGCGTCATCAGCCCTTGCTCCAAATAGCGTCGTGCGTTTGTTCGACATACCGGCTCCCGAAAAAACGGAAGGCGTGTATTTTCTCCGCCTGTCGTTGACGGAAGACGGCAAAGAAGTGTCGCGCCGCATTTATTGGCTGACCACCCGCGAAAAGGATTTCACAACACTGACGCAACTGCCCGCTTGCAAACCGGAGGCAAAGCTCACGCTCCAAAAGCAGGACGGTATATATAAAGGTACGGTGTCGCTAAAGACTCAAGACCGGATATCGTTCTTCAACCGGATCAAAGTATTGGATAAAAATACGGGCAAACGCATTCTACCCGTGCATTATTCCGACAATTACATCACCCTGATGCCCGGCGATGCGCAGAAAATAGAACTGGAATTTGTTTCCCCGTTGCCTGCCGAACAGATAGCGGTCGTTGTCGATAGCTGGACAAGCGAAAGGTTAGTAGTCGGACGCTAATAAAACATTCTTCCCTTTCTATAATTTAAAAAGCAGCTGCTACGCCACTCAGGAAGCAGCTGCTTTTTGTTTGATACAGCCTGACTGTTAATAATATCGCTTGTTATATCTTTTTCCTGAAAAAATAAAGCTGTATGGTTCGTTCGCCATCACGAGCGTAATTAGTAAATTCTTCCAGAAAATTAAAATTGTATGAAGCGCTGTATTTTTGCAACACTTTCTTAAAATCGTTGCTCCCTGTCAGGAAATACCCTTCGTCGGGCGATTCTTTTTCAAAGTTCCGAAAGCAATTGTGCATGTAAAAGTTTAAGCCGTACATATTGTTGTATTCCAATAAATTATTCATCACGAATAAGTTATTGTCCGAGATAGGATAATGAGTCGTAAGTTTTTGTGCAATAGGTCGAACACTAATTGCATCTTTATAAGCCGGAAAAAATACGCCGTCCATCACAAGAAAAATTCCAAGGTAAACGCCGATGACTGCATACAAGGTTTTCAAATATAGTTTTTTACGAAAAGACTTAAAAAGAATGTAAATCGAAAAAAACAGCAAAATGAATAGAACGCCGGAAATAAATACTGAGAAATGAAAAGATTGCCATAGTGCGGAAAGTTGTACGTTCCAGGCGGCATTTTTCGCTATACCTGCTATCAAGGTTGCCGGATTAATCCCGATTATTCCATTCAGCAATAGTATCAAACCAACTATGCAGGCAATGATTCCGATGATGACTGCAAAAACCCGGACTATCTTTGGTTTATATTCCGTCAGATATAAAACAAATTGAGCGATAAAAATGGAAATAAAAGGATAAGCCGGCATTAAATAAACGCTTCGTTTACTTATCAGTATGGAGTAAAACAAAAAAATGACGACAGCGGCAAGAACCGAAAAGAGTTTGATCTTTTCTATATGAATAAAACTGTTCCGGAATGACCGGATTCCAGATAATCGTTTGTATGATAAGCCGAAAAGAGAGATAATAAGTAAAAGCGTCCATGGAATAAATCCTGCCGCCAACATAACTCCATTATACCACCAACCCGCTTCGTGCCCCAAATCGTATTGAATATTCAAATCTTTAATACCCAAAAAGCGCCCGAAGTTTTCCGCCCACACTAAATCTAAAAACTCTTTTCCGCTTTTTTGATAAGCAAAAGCATACCAAATTAGCGGTAATATCATAGCAACCAACGCTAAAGGGATTAATTTCCCTGCTATTTTCCAAAAATTATATCGCAGAATCAAAAGGTAGATACCAAAAATAAGTAGAGGCAGTACAATTCCCACCGGACCTTTCGTCAAAACGGCTAAACTCATAATTAACGGTATCACCCAGGGAAATCCGTTCAATTTCTTTTGTTCTTCCCATCGGAACAGTTGAAACAAAGCCCAGGCGACCAGGAAAGTAAGCAGCATATCTACACGGGCGCTCATTGCGGAACGGTGTAATTCAAAAGTAGTAAGCATAATCAATGCCGCCAAAAAAGCCTCCTGCATTCGTAAGTTTCTACCGAAAAACCAAAAGGTACAAATAATTAAACCCAAGAAAGCCAAAGCTGAAGGAAGGCGGGAAGAAAACGGCGTCACTTCTCCCGCCGGTAATGAGAAAACAGCAATCAACCAATGCATCAGCGGTGGTTTGTATGCAAATTCATCGGCATATACATTCGGCAAGATCCATTGATTCTTTTCAATCATGGATACGGCAACCGAAGCTTCACGCGGATCGCCTTTCGTATAAAATTCACCGCAACCAATCCACAGGAAGACGCTAATGATAGTAACCGCCAATAATAACACCGCCGGCTTTTCAAGATAGAAATTTTGCAAAGAAGGATGTCTCATTATTCTTTTTTGTTATTTTGACTGCAAATATAGCTGAAAATTCATTGTAATTGATTAACTTTACCATTGATTTTAAAAATAAGACAGGATGTTTTCAGGAATAGTTGAAGAAGCGGCTACAGTTGCGGGCTGCAAAACAGAACAAGGGAATTTGCATTTAACATTGAAATGTTCTTTTGTCAATGAATTAAAGATCGACCAGAGCTTGGCGCATAACGGCGTTTGCCTGACAGTAGTCGGTTTGACGGAAGATACCTATACGGTGACGGCAATTAGGGAAACGCTGGAGCGTTCAAATCTGGGTTTACTGAAAGTTGGAGATAAAGTAAATCTGGAAAGGAGTTTACTGATAAACGGCCGTCTTGACGGACATATCGTACAAGGTCATGTCGATCAGACTGCGATTTGCACTCAAGTGGAAGAGGTTGACGGAAGCTGGTACTATACGTTTGAGTACGCATTCGATCAAGCGATGGCAAAGCAGGGGTATTTGACGGTGGAAAAAGGCTCGGTTTGTGTTAACGGCGTCAGCCTGACGGTTTGTAATTCCAGAGATAACAATTTTCAGGTTGCTATTATTCCCTATACCTACGAAGTTACCAATTTTCATCAAATCAAGCAGGGAACAGTGGTGAATCTGGAATTTGACATTATCGGGAAATATATCAGCAAAATTAGCCGGTATAATTGAGGATAAAAATTATTTAGGCATATTCTTCTTGAATAAATCCATCCAGTGATTAAAATCTTTCCGGAAAAGAATGCCGATTCCCTGTGTCATTTCAGGATTGGGACTGTAAAAATAGCGATAATTGTAATGATTAAATCCATTCAGACGAATATCGCCGCTTTTAGTCAGCTTATATTCCAGATCAAAATCGCCGACTACAGGAAGTTTATTTTGATTTTCGTTGAAAAGCGGGTTATTGGAATAGCCAAAATTTCCATTGAAAATTAAGCGGTTATTCAACAACTGACTGGATAGCAAGAGTTCAAATTCCGTGCTGGTTTGCGTGCCGGTTTGCGTGTCGCTATTCGACTGATGAAATATAGTTCCCACCCTGAAATTATTGCTCAATCGACCCAGCATGTTAGAAATCTGTGTGGATAGGGTAGAAGTGATATAAGACAGGTTGGAATTAGCATTTGTATTGTTGTCCCGCACATATTCGGGTGGCGTATAAAAACGGCTGAGGACAAGGAGATAAACAATTTGCCGGCTCATCATATCGTCCGTACGGATATAACTTTTTACCTGACGCACCAGCTCGTCGAGGGCTCCGGGTAAATCCAAATCAAAGGCAACAGCCGGTCTTTCCAAAGGACCGGTCAGGATAAGAACACAATTGACCGGTATAATATTACGAGCGCTTATTTTATCTGCAATCAACTGCGGGTCTAAATCTTCCAGGTTGGCATTTACCCTGTAATACGCTTTTATATTCAATTCGGCAGTGTAAGGATCTCCACGGAAAGAGATCGAACTACCGTCCTGAATATCAAATTTGCGAATAAATAATTGTTGGAGCGTAAAGTTATATTTCCCATTCTCAATCACATAATTTCCAAATACTTTCAATGGCGTTTTTGTTCCATATTGTATTTGGATGTTTCCTTTTCCATACCCGCTGATTTTATCTCCGGCAATCGGATCCATAGTTATATCAATGGTTGCGTCCGGCGTAATATCCAACTGCAAGTTAAATCGAATTTCCGGTCCGCCGGCGGAGGTAGACGGAACAGGCGTAAGAACTGTATTATGGACTTTCGCCGGTTCGTTTTTTGGGTTTTTTACCGATACAAACCGGATAAAATCATAATCTTCTATGTCGGATTCTTCCATAAAATTCAGCGTCATCTGGGTATTGGCTATGTTTTGCGCCGTAACGTCAATATTAATCAAATCCTGCGTTCCGTAAAGAGAAGCCGTACCATTCCCGAAAGCTGTACCGTAAAACATGGGATTCAACGTTTTCGTTGAATTGTATATCAAAAAATTGGAATAAGCAATGTTTGCCGAAAATTTAAAAGTCTGAAATAAATGGTGTTTTACATAACCGTTTGCTATTGCCTTATTTCCTCTTTCGTCATAAATGGTAATGTTGTCGGCTTTGATTGTGTCGGGAAGACATTTAACCGAATCGGAGAACGTGTAGTAGGTGTTGAGATAGCCTATGCCAAACCGGCAACTCTTGGCAAAAACGTCGCCTTCAACCGTTGGGTTATTCAAATCGCCGAAAAGCCGGAGATGCCCCGACAAGTTGCCGGTTAAGTTCTGAACCACTTTGTCTAAATATTTCCGAAGGAAGCGTGCATCGGCGTTATCAGCGTCAAAGTTAATGGATAATTCTTCTTTGACCGGATAAATAATACCATTTACATTCACGAATGACGAATCGTTTTTTATTACCTTTCCAACCATCAATACGCCTTGATTCTGATCGTCCCACGTTCCGGTCAAATCCAGATGACCGAAATTGACCGAATTAAAAGAAAAATCGGTTACGTCCAGATGCGTTTCCAGCTTCCTTGTTTGGAAAACATCCTGAGCAGTCACAAAACCGGTAGCCTGTCCTCCAAATTCCAAAGCAGGAATATTCAGCGACTGAAAAATATAATTCAAATCCACCCGGTTCAAGTCTATTTGAAGTTTTTTCTCCGGATCGTGTGAAATCGCTCCCTGTATTTTAAGAAACTGATCGCTGTGGAATGCCTGTAAATGATCGATTCGGATGTTGGATGAATCCACTGTGATCGAGGCTGGATAAAGCGTCCAAATTGAATCATTGAAAACTAATTCGGTTTGTTGAACAGCCGTTTCTATCCGGATTGGCGATTGGTTGTCATTCTGGGAAAACAAAGATATTAAATTCAGATTGCCTCTATAATTGGAAGACTCGTTTCCCCACTGCAAAAGCGTATTAAGCTTATCGTCGGCGGCATTCATCCGGATACCGAAATTCATCTGCGTATTTTTCTTCTGCAAACTGATTCCGGCTATATCGACATGTGCGGTATCCGCCGAATTGGTAAGTAATAACCGGAGCGAATCGATATGCGAACCGCCGAGAATCGCATGAGGCGTTGTAAAATCCAAGTGCATTTTATCGTCAGCGTATTGTCCGGAAATATCCGTTTGTCCCTGCAAAGTAAAAGGCAATTCAAAAGCCTTTGAAAAATCGGTTAAATCCGCCATCGTTAAATGCACGGAAAAATCGGTTCCTTCAGCGCCTGAAAAATTTGGATCAGGCTTGACTAATGAAGGTAAATAATGGGCAAATGTCTGTTTCAAAGCCGGGATAATTGTTTTGTAAGAATAATTTCCCCAAATATCTCCGGTAAGAATTTTAGAATCGATGCGGATGCGTTTTTCCTGTCCGGTAGGAGTAGAAGCAACTCTAAGGCTATCTAAGAAATAACTTCCCTTGTCGGTTGCAAACTGCAAGTTATTCAACGAAACGGCGCCTATGAAGTTATCCGGATTATCGCCCGTTAAATTGGCATTTACTTCAAAAGACAACAACGGATTCCTGTATTTTTTTGTAAGATTTAATTTATCTAATTGTAAATCGGAAACTTCTGCTTTAAAGTTAAATTTAGAATCCTCTCCGTTGAAAACCCAAAGTCCATCTCCGATAATCTTTCCTTCCGTGCTATTGAGATTCAAATGCCCGTCAAAACTTGTCGGGGTAAATTCTCCATTCAAATTTAAATTACGGTAAGTATAACCTTTATAAACAAATTTTACGAGGTTTGCATCGATTGTGCCGGAAAACTTTTTTTCCGTGTTTTGCTTGGCATCTAACTGGATATCAAAAGCCATCGCGCCATAATCCTTATTATTTAAAAGCTGCTGCAAATTCAAATTATCCGAGGCAATTTGTCCTTTTATAGACCGGACGCCGTTATTTCCAATCGTGAGATTCGTTTTTATTATCCCTACATCGGTACTCAAAACTCCCCATGCAGATAAATCATCAACCGAACCGTTAACATCTCCTTCAAAGCGAATGCTTTTCATCTGTTTGATTTGTTCAGGCAATTCAATCGGTTGTGGTGAAAAATTATCAGCTAACCGCTTGATGCCTTCTGGAGAAAAAGACGAATTGGATATACTTCCTCGAATATAGAAAAGTTTCTTATCTGAATTAAAGATATTTCGTAATTCGGCATTAGCGCTAATCATCACTTGGTTATAATACCTGAAATAAAAATCTTTAATTGAAAGGTCATTTCCAACTCCTTCGAAATTGCCTTCAAGGCTGACGTTATCCTTAAAATTTGAAAGTGCGGGAACGATAGCGCTTAGTTCTTTCGGACAAATCGTTGCGTTTTTTAATTTTAACCGGAAAGTAACCGGTTCTTCGTTGCCGGTATGCGACAAATTATAATTAGCGCTTACATCCGAGAAAAGAAAAAAACTTTTATCCAACTCAACTGCCAATTGGTTGATTTTAGCGTTTTTCTCATTGGCGACCAAATCAAAGGTAAGATTTTTCAGTTGCAAACCCGACTGCTCTTTGAAACTCAATTTATCAAACCGCAGAGACAATCCTTCATTATTCAAAGTGTCGATATGAATTTTAGAAGAAATATCACTCAGTAAAAGCTGTTTAGGATTGAATATGCCGGGAGTTTCCGCTTTATCTTTCACGCGGTATGAAAAACTTCCAAACCGCAAATTCAATTCTTTGATTTGCAAATCAATCGCCGGATTAATCGCAGTCGTATCCTTTTTGACGAATGCATCGATAATATATTGGATATTCAGAGGCGAATCGTCAGAGTCCTTATTCAAATTGAACTGAAACGTAAACAATTGAATAGAATCGAATCGCCATTTCTTTTGCAAGAGGGGAATAAATTCAAAACCGGCGGCAACCCGTTTCGCCTGAAACAGAATTTCACCGGATTGGTCTTCCATATATACATCTCTAAGGATTAATTTATTGAAAAGTCCCAATTCGATTTGCCGGATATGGACTTCCGTATGTAATTTTTTATTAAGGTATAAAGCAACCTGATGAGAAATTTTTTCCTGAAAATAAGGGACTTGCAACAATGCAGCCGGTAATATGTAAATAATAGTGAAGAAAATGAGAATTCCCCCAATTAATCTTTTTAATATCTTCATTTGTTTGGAATAAAAACAGGAATGAATTGTTATTATCCTGTTTGCTATTAACTCATCAAATTATCAGTCACAAAGGTACGAAGAATTTTTTGTTTCAACACTTTCTTTCAATATTTTCTTCAGAGGTGTAGAATTGCTGGAACGTATCCAAATAATTTTTCAAATACAAAATATCTTCCGTTGCTGCCCAAGCGCAAACTAATCGCTAAATTATTCGATGAAAATTTTTGGGTGACGCAATGACGCAGTCGGCAGGCATCTTTTTCTACATCCTGTTCTTGTATTTTCACTCTTTTGGGTGATTGACTTGTATTATCAATTTCAATAATTTTGCAAAATGAAATAATTTAGATAGTAATATAACTCCACATGTAGGATAAATGAATATTAAAGAGAATTATGGATGTAAGAGAATGCCGCACAACTCCAAAGCTGTCCGCTGAAATTTTTGTCATCCCGATGGATGATAAAAAATACTTAGTCTATGCGCCGCTACGAAAAGCCGCCTTTGTTGGAAACGCCGCAACCGTCAATCTCCTTGCCGACCTGAAGGAGGGTGTTTATCGCCAGGAAAACGATCCCTGCGGAACGATCGCCGAGTTTCTGCGCCGTCTCGAAATTGTAGATGCCGGCGAAGAAAAAGAGCCGAACTACCACTGCGAAGGAACGCCCTGTCCGACCGGCGTCTCACTCTTCCTGACGACTGCCTGCAACTTGCGCTGTACCTACTGTTATGCTTCAGCCGGCGATACCATTTCCGAATCCATGCCGATCGATGTAGCCATGCGCGGAATAGACTTCATCATCGGCAATGCTCTCGCTCAGAAAGCGGAACAGATTGAAATAAATTATCACGGCGGCGGCGAACCTACTGTTCATTGGTCTGTTCTGACTCGTTCCTTAGCGTATGCGCGTAAAAAAGCGGAGGCGCATGGATTGAAAGTCTCTGCTTCGAGCGCGACAAACGGGATGCTCGATGACAGGCAAATCGACTGGATTATTGCTAACCTGCAAGGAGTCAGCCTCTCATTTGACGGCTTGCCGGAAGTGCAGGACAAACACCGTATCCGTCCCTCAGGACGCGGTTCGAGCGGCAAAGTGATACATACCCTGCGCCGTTTCGATGAAGCCGGATTCAATTATGGCATCCGCATGACGGCAACTGCCGACTTGATCCCCTATATGGCAGATTCAGCGGACTACATCTGTTCCACGTTCTGCACGAATGCCATCCAGATTGAACCTGCCTTCCAAATCGGACGGTATGCCGACCAACCGCCAACTGAGACGGAAGAATTTTTAGCAGCGTTCCGTGAAGCGCAGCAGCGTGCAAAAAAACATGGGAAAGAACTTACCTATTCCGGCGCACGGCTGGGAACGCTAACCAATCATTTCTGCGCCGTATCGCGCGATTCGTTTTCGCTGTTGCCCGACGGTACGGTTTCGGCTTGCTTTGAAGTCTGCTCGCACAGCAATCCCTACGGAAAAATATTTTTTTACGGAGAGCCA
>Ga0123354_10003819_pt1 | contig 21026 bp, 9 predicted proteins | sample TergutLab28metaG_2_FD_97872 | JGI IMG/M metagenome (GOLD analysis project Ga0123354, IMG submission 97872) | Labiotermes labralis P4 segment gut microbial communities from Petit-Saut dam, French Guiana - Lab288 P4 | ecosystem: Host-associated > Arthropoda: Insects > Digestive system > Gut ... | reverse complement strand
TATATTATATTATATTATATTATATTATATTATATTATATTATATTATATTATATTATATTATATTATATTATATTATATTATATTATATACTGTTATTCATAACTCCACACACGCGAACCAAATCAGATTTAATTGACGAGAGTATAAAAACCAGGAAAATGTAAATGCAGCTGTTAAGGCAGAAAACACGAAATAACGAAGACGTCGTTTGGGTTCGAATCCCGATAAACCTGCTCAACTCCACAGAATTCCTTAAGGGGTAAATATATGTCCACAATCCTATCTTACCTACAAACAGCTTTAATACTTACGGCATCAAATTTTGTTTCTGGAAAATTGAGGTAGGGGGCAAACATGGAGATTGTCCTAGGACTGTGTTTAATTTGATGTTATAATTGAACACAGCCTGTAATTTCAGGATTTAGTGATTATAACTTATTAACCTAACGATTAAAATTTGCCGTTCAAACGCATTTAAAAAATGTGTCAGGAATTTGCACTACAGAGCTCTACGCTTTCCCAATAACACGCATCAAAGCCTATCAGTATTTGCATTATCCGTGTTTTAATGAGAGTATACAAATGTACTTTTCGTCTACGTCTGAATTGAAACCAAACAGATAATCCTACCTGTTAAGCAAATTCAATTATTTATCCACTATTAGCCGTGGCTGTATTTCTAATTACCAAAACACACAGAGCGAAACAGTATGGATTTGACCACCATAAAACCAAACCCATCCAAAAGCCTATTAAAAAACACTGTAATTATTATGATTACAGTATCATCCACCGAAAGTTTTGTTCGTTCCTTCAGTCACAAAAACTAAACATAATTTAGAAGGCGAAGTGTGAATTTGACATAAAATGAGAAATGAAACTTAGATTATTGTGCGATTCGTAAGGTATGGCTCTCAGTTAATTGGTGGCATTGCCTGACGCCTGCATTAAATTAAATTTCAATGCATTAAACTTTGTTTATGTAGAGATTCCTATGAGATAGGATTTTGCATGGATTTCAGTGGTACCTCAGCTGCTAATTGCATTACCGTATTTCCACTAAACGAAACAAGCGTTGGTGTTACGATTGTAATTTTTTTTCGATTCTGAAATGAAAACAACTCTTGTAATAACATTTTGAAAAAAAAGAAGCAAGAAAAACAAAATTTGTAAATAAATCATAAGCAATACGTTCCTGCAAATTATTTTGTTGATTTATAAGACAGACAAAGCTAATTTTTACTTTTCAATTATTTTCACTAGGAACTCTTGTATTTTTTTTGTGTTATCTATTTGTAAACGTTAGATTTTTCGAAAAAATTACGCCAAACTTCTACTTCCATTGTTAAGTATTTATTAAAACGCGTTTTTCATAAAGCGTATCTGGCTATTATAACAAAATCTTGCTGTTCTCCTGATATGATCATTTCAAAAATGCATATTTTTAAGACATTCAAATCCCATGAACCAGATCTGCATACAATTTTACAAAGAAATTTACAGCATATTTAACTTTTTACACAAACAATTGTACTTTATTTAATTTTTTGTATTTTATATACGCTTAATTTATGTAACAAAACTCCCTCGAAAATGACCTAAGAAAGATCGAAAAAGCGTAGCACTTTTGGTGAATTTTTATTTGAATTATATGTAATTTTAATATGAAATGAATTTGCTGTTAATACTTAGGGAATATCGTAGCATATTAAGGTCGTTAATTTTTTTTACGTTTTGCTGACCGTGCATCTCAGTATATTTATCTGGTATCATCACACCTATAGGTGTGATGATACCAGTGGCTGTGTAAGGCAATTTTGACCTCCTGATGATGAGCACATTTGCTCGAAACATGTAGAGGCATGAAATAAACGTATTGTAAAACAAAAATATTGTGCATCAAGTTGGTTAATTACTGAGATAAATAAGATCGTTAAGTTTAATTTGAAAGGGTATAGATGGAATTGGTCGTAGCTTACTTAAAATATTATACAAATAAATAACTACACTGAGGAGAAAAAATTAGGTCTTTGTTCAGATCGACAAGTCTTGAAAATAAAGAAGTGTTAATCAAAATTTTCATAAAAACAATTGCAGACTTTAGGTCACAACCACATTTATATCAGTTTATTGCTTGCTACAAGTTTCGGCTTTTTACAAAAGCCACTGTAGAAAACAATAAACTGATATACATGGATCTTTTTTCACTTTTGCGTTACTTGACGCGATGTTTTTCATTGCAGAACTGATAACATATGTAGCCACTTCATCAGTTTAACCACAATGATGTATTTGAAGTATTTTAACCAAATGTTTTAACACTGTAACTTTAGCAAGCTCATATAGTAAGCCCCTTGATGATGATTATCACACTGAAACATTTGGAGTTATTGTCATTTTAATGAAAATTTCAATAATTCCTGTAACAACAATTCTCTTGTGCATCAGTTTGAAATGAAAAACTTTGATTATATAAATGTAGTTGTGATTGACCATCCACTTTTCTTTTGCACTTCGTTTATTCAAAAGACACATGTTTCAAGTTCAGTTTAGAATAAAGAAATATTATCTGTGACGAATAAGGTTGCTGGTTCGATTCCAGAAGTTGTCATTGACATAATCCTTCCGATCCTACTATGGTCCTGGGTTCGACTCAGCCTCGAAGAGAAATGAGTACCAGGAGCATTTCCTGGGGGTAACAGTGGCCGGTACGTAAGACTGACAGCCTTACCACCATCCTGTGACGTTATCATTTAAACCTGGAACCTCAAATTCCTGGAACCCTCTGGGCCACTCGAGGCCTGTAACGGGACTGCTTTACCTTTTTACCTGTGACGAATATCCAGTAATAGAAGTAATTTTTTTGTGTGTATGAAGTATCTGTTATTGAACAATATAATGATCTTGCTTAGAAGGTGTCAGACGGTACACGTGCGACGTTTCGGGCTTTCGCCGCCGTGTAAATGAGATATGCGTTATTCTGGGAATTTACGCACCGTACATTGCTAGTTTGTTGCAGACGTTTCTAGACATCCCATCTGTCCTATCTTCAAGGTTCTTCGACTTCCTCGACTTCGGTCATGCCTGCACTAAACCAGCAAAGCTGGACTCTAATTTGTATTATTGAAAGGCGTTGGTAATTGATAAATTGAGGAGTACGGAGCTGTGGTATAATGGTACTTATATGGTAAGACCTGAATGCCTGGAGAAATAATTATCCCGGTACCACTTTTTCTTCTACGAATCTATCATGGATTACCGTGGAATTGGTACTGAACTAAGTTCAGTTTTTAAGAGGATGGAGAAGATATTTCTGAGCCTTGACATGCGCCCTCTGCTGTACAATGCTAATTTTTTCTAATGGGTTCCAGCAGTGTAATTTATTCCAATTTTTTGTTAAATTATATAAGTCAAATAGACAATAACATAGTTTATAACCCCAATAATTCAAATCTCTGGTCACTATACAAGTATACACAGTATTTGAAGAGGAAAATCTGGAAGACACGTTTCAGTTAACAAATAAAGAGACAGACTGGGGAAAAAAATGTAAAGGGATACTACATCAATGGCGTTAGAGGACTGAGTGGATTAAACTGGCTCAGAAAAGATTTCAATAAAAGACTTTGTAATATGCTAATGAAAGTCTAAATACTTTTAGCCAGGTTATCCCCATTCGCAGACTCCCTTCATTTCCCTTAAATTTCAATTCCAGTTTCAACTCATGTGGTTATTAATATCTTATTAATTTGAAATGACATGAACACGCGTATTTCGCGTGTGAAATAAGTTCAAACAAGGCCATTCGAGTGAACGATGAACACACAATCATAACAGCAAGGGAGTAATAATTGGAATTATCATTTAAAATTACGTTCGGGCAAAGACAATGTTTGATATGGCCCACACTAGCGGGCAATCAAGTTAAAATTTTAAGTGTGTTATTGTGACACGTATCAATTGTCATCAACTAGTTTCCCAAGTAAATATTTACAATTCCGAATTTAATTTTTGGCTAAATGTCGATCAGCCCTTCAACAGTAAACCACCTGGTGGTATACAGACATGGATTCGTGAGCAGAATAATGCTGAATAAATGAAAGAAAGAGAGAATGAATGAATAAATAAATAAACAAAAAATACATAATTAGATGGAAGAAAAAGGTAACGGTAAAAGTAAAGGTAAAGGTCACAGTCTAACAGGACACGAAAAGCCAGAGGGGGTAGAAGTAAAGCTCCACTCTTTCTTTAACCTTGGCGCTAGATGGGGTGGATGGTCAACACCACTCCTCAGCCGCTTTACCCCCAGGAAAGACCGTGTACTCCATTGTATAGGAGGCTGGGTGGGCTCCAGGGCCGGTTCGACGGCTGCGTAAAACCTCGACTTCCCACCGGGATTCGATTCCCGGACCGTCAAGCCCGCAGAAAGTCGCTATACCGACTGAGCTAACCCGGTCCACGATTAAATGGAAGCAGATTACGGAATATCTACTGCTTTATACAAAGCGCGCCATATTCACATGCTGTCACTACCCTACTATGACCCCTACTGATTTAGTTGCAATGCCGATCCCAGATTTTTTTTCTTCTAAAGTCTCAATTTCCCCACTCTCCTAAAACGTCACCTGCAACCGAATTAGGTTATCTCTAACCAGTCGGACTCATAAGTGAAATGTGTACAGATACGGTGAATGGGTCACCACCCTTTAATGTTTTCTATTTCCCTCCGCGCCCACATACACCTTGTTGATCAATTTTTATATTCATGGTGGGTTGACTCGAAGGAATATGAGTTACGCCCTTCAAATCAGCCATCCATATCATATTCACCTGCAAATGGAGTGTAAACAGTACCTTAAAATCTGCTTCAATTTTCTGTTACGTTGGACTGTAGATTTAAGAAATCCTATACACTTTACACAGGACGCGCAAATGTAGTCCGTATACGTTTGATTAAGTAGAATTCATAACGAAGCTCCAGAATAAAGAAAAGCGAAATTTATGGAAGGCGCACACGCAACATAAATTTTACCTTCATTTTTCGGAAAGTCTTCAATTTGGGGTAACTTAAAAAATAAAATAATGGGGTTTGGCACGATGTAGGAAACATGCCAATGGCAACATAACCAGTGATGGATAGTTAAGTACAACTTCCGTAATAAAGGCTTTTTACCACATAATCACGGAACTACATTTGAACTAAAGTAGAGGGTTTCCTTAAGTAAAGACCATATTTCAAACGTAAAAATAGTTTCTATTTTAAAACCATGCTAGCATGCAGTCAGAAGAATCTGTTTGACATATATCTGATGCTGTATGTACAGTCTTAGACTCCTGATGATAGACGGAAAGACCGTCCAAAAGATGTTAGAGTGCCACTCCAAAATAAAATAAATTTGTGAAGCTGATGCACCTGTTTGGCTTTTCCACAGAATTACATCACGTTGCACGGCCATATGAACATCAAATTTATAAATAAATTTTTGGCCTTGTCAATATATAAGGATAAAATGAGCTGTAAACTAAATTTCACAACAGGCTTTCATTTTGGCTACGTTACGATATGCCAGGCAGTCTGTGTTTCAGCAAAAATCATCCTCTATTAGACACGTGTATGTAGACACATGAAGAGTAAAAATAATTTTAAGAAAGCGACTATCTGACCGGAGTCTTATTCTTCGACATTGCAACATTCCACACATAACGAGCCGCCAAACGTGAATTTGTTCAACGACAAAATCAGTCTGAATTAATTTACATACTCGTATATTCAGTTCGTACGTCACAGAAAAGCACATGCCTTCTCGGTTACAGACGCCAGGAATTTCATAATGCTCCTTGTTCTCAGATACATAAATTCTCTGTGTGAAGTGAACGTAGAATTACTTAATATTAAACCTGGTGTATATAAAGTAACAGCTAATATTTAAAGAGTTAATAGCTTACGAATCGACTAATAAGTCAGATGCGTTTCGTAATCAAAGGCAGCCACAGGACTCTAAATGCTGACCGCGTATGTCTCTAAATCACTTACAAGACTAAACGTCGTATTATTGCGTCAAGAATTTTATTATTATTATTATTATTATTATCATTATTAATTGCAATTGGGTTGTTACCCAGTGGCAGTGGTTATTTTACATGTAAACAGAACATGAAATTGGTTACTACTAGATTTAAGTCGGGAGGGCTACATAAGAAGCATGTAGTGGCAACTTGGAATCTTGGGAACCATCTCAGCATTTGCTTATAGACACAGGGAAACCAAGGAAAACCTGTGTCGGGGTGGCCGGTCGCAGGACCTTCCGAATACTGACTTCTAGTCAGAACAGCCCGTCATCTAAAGTAAAAACAACAATACACACAGTACAACAAATACACATGAGGTTAATAGTAATTTGTCAGGCAATGCCAATTAACTAACTAAGAGAATGCAACTGTACAGTGGAGGTAGTAGACACTGTCAAATTGCCCTCTTAATTGTTAATAATAAACATATAAGGTTACCAGAAAAGTAAGGAAATTGTTAATAAGATAGAATATGAAACCTCTGCCTGTTGTACAGAATTCGCACTTTGGGGTTTGGTGGAAGCAACCTGACAGAAATTCGTGACTTCATTCTCTAAACTTGTGTTGTGAAATTAGAAAGTCGGGAATTTAAGGGTGACAGAGGCCTCGTATTAGTGAGTTAGACCAGAGAACACGTGTGTGGGTCAAAAGGGCGCTATCCTCCGTTTAAAACAAAACGACTGAATCTGATTCTCCATAGACTGTGTTTTAAGCAAACTAAAAGAGAGAAAGAATAGGAACAATAAACTTGTGTTCCTTGTAAATATTTGCATATTCTTTGAATCGAGCAAAATTTAAAAAAAAACATACCCCGGATGAAAAAATAATCTATCCTGCAACCCATTTTTTATCATTCGATCTCGTCAAGCAAACCGTCCCAATTCTACGCGGGCGCCAAGCGATGCGTCTCGCCCACTTGATATTGCGGGCGACCGATTACAGCGTTCTCTGCTCCATACACAGACAAACCAATCTATTCCTTTCCTGCAAACTTCCTCTCGGTCCAAAGCCGGGGTTTAGGATAATTTTGGCCTAGTACGAAAATAAATTATTGGGTCCCACTTAGCTTAGTCCTGAGCTGAGAATGTAGATAGAGAAAAGTAATGCTGTACCAAATAGATTTGTACTAAAATCTGCGAAGTGAGTTTGACAAGACAGAACACTTATTTAAACATCCAATACAGAAATAATATTAGTTAACGTGACGGTGTAGGCGTTCCTCCTCCCCCGAAGGAAGTTTGGGGGAAATAACTTGCCTCATTCCCTCCTACATTGTCAGCTCTAGTGTAATTGTAGACTGCAAATTAATGGCGGCTTATCTCCACTTATTCTTCTCTGATACCTTGTAATCCCCGTCTGTTTTTCCCACACTCTAAGTTTTTCTCTTATTTACGTTAGTGATAATCCCCTCCAAGTAAATTATTCTTCATTTGAAACTCAGAACCCATATCTACCTGCGTAAAAACACAGGCGTGTAAGATAGAGTTGTATAATTTTTTTCTTCTGTACGGACCGCCTGTCCTTTTGCCTTCCGTTTTGTATCGAAACATGTTTGCTCGACGCATTAATCGCATGTCCTTTCCATTTAACAGTGACGGATAACAAAAGGTTAGACAGATAATAAGCGAGACAACTTAGTTTGCAACCCACCTTTAAGAATAATGATGCCTCTTGTGCGGTATACTTTTAGGATTAGAATCCAATGCAAACCAAATCACAAAAAAAGAATATAATTAAGATTGACACAAAAAGTGCTTCCAAATGCATTGCTACTCTTAAACTTTAAGGGATTTTGAGGGCGATAAGCAGTTAAAATCGTGACTAAAATTTTGGGCACTTCAGCATCTCAGGCTGAAAAAAACTATAGAGCTCTTCGGAAGCTGGATCCGCCTGCTTCAAGTAGCAAAGGGAAAGGATAGTGACCTATTCTAGTGGGACAATCAGGATACAGTCTCACCCCCTCTTTCATTAGAAGTCTTCAGTAAATACAGGCGACTGCTAGAATTGTTGTGCGAATATTGAACAGTTTCAGTGTCTGCTTTGCGACATAAGCAATGAACAATAAACAATGCAGCCACAAATACACACGACTTACACAATAGATTATGACGTGGAACAGATTTTATTGTATGAATGAGAAACGATTAAATAATATTTTAATATATATTAATTTTTTATGGAATTGTCATATTAACATTTTCAATTTTAAGAATTTAGGTAACATAGCAACGCACAAATATAAAACTCTCCGATGATGACATAGAAATGTCGAAACATGTAGAAGTACATATTATATAAAATATAATGTTGTGACGTATATTGTTGTGACATGAATTGTGCATTTGTTGTTTGTAACAAAAACCATGAACAGCTTTCAATGTCTAGGAAGTGTATCATCCCCGTTGTTTGTGTGAAACTAGGAAAATTCTATGTAGTCAAACACAATTGTGTCACATGAGGTGTATTTAATGACTATCTGATGGAACAACTACATGTTTCGGCCTGTACTGGCCATCGTCAAGTTGTCTTGGGGAACTTAAGAACTAGCTATATGCATGCACGCGCACGTGATGTAGAGATCTCTACATAGGGCCTTATTAGCGAACTGGAGCGAAATAAATAGCGAACCCTCCCATGCATAACTAGAAATAGGACATTCTGCCACTCTGCTCACACACGCAACTCTGTTCCCTTAGGCAAGGAAACCCGCAACCAAGGCCACTCGAACCCACCGCCCACAACACAGCACATTCAAGGATAAGGACAGAGAACAGGCCTCCGCACGACTACAGCTCCATACCTGCCGAGAACCCCCCCCCCCAACAAATAGCGTTATTGTCCGTTTTCTATTCACGCATTTTGTATTATTATCTGTATCTGTTTTGTTTCATAGTGTTTTATCCGACTCCTCTTTTGGTTCGGTTTGTTAAGCTATTTATTTCGCTCCAGTTCGCTAATAAGGACCTATGTAGAGATCTCTACATCACGTGCGCGCGCATGCATATAGCTAGTTCTTAGGTTCCCCAAGACGACCTGACGATAGACAGTACAGGCCGAAACATGTAGTTGTTCCATCATATAGTCATTAAATACACCTCAGTAACACAGTTGTGTTTGACTACATACCATTCCCTAGCTTTCAATATCGTCTGTGTAAAACTAACTTTGAACAGTTGTCAATATCGACTGTGTAACAAATAATGAAGAACTGTCAATGTCGGATGTATAACAAATTATAAACAACTGTCAATGTCGGTTGTGTAACAAATAATGAAGAACTGTCAATGTCGACTGTGTAACAAACTATGAAGAACTGTCAATGTCGGCTGTGTAACAAATTATGAAGAACTGTCACCTTCGGACGTGTAACAAATATTGAAGAACTGTCAATGCCGGCTGTGTAACAAATATTGAAGAACTGTCAATGTCGGTTGTGTAACAAATATTGAAGAACTGTCAATGTCGGATGTGTAACAAATATTGAAGAAATGTCAATGTCGGCTGTGTTACAAATTATGAAGAACTGTCAATGTCGGCTGTGTAACAAATTATGAAGAACTGTCAATGTTGGCTGTGTAACAAATATTGAAGAACTGTCAATGCCGGCTGTGTAACAAATATTGAAGAACTGTCAATGTCGGCTGTGTAACAAATATTGAAGAACTGTCAATGTCGGCTGTGTAACAAATATTGAAGAAATGTCAATGTCGGCTGTGTTACAAATTATGAAGAACTGTCAGTGTTGGCTGTGTAACACAAACATTTAAGAGCTGTCAAATTCGGCTGTGTAACAAATTATGAAGAACTGTCAATTTTGGCTGTGTAACAAATTATGAAGTACTGTCAATGTCGGCTGTGTAACAAATTATGAATAACTGTCAATGTCGGCTGTGTAACAAATTATGAAGAAGTGTCAATGTCGGCTGTGTAACAAATATTGAAGAACTGTCAATGTCGGCTGTGTAACAAATTATGAAGAACTGTCAATGTCGGCTGTGTAACAAATATTGAAGAGCTCTGAATGTCGGCTGTGTAACGTGAAAACTGTTAGTTGTCAGTGTCGTCTGTGTGACATGAATATTGAACAGCTGGCAACTCCGGCTGTGTTTCATAAATATTAAAGAGCTGTTCACATGTCAATTTCGGCAGTGTAACTCAAACAGTGAACAGCTGTCAATATCGGCTGTGTAATAAAACACTAAACGGCTGTCAATGTCGGCTGTTTAACACGTATATTGATCCGCTAATCTCTTATAATTTTCCGTTCCTACTCTAAAGCATACTTTCAGAAATAGAAATACATTTTTTTTCGTCGGTCTCTAATACTTTACTTTTAAGCAACACAAAAGGCAACTAGAATTATGAATCATCAGAAATATAAAATTCATTTCTTCTAACATGCGAAAGATTCCTCTCTCTCTCTCTCTCTCTCTCTCTTGAAGGGTTGTGATAGTGTCTATACAAAGAGAGTTTAAAGTTGCAGACAGAAAAGAGGATGAGATGATTGGGAGAGATGGGGAACTAGGGTTTAGTTGAAAATGTACCTTCTGACGTCTCCCTTCTTTCTACACAATAATTAATAGGTTCTCAATATTTCTCGTTGACTGCCTTAAGCCCTTATCATGATACGAAGCCCTTCCTTACTTAATGTATTCATATCAAGCTACCGCCTACTTTATAATTATGAACTATGAAAAGAGGAAAATATATTTAGAACATTCTAATTATTCAGTAATATTGAGGTAAAGATGTTATTTGCGGTACACATTACATTCTTAAAATCTGGAATTTTACCGACGTCAAAACTTAGGATATAAAGGATGGGAAAGAAACCTTTCGTTCAACGACGCTCTCAATTGTCACTATTGTGTTGTACATTGTGGACGGTAGATAAATTACGTGTAAGAATGAGTTTGGAGCAACGGCAGAATGCTACTTACGGGGCAAAACAGAAATACACTGACAGAAACATTTTACAGTGTCAATTTTTCCTCTAAATTCTAAAGAAGTCTGGACCGAAACCGAATTTTAACTATCGCGGTGACAGTTCTCTGTCTAAACCACCTACCCCATGGCACTGTATACTGTCTCCAATGTTGGACATTTTTACTGATGCACCAATTTCCAGCATTATAATTATGCATAAGTCACGTCCCGCAACTTTTAAGCCACTTTATGAAAAAATAAATTATTTCGAGGTAGATAAAAATTTTTCATAACACAATCAAGATCACTTGCTTATTGTCAAGATTAATTCTACAGTACTTTTAGACGTAACAGAATAAGAAAATTGTACAAGAATATTTCAATAATAATAATAAGAAGAAGAAGAAGAAAAACATCTAAAATTACGATGTAAAATTATGAAAAGGATTTCGATAGCTACACACGTAGTACACATTGTGAAATTATAATTACTGCAAAATTTCTATTGAAAATTGAAAGTGTTAAAGTACTGAAATTATTAAAGTGTAAAAAAGTATAATATTAAAATAAATCTTACACAAACATACCGGATTTATCTTATGTAGAATATAGTCAAACTGGGGCTTTATCGAACATGGTAATGACTGTTTGTTGTCCATAAAAGACAGGAAGTTCTTGATTGCCTGAACAACCATCAGCATTTCAAAAAAAATTTGTTCAATGAGAATGGCTGAATCACGAAATAAACATTCTCGTATGTTCTACATGTGACTTGTAATGTTTGTTTTATTGTCAGTTTTAGAGGCTTCATTATAAGCCTAATTAAGTTGGTAGTTGATAGGGTGCAGTAATTACGTTACGTCGTTTTAGTTACAAATATATATATATTTTTTTGTAAATTCAGTCAATTACTAACACAAGATAATTATTTTGAAACAAAAGATAATTTTTGTTTGCGCCTGGTTTAATCCCACCAATTCGCCCTATTCCTCCCTTCCCCCCCCCCCCGTTCCTCCGTCGCCCTGTTGACCACTGATCACTTCACATACAAATCACACTGTCAACGATTGACAGTAAACCGTTTATACAATCTCTACTAACAACAACAGCGTATTTACGTTGACAATTAATTCGTTAGCGCATATGTTTTCTAGAACTACAGAGTTCTTAATTTTTTTGTGTAACGTCGTAGGGTTGAAGACAAGAGAGAGAACATTTGTATCACGTAATATTTGATAAGTGTGTAACCCTTGGGGGAACATTTTCAAGAAAATTCAAGTTTCAACAAAAAATGACCAGAATAAGAGATACTTTACGTGAAGACATAATTAAATTTATGATAACATCTTTCTGAAATATTTTCAGTATGACAAAATATTAGGCAAAATTTGTAGAGAAAAGTAATAGTCACTTTTCATATTCAATAACTTTTTTCTGAAAATCTTTCCGTTTAAGATATAACGTGGAAATCTACGGTAGAACCAGACAGGCTACAGTAGACAATATAATAAGAAGAATGCGCTTTGCATGCCGGGTAAATAAGGCTACAGAGACCCTCAGATTTTGTAATGCTTATTGCTTTACACAGCAACAACAGTTACGCGAACGCGCCTCAATGCTACGTTTACACTTACAGCAACTCTCTTGTTTTTGTATAAAATTGATGACTGTTACACATTATGAACAATAAATTAAAGTATATTTATCTCAGTATTTAACCAACTTGATGTACAAAATTTGTTTCACAATAAGTTTTTTTTCATGTATGTGACGGCCACCTATATATGTAATGATACCAGAGGCTGTGTAATACAATTTTGACCCCTGATGATGAGCGCATGTGCACGAAACATGTAGAGGCATGAAATAAAACTTATTGTGCAACAAATTTTGTGCATCAAGTTGGTTAAATACTGAGATGCGCGGTCAGCAAAACGTCAAAAAATAAATTAAAGGTTTATTTCATTATTTCTAACTGCAGAAATAGATATATTTGCTGTGTATTCAGAACGTTTTCTTATTTTAAATAATGTTACAAACTTTAAGCCTCTGCAAAAAATAAATTTAAGTTGTGTTCTAGAGAAAAGCTGAGAGAAAGAGATCACTTGATCTAGACATGGATGGGAAGATCTGCAAGATAACTTTTGGTTAGTGAACTAGATTGATCTGGCTCGTGATAAGAACAGGTGGCAGTCTGTTGTGAATGCGGTGCTCAAATTTTGTGTTTCTCACTGTGAGGGCAATTCCTTTAATACCTAAAAAAATACTGACTTCTCAAGAATGACTATGCTTCATGAAGTGAATTTTTTAACTGCGGTGTTCCGGATTTTCTCTGTCACACTTTCGCAAGAATTATTTTTATGTTGAAAATTTCTGGTATTAAGAGCTATTATTTAAAAATGGGAAAAGGTTTTATGCGAAAATTAGTTGTATATCATTCAGGTAAAAACGCTTTCAGTGTTTTCTTAGTAACTGACCAACTTAATATACAAATTCATGTTTTATAATAAGGTTATTATATTCCTCTACATGTTTCGAGCACTATGTGCTCATCATCAGCAGGTCAAAACTATATTATACAGCATCTGGTATCATCACACTCTGTAGGTGGCCTTCCGGTGCGCAGGTCTCTCAACTTGTGCACCGGACGGCCACCTACAGTGTGTGATGATACCAGATGCTGTATAATACAATTTTGACCTCCTGATAATGAGCACATAGTGCTCGAAACATGTAGAGGAATATGATAAACATATTTTAAGACAAGAATTTGTGCATTGAGTTGGTCAATTACTAAGATTATACTGAGATGCACGGTCAGTAAAACATAAAAAAAACCTTTAACTGTCGAATTATCGGCTGGTTCATAAATAGTGATTCGTAGAAGACGTGCAAGTTAGGGCGACATAATTGCGACTCTCCTGACTTCCATCTAAATACACAGAGGAAATACAAAAAAGACGCGACCAGGACATCAAGATTCAAGGCCGTGATTTGAACCCGGGAACTTCCGAATCTAAAACTCTAGTACCAACTTCTTCACCTTAAGTTTCGTTAAGGAACTCATTTAATGAATTTTGGTATTTGAGGCATTTTGGTATTCAAGTTTAGAGGAATGCGTGCCTCTGTATGGAGTGACATTTTTACGAACAATATGGGTAAGGAAATGGCATGAAAATGAGAAGTTTACTTACCCCATTAACTTTCGACTCTTTTATTTTTTCTTCCTATTTCCCTCTGTTCCCCTCCTTCTCATTTTTCTGGTGACTCACATTCTTCAGTGTTCAGCCTGTGAAAGGCCTGCCACTATGTACCTCAGCATGAAGTATTACCTACCAGCTGCAGTAGTCTGTCACTGTATTCTTTATAGGTTACATTACTTGGAATACTTCAGAATCAACCAAATAAAATCTTTGCCTCTTTCTTACATCTTCAAAATACAATGCATAATTTTATAAATCTTTGGACTTTACAAGCTTACTGGTTATCTTTGTACCTCATGTTTCACAATTTCTACATTATGACCACACAGCCTATTCATATGTTGTATTTGGATCTAATAACAAGCAGGGAATATTTACTATCATAGCATTAATTGAATGCTTGTATAGCCGAGAGGCGGTGTTTTGTCAACATGGTATGGGCCCAGTTTTTAAATCTGGTCACTTTGTTTCATAGAAGTTTAATAATAATAAATATAATTTTTGTTTCTTCTTAAGCGTGTTTGACAAGTCCTAAAAGCGTCTCTCTACCTGTCTATCTGTCTGCAAGGAACAATTCATTATTCTTGTCAGACTTTATTCAAACTTCAATTTTCTCGACAAATTTTCCGAAAAAAAAATCCACACCTACCAAATGTTACACTATAGTGTATTCCCTATCTTATCTTCAATGTTGCAGCATTACACAAAAAGTAGAGAAGAGTGAAATTTAAGACAACGTAAGTTCAAACAGTTTTAGTGGCAAGGTAAATAGCCTGATGTTTTGATGTTTTGCTGACCGTACATCTCAGTATAATCTTATCAATTGACCAAATTAATGCACAAATTCTTGTTTTACAATAAGTTTATTATATTCCTCTACATGTTTCGAGCACTGTTGTGCTCATCATCAGGAGGTCAAATTGTATTATACAGCATCTGGTATCGTCACACTCTGTAGGTGGCCGATACCAGATTACTCTCAGCTCTCGGCGAAGGCCAGAATAATATTTAAGGTGTTCTTATCTAGTATTTCTCGAGGACTATCTCTTTTAGCTCTCCTACATAAATATCACTGCATTCGACCTCACATCAACCTCTAATTTTTTTTTCGCCTACAGGTTAGGCACAGTTAACGCATTACCATCAACATACACCGATAAATTTAGAAGTATAATTTTTCCATGGCGTAAAAGCTCCTAGTGGGTCACAGCCTCCTCATTATGGAGGCTTCAAGGTCACACTCATTTGGACACAACACACAGTCGGTAGCACACCACTGGACGAGTGATCAGCCCGACCCAGAGATCTCTGACAACAAACTACACTCTCAAGAAACAAGATACCATGCCCACGACGGGATTCAAACCCAAAATCCCAGGAGGAGAACGGCCCGAAACCTAAGCCTTAGAACGCTGAGCTTGGCTAATGAAACATATAGTGGAAGTAAATTTTCCCCTATCACACGCCATGACAGCAAGAGGGGTTTGGGACACAGCTTTGTATTTTCTCTTTAGCCTTGGCACAGATTGGGGAGGGGGGGGGGTGGTCCAGCAACACCACGGCTATTTTAATCCCGGGTTAAATCCTCGTTAACCATGACGCAAGAGGCTGGGTAAGACATAGAGAACTGAATGTGTAGGAGACGAAAAATTGCCACCAAGGGGGTTCGAATCCCAAACCTTCCATCCTGTAGCGAGTCACCACAGGGACTACACTAACCCTGCTATTTCCAATTTTACGAAACACACGCCAGAAGGCTTCTGCGTCCTTGCTAAGATATTTACGAACTATAAACGAGACAGACAAGGGCCCTACGTCGTAAACCTCAGTCCCAATCACAAAGATTCTCCTGGGAAATTTCGACAAAAGCCATCACAGTTGCACGTCACGCGTCACAGCCCAGAACTAATTACTGATACTTGGAATGGATTATAACTTGGCACGAATAAGATTTTGATGGCCACAGAGACTCCACTGGGCAGAGACTGTTTCACGAAGATGAGTGGAAATAAGTATCATGATTTCAGTTTCGACCGGCAGCAGTAGGCTGTGAGTCCGAACCCACTACAATTTTGACATTCTTTCTGGTGAGTATAAAGACAGGGCATCGAATCCATCCGCTTCGGAATTTAAAGGCTACACTTCCGACGTAAGGTACTTATTTCAGCATTTTCCCGGCTGCATTAAAGAAACGGATAATATTCTGGCTCCTTTCTTATACATCAATGGATTACTTTACTGCCATATTATTTACGCAATTTGTGGGAAGAACTGATGGAAAGAGACCACTTGAAGGACCTAGGATCTGATGGGAAGACATTGTTAAAATGGATCCTCAAGAAGTAGGATGGGGAGGCATAGGCTGGATTGCTCTGGCTCAGAATAGAGACAGGTGGCGGGTTCTGGTGAATGCGGTACGGAACTTCGGTTTTCCATACAATTCGGGGAATTTCTTGATTAGACGAGAACCGGTTAGCTTCTCACGAAGGACTCTGCTCCTTGAACTTTAGTTATTATTCATGCTATGAATTTCAGAATCGTCTTCTTACCGCTGAGTATGAAATGTCAGTAACTATGTCCTATAATCTTTACAAACGATGTTTTGTGCGACTATTTCCTTGGTACGAAAAACACCAAATTTTTCGAAATTTTTGTAAATTTTGCCTTTTTTTAATACGTTACAAGAATCTTGTTGTCTAGTTCTCAGTACGCCAGTCTTCGTTCCCTGTATTAGTACATTTTCGAGAAATCGAAGCAAATTTCATATTTAAAATATACAACATCTAACTGAAGAATAAAAACCAACTAGATACCACTTGCTATTTTACTGTACTTCTTATAGGCTCAACATGTTTTGGGCACTACTGTACCCATCATCAGGAGCTCGCGACTATAATGTTGATTACCACATTGGTCGTTTCGTTCTTGGTTTGCTGTAGGTTGAAGGTTAGGTTCAGTTAGGCCGGAGTAATGTCCGGGCTGCAGCTCGGACACTACTCCAGCCTAACCGCACCTAACCTTCAACCTACAGCAAACCAAGAAAGAAACGACCAATGTGGTAATCAACATTATAGTCGCGAGCTCCTGATGATGGGTACAGTAGTGCCCAAAACATGTTGAGCCTATAAGAAGTACAGTAAAATAACAAGTGGCATCTAGTTGGTGTTTATTCTTTAGTTATCACGATGATGCACGGTCCAATAAACATCAAATACAACACCTAAACACGATTATTCTTATTTTCAGTGCATTGTGCACATAAAGTAACACGTGGACTCTGAACTGCAATTATGTCTGTCACGTGTTCACAGACAGCATGTACAATAGCGGCTGTTTAATAAATTACCTAGTCACTGTCCATAAAGCAAACCATTAAGTATTCCTCTTGCTCTATCATGGACGCAATGTAATAACATTTCATTGTACAGTTACGGATTAAAGGGTGTTGGTGTGAGGGTTTGATGTATGTGGTTAAATAAGTGGTTACCGAAAAACAACTGGCGAATTCTGTGTGTCGTATGTAACAAGTACAATGTTGTGAAAATGTTTCCCAAATTTTATTTTGAATAAAATAATCCATTTTAGGTTAACAATATTGCTTAATAGATAAACGTACATTTAGTTTCGTTGTTCGAGTGGTGTTACTTTTAGGAGGACGTATTAAATTGCTTTTAAACAAAAACACAAATTTCTCTAGAGATATTTTGGGCTCGGCGAAAACAAAATCACCTTCAAAATAAGAATCATAAACAATTTATTTGGGTCTTCAAGCTACGGTTGTCCGGAATATGTTATGGTACAGACTGGTGGAGAGGTTAGAGTTATTACGGCGAAGCCGTTGAACGTATTTTCGGAAAAGACTGGTTTAAGTGTGTAGGCTGCTGATTCCTGTGCAGGGCATGTATTTATTATTCAAAGTGACAAATCTTGCATTACACCATGACTTCTTACAAAGTTTTACGAATTCCAGCATCAAACTGGCTTTTTGTGTTATGAAGCAATAATGCTTTCAACACCAATACTGTGGAAAGTCAATGAGTTGGGAAAATTAAAATAGGGAGAAAAGTGCTGAAGTAAATCTGGAAAGTAAAGCTAGGTATTAATTTACACTTTTACTAAAAACGTGGTTTTCTCTGTACATATTTCCATGAAACTAATAAATTTTGGGCGCAATTACATGCGGATCATCGACATGTCATTATTCTTGACTCGATAAAGAAATATACAGAGTAGAGCAGAAATTCATTAATTCTCGTAAGTGCAGTAGAGGGTACGCGGTGACGCACTTGGTTGAAGCACTGAGCTACAAGCTGGAAGGAAGCGTTTTCGATTCCCCTTGGGGTCATTGCGATTTTTTATTTACTTAATCCTTCCGGCCGCGCTATGGCCCTAGGGTTGACTCAGCCTCTGACGGAAATGAGTACCAGGGGTATGTCCTGCGCGTAAAGGGAGGCCGGTGTGTAGGGCTGATGAACTCGCCACCTAAAATTGTTTAATCTCCTGGAACTCCAACAGTCTGACGAGGTCTCTATAGGGTTGCTGCACCTCCTAAGTAAAGTAACATTTTCACTCAACAGATTTTCTCGTGGAAAACTTCGTAAAATATTCCTAAGCACGACTGCATTAAAATCTTATATTTCGTCACAAACGGGCATCTTGACAACCGCTGTGGCCATACATGGCCTTTTTTTAATCTAACCACTAGTACTTAAGTGGGTTAACATGTAAGAAAAATCCTTTTGAAAATTTTTAAAATTTGAAATATTTGGCAGTATAATATTAAAATAGGTTAGTGAAATATGATGTAAACATTTGTACTAGACGATGAACACTGGAGCATGCACAAATGGCGCATTCTTGTGACCACGACAATGAAAACTGGGAGCTGCATACCGTACCTGAAATTTCCTGAATAGCTGAGAAATGCCCGCTTTCGCAAAATCTATTTCTTGATGATTTTGTAGAAAATCGTTCTGTTTAAGAGCTTAGTGTCTATATAAATACGTGCTCTATCTTGTGTGTAATTTTCGCTCTTTTATCAGTTTCTTTTCTTATTATTCAATATTGTCTTATTGTAAACAAAGGAGCACGTAGTAAACACCAGTGTTGAAAAATCAGTCTCGTTTTTATGACCCCGCATTTATCACACCAAATTACAAACGCAAGCAATTCTATCAACACCGACACTTCTACATCCTGCATACAGCATTTGCCTGTGCTATTCATTTTCTCGCACACAAATTTCTCTTCACCTGTCGCAACTGATTTCTTTTAGAAATTCTTGTTTATATTAAGCATGTGAAAATATCATACTAATATATGAATCTGAACTTTATTCGAGTGCTCAGTTTCTACCTTTTTTCACTTTCAAAATTCGTTTTGAAATGCAAATGAGAAGTTGATGGCAGGCAAGTTATTCTTGCCTCATTAGGAGGTCGCTTCTCTTACACTTCCTAGGGGCTAAAATAACGACACAGGCCCTGAAATATAGCTGCTGTGTAAAGAATTTATGTCTGTTCTGATCTCAACAGGAAATAATTTTATTACTTGTCATTCCTCACTAGAATATCAGCAATTTATACACACAAAAGTATCATTGTTTATCTTCATTTTACCTAATGTTTGTTACCAGTTCTGTCTTAATAAAAATATGTTTCGAATTCAGTTAGTGTACGGGTTGTGGATATCACTTGTTTTGGAAGTGAGAATAAATGACAATAATCGAGATAATGTGCAAAATAAACATAGAAAAAACGCGTATAGGCATATTCTTTGACAGAAACCGGTTTCGGCTGGACGAAATAGTAACTACATTACGGAACATGTGACCGAGGGACCATGGTTAGACTCCCAGCAGGGATAATATTTTTTATATTCCAAAGGGGACACGCCGGTAGTGTAACACACTCAACCGCATATTCATGTAACACAGAGCAGTCTTTCCTTATGATTAATGGGCCGTGCAATGCAGTTCATCACTCACCTCCATTAAGTGCCGAGAACAATAAATATTTCAGCAAAAATTCCACCACATACATTTTCATAATCTCTGAGCTAATAAATATGGTCGCCTATCGGCATAAAATTTTTGTATTGGTATTTGATTGACATGTTTATTTACTTTATATGTCGATGAATTTATTAAACTTCGCAGGACCTAACAATTTAAGTTTTAAGTTTTGCATTTGTTTTCATAATATCAAAAGCTGTAACATTCAAATGCAATAAATTTTAATCTAAAGTTTATTTACCATTAAAAATTCGTACTACAAAATTCATTCTTAATCTCTGCAACTTATTTTCAACTTCGTTTTCATTACACAATCATCATATTTAATGACCTGTCTCTTTCTTCTTAATAATCAAAAGAGTCGTCTCCACAGTGTTGTTGCAATAAACCGTATTTCCGTTTTTACGTAGACCTATTTTCGAATAAAAAATAATAAATTTATCCACCAAGAAATTACAATACGTAATATAAATGCAGAAACAACTTCGATACCAGAAGCTTTCCCGACACAGTGTATTATTTGCTGATATTGACTGATCATCATCGTCTTCCTCCATGGATTAGGTCTTTTGATCTGTTCCGGCATCGACGCATTGCCATCGTTTCCTGGGGCGTCCACGATCTCTTCTTCCTCGAGGTTTGTAGTTGAGGGCGTGTTTCGGGGGTCTGGTGTTGTCCATTCTTTCAAGGTAGTTGATCCAGTTTTGTTTGTATTTGAGTCTCACGTCTTGTATTCCAGAGATCTCTAGTTCTTTCCTTATGACTTCGCTTCTTATTTTATCCAGCCTTGTGTATCCCGTAACACTTCTTCGAAAG